>Ga0070729_10000997_pt1 | contig 48695 bp, 50 predicted proteins | sample tdDd472_FD_66725 | JGI IMG/M metagenome (GOLD analysis project Ga0070729, IMG submission 66725) | Marine sediment microbial communities from the Atlantic coast under amendment with organic carbon and nitrate - tdDd47.2 | ecosystem: Environmental > Aquatic > Marine > Coastal > Sediment | place... | reverse complement strand
CGCCGCCGCCGTCGCCGGCCTCGCCTGGAAGGCCTGGCAGAACTACCAGGACGGCAAGTCGCCCGAGCAAACCCGGCAGGACGCGGCGGGCGAACAGGACCTGCTCCCGCCGCCCGCCGACACGGCGTTCGATCCCGCCGCCGCGCCGCAGGGCGAGGACGAATTCGCACTTGCACTCATCCGCGCCATGATCGCAGCCGCCCGCGCCGACGGCCATGTCGACGACGAGGAGCGCGAACAGATCGCCGGCAAGCTGGCCCTGTCCGGCCTCGACGCGGACGCCGCCGAATTCATCAAGCGGGAACTGGCATCGCCGCTCGATCTCGACACGATCATCTCGGCGGCGAAGACCGACGCGCAGAAAGTGGAACTCTACACGGCATCCCGCCTGACCATCAGCCCCGACAGCCGCGCCGAACGCGGCTATCTCGATCTGCTGGCGGGCCGGCTCGGCCTTCCCGATGCGCTGATCGACCATGTGGAGGCGACCATCCGCGGCGTCACCGCCGAGGGCGCACCGGCCTGATCTGTTTCCACTTCAAGTGAAGCCTGTCGGGATGCTACCTTTTCCGCCTTGCGACTGCGCGCATGAAGGAAGAGACGCATCATGACCAACAATCCGGCGAGGCCGTTGCATCTGCGCATCGCTCTTGTCGGCGACTTCGCCATCGGCCCCGGCAAAGCGGATTTGCTGGAAGGCATCCGCGACACCGGCTCCATCGCCGCCGCCGGCCGGCGCATGAAGATGAGCTACAAGCGCGCATGGTCGCTGGTCGAGGCGATGAATTCGGCCTTCCGCGAGCCGGTTGTCGAAACCGAACGCGGCGGCAGCGCGCGCGGCGGTGCGCGCCTGACCTCGACGGGCGAGGAAGTCCTGGCCACCTATCGCCGCATGATGGACAAGGCAGGCAAGGCCGCCGCGCCGGAAATCGACATCCTGAAATCCATGCTGTCGCCTGACGCCACGTCCAATGCAAACGGCGATTGACAGGATGCGGAATCCCGATATGTATCTCAAAACACATCGGAGAGCCGCCATGACATCGCTGACCGCACTGCGCCGGGGAGCGCTTGCCGCCTTCGCCGCCCTGACCCTGTCTGCCGCCACCGCGCAGGCCGCCGGCACAGACTGCGGTGACGGCCCGCTGATCGTCTTCGCCGCCGCATCGATGACAGACGCCGTCGGCGAATTCGCCGACGCCTTCACGTCCGACACAGGCTGCCCCGTCTCCGTCTCGGTCGCCAGTTCCTCGACGCTCGCCCGCCAGATCGCCGAAGGCGCACCGGCCGGCGTCTACATCTCCGCCAATCGCTCTTGGGTCGAATGGCTCGGCGAAAACGCTCCGGAACGTCTCGCCGGCGAGCCGATGGTGATCGCCCGCAACGGCCTCGTCGTCGCCTCGAAATCGACAGACAGCGCCGACATTGCCGATCTCCTCTCCTCGCGCTTCGCCATGGGCGACCCGACCAACGTGCCGGCCGGCATCTACGCCAAGGCGGCGCTCGAAACCCTCGGCATCTGGGACGCAGTGTCCGCCAACGCCGCCTTCGCGGAGAATGTCCGCGTCGCGCTCGCCATGGCCGCGCGCGGTGAGGTCGGCGCGGCCATCGTCTATTCCACGGACGCACGCATGCAGCCCGACCTTGCCGTCGCCTATCGCTTCGATCCGGCGAGTCATCCGGAAATCGCCTATGAGGCCGTCCTGCTCACCGGCGGCGGCGAGGTCGGCCAGGCCTTTCTCGATCGGCTGAATGCGTCCGAAGGCCAGGCGATCCTCGCCAGATACGGCTTCCTGCCGGGCGGCGAGGCCGGACAGGGGTGACATGCTGACGGGGGGCGAACTTGCGATCATTGCGCTGTCGCTGAAAGTCGCGGCCACCGCCATGGCGGTGGCGCTCCCCTTCGCCTTCTTCGTCGCCTGGGCGCTGGCCCGCTGGCAGTTCCGCGGCCGCGGCCTGCTCCAGGCGGTCACCACCCTGCCCCTCGTCCTGCCGCCCGTCGTCACCGGCTACGCGCTGCTCGTCTGGTTCGGCGCCAACGGTCCCCTCGGCTGGCTCCTGCGCGAGACGACCGGCCTCGAATTCGCCTTCCGCTGGACCGGCGCCGCGCTGGCCGCCGCCGTCATGGGCTTTCCGCTGCTCGTCCGCCCGATCCGCCTGTCGCTTGAGGCGATCGATCCGGGCCTCGAGGAAGCCGCCCGAACGCTCGGCGCCGGCCGCCTGCGCATTCTCGTCACCATCGTCCTGCCGCTCGCCTTTCCCGGCATCCTTGCCGGGATCATCCTCGGTTTCGCCAAGGCGCTGGGAGAATTCGGCGCAACCATCACCTTCGTCTCCAACATTCCGGGCCAGACCCAGACCCTGTCGCTGGCGATCTATTCGCTGTTGCAAAGCCCGGCGGGCGACGCGGCCGCGCTGCGGCTGATCGGCTTCTCCGTGGCTCTCGCGGTCGGCGCGATCCTCGCCTCCGAATGGGTCTCGGCCCGCCTGCCCTCGGCGAGGAAGGCCCGCAATGGCTGAGCTCGCGGTCGATATCGCCGTCAGGGCCGGCGCGTTCACGCTCGAAGCCGCCTTCGAGGCGGGACACGGCATCACCGCGATCTTCGGCCAGTCGGGCGCCGGCAAGTCCACCCTTCTGCGCGCCGTCGCGGGCCTGACACGGCCCGACCGCGCCCGCATCGAATATGGCGGTCGCGTCGTGCAGGATACGGACAAGGGCATCCATATCGCCGCCCATCGCCGCAAGGTCGGCTACGTCTTCCAGGACGACCGCCTGTTCCCGCACATGACCGTCCGGCGGAACATCGCCTATGGCGCCGCCCGCAACGCTGCCCGGCCCGGCCAGCCGGATTTTGACCAGATCGTCGCCATGCTCGGCATTGAAGCCCTGATCGGGCGCATGCCCGAAACCCTGTCCGGCGGCGAGCGCAAGCGCGTCGCGATCGCCCGGGCCTTGATGTCGAACCCGCAGATCCTGCTGATGGACGAACCGCTCGCCTCGCTCGATCATGCCCGCCGCGCCCGGATCATGCCCTATCTGGAGCGTATCCGCTCCGAAACGCGCATCCCGATCCTCTATGTCAGCCACGAAATCGAGGAGATCGCCCGGCTCGCCGACACGATGGTGATCGTCTCGCAAGGCCGCGTCGTCGCCTCGGGCGACGCCACCACGCTGTTTGCCCGCTCCGATCTCGGCGAGCATCTCGGCCAGGGCGCCGCCAGCGTGCTGCTGCGCGCGATTTTCCGGCACTACGACGAAGAACACGACATGATGGAGCTCGATCTGGAGGGCTACACGGTCTACCTCCTCGGGCCGCAGAACCGCGAAGACATGCCCGAGCCGGGAACGGCCTTGCGCCTGCGCGTCGATTCCAGCGACGTGGCGCTCTCGCTGGTTCCGCGCAGCGACCTGTCGGTGCGCAACCAGCTTCCCATGGTGATCGAGGAAATCATCGAAGACGGCCGCGCCTCGGTCGAAATTCGCGGCATTGTCGGCCTGCAACTCGTCAAGGCGCGTGTCACCCGCCGCACGGTGGAGGATCTCCGACTTCGCCCCGGCAACACCGTCTATGCGCTGATCAAGACACTCTCCTTCGAACGTCGGCTTGTGCAGGAACACGACTGACCGGTAAAACCGCCGGTCATGACGGCAAGCGGCGCACAATTGAAGAAACGCTATCGCCTGGTCACCCGTGCGGTGATCGGGTTGACGCTCCTGTGCCTCGGACTGTCGGTCTGGATCGCACGCGACTGGGCGGGCGAACGTGCCCGCACATCTCTCGCCGCCACTGCGGAGGAGACGCTCGCCCTGCAGATCGAGGCCCTCTCCGGCGTGATGGAGAAATACCGGCTCATCCCGCCGCTGCTGTCGCGGCGCGCCGATGTCCGCAACCTCTTCCTCGACGGATCGCCGCGCGAACAGGCCGACTCCATGCGGTCCCTGCTGCCGAGCGTCGCCGCTGCCTCCGGCGCGCGCGATGTCGCCGTCGCCACGATCGATGGTGAGGTTCTCGCTTCGGCGAACGGCCTGATCGGGAGCCGCAACATTATCGGCTCCAGCCTGCCCCAGACGGTGGCCCAGCGCCGGCTCGGCCGCACCGCGCTGCGGCTGGCCGACGGATCGCGCGCCTATGCCTTTGCCTCTCACATTCCCGGCCCTCGCCCCGGAGAGGATGCCGGCATGATCATCGTCGCGGTTCCCTTCTGGGCTATCGAGGCCAACTGGTCGCTGTCGAGCCATCCGATCTTCGTCACCGACGCGCGCGAATTCGTCTTCCTGTCGAACCGCCCGCAATGGGTGAGCGAGCCCTGGGCCGCATCCGAGGCCGCGCCCGGTATAGGGCCGCTCGCATTCTCCGCCGGCGAGTTCATCCGCGTGCCCGACGCAGGCAACGCACTTTTTGTCGAGGCCGAGCGGACCATCCCCATTCTCGGCTGGCCCATGCATGTGCTGGTCGACGCCGTCCCGGTCGCCACCGCCCGGCGCAACGCCTCCTGGATTACCGGACTGACCGTGCTTCTGATCGGCCTGTCGACCCTGCTTCTGGTCTGGCGCCAGGAAATGGCCGTCACACGCATGCGCCGCGAGAAGGCGCAGAACATGCGCCTCGAACGGGTCGTGCGCGACCGCACCGCCGAATTGTCCGAGGTCAACGCGGCGCTGCGTCAGGAAAACGAGGCCCGCCGCCTGACCGAGGAGCAATTGCGCGAAACCCAGGGCGAACTGGTCCACGCCGCCAAGCTTGCCGTCATCGGCCAGATGTCTGCGACGCTCAGCCACGAATACAACCAGCCGCTCGCCGCCATTAAGACCTATGCCGACAATGCCGCCCGGATGATCGAGCGCGGCAAGACCGCCGCCGTGCCCGATGTGCTCACCCGCATCGGCCAGATGGTCGACCGCATGAGCCAGCTGTCGAAAACGCTGCTCGCCTTCTCTCGAAAGCCGGGTACGGCGCTCGTCCCCGCCAGAATCGGCAGCGTCGTGTCCGAGGCGTTGCTGCTGGTCGGCCAGAAGGCGAAGAAGGCCGGCGTCAGGATAACAACCGACATTCCCGCCGGCCTGACCGCCCATACCGGCCCGATCCGGCTGTCCCAGATCGTCGTAAACCTCGTCGGCAACGCCGTCGATGCCCTGGCGGGCGAGAACGGCCAGGCCCCGGCCGGCGCGCGCATCGACATCTCCGCCTGGGCCGAGAAGGATCGCGTCATGATCCGCATCGCCGACAACGGTCCCGGCATCGGCGCGGAGTTGCGCGGCAAGGTTTTCGATCCCTTCTTCACCACCAAGCCGGTCGGCTCCGGCCTCGGACTGGGGCTTTCCATCGTCGACAGCGTCGTGCGCGACCTGGAAGGCTCTGTCCGGCTGGTTGACCGCGAGGGGGAAACCGGGGCCTGTTTCATCATCGACATTCCGGCGGAAGACCGTCCGGCCCAGGCGGCGGAATGATGCCGCGAGAGGACAAGACGAACTTGACCCAATCCGGACCGGACATCCTCCTCGTCGACGACGATGACGATCTGCGCCACGCGCTCCGACAGGGCCTCGAACTCGACGATCTCGATGTCGTCGACTTCAAGCGTCCGGCCGACGCGCTGGAGGCGATCCACCGGGACTTCGCGGGCGCCGTCGTGTCCGACATCCGCATGCCCGACATGGACGGCATGCAGTTCATGGCGCGTGTCCTGGAGATAGACCCGGCGATCCCCGTCATCCTCGTCACCGGCCATGGCGACATCCAGATCGCCGTCGACGCGATGCGCGAGGGCGCCTATGATTTCATCCCGAAACCCTTCCGGGTCCAGGATCTCGGCGCGGTCACCCGTCGCGCTCTGGAAAAGCGCCGCCTCGTCCTGGAAAACCGCATCCTGCGCTCGGAACTCGACGCGGTCAGCGGCATCGCCGAGCGCATCGTCGGCCGTTCGCCGGCAATCGCCGCGCTGCGCGACGAGATCGAGCTGATCGCCGACACCGGCGCCGACGTCATCGTGATCGGCGAGACCGGCGCCGGCAAGGAGGTCGTCGCCCGCGCCCTGCATGATTTCTCGCCGCGCGCCTCGGCAAGCTTCGTTGCCCTCAACTGCGCCGCCCTGCCGCCGGACATCTTCGAATCCGAACTCTTCGGCCATGAGGCCGGCGCCTTTACCGGTGCATCGAAGCAGCGCATCGGCAAGCTCGAACATGCCGATGGCGGCACCGTCTTTCTCGACGAGATCGAATCCATGCCGCTCGACTTGCAGGCAAAACTCCTGCGCGCCATCGAGGAACGCGCCATCGAGCGTCTCGGCTCCAACAAGCGCATTCCGCTCGATGTCCGCTTCATTGCCGCCACCAAGTCGGATCTGTCGCAGGAGGCGAAGGCCGGCCGCTTCCGCGCCGACCTGTTCTACCGCCTCAATGTCATCTCGCTCTCGATCCCGCCGCTGCGCGACCGGCGCGAGGACATCCCGCTCCTGTTCGAACGGCTCGCCCGTCTGGCTCGCGCCCGCTACCGCCGCGAAATTCCCGAATTCACCCCGGCGCTGGAACGCCAGCTACTCGCCCATGAATGGCCCGGCAATGTCCGCGAATTGCGCAATGTCGCGGACCGCTGGGTTCTCGGCCTGTGGAACGGGTTCGGCAACGGAGGGCCATCTGCCGGAGAGGACTTCGGCGGCCCCCTGCCCGATCGCATGGCAGCCTTCGAGCGCGCCATCATCGAGACGGAGATCCGCAAGGCCGGCGGCAAGCTGAAAGACGTATACGAAGCGCTCGGCATTTCCCGCAAGGGACTTTACGACAAGATGCGCAAACTCGGCATCGCCTCCGACGCCGAGGGGTAGTTTCGGTGACGTCGCCACGAAAGAATGGGTAGAAAACTACCCATTCAACGGCAATCAGTCCAAGAAAAGCCCGCAATTCCGCCATTCTCGAAACTGGCACGGCGCGTGCTATCTTATTTCACGAAAGGTTTTGACGCCTTTTGAGGGAGGAGCGCGGGTATGACCGCGAACAACCGGCTTTCAGCCGATGCCTCCCTGTGACGTGAGAACCGGGGAATGGTCCCCTAAGTGGAGGTAAGTCTCATGAAGAAGCTTCTCGGCGCCGTCTCGGCGCTTGCAATCACCTTTGCCGCAGGTCAGGCGCTCGCGCAGGACGCCTGCGACGACGGCGAAATGGTCATCAAGTTCAGCCACGTCGTCGCCGCGACCGGTCACCCGAAGGGCGATGCTGCAACCCTGCTGGCGCAACGCGTCAACGATGAAATGAACGGCACCGCCTGCATGGAGGTCTTCGCGAACTCCACGCTCTATGATGACGACAAGGTCATGGAAGCGCTGCTGCTCGGCGACGTCCAGCTGGCCGCTCCGTCGCTGTCGAAATTCGAGGCCTACACCAAGAAATACCGCCTCTTCGACCTGCCCTTCCTGTTCTCCTCGCTCGACGCCGTCGCATCCTTCGCCGATTCCGACGCCGGCCGCAGCCTGCTCAAGGTGACCGAGCCGAACGGCTATACCGGCCTCGGCTACTGGTCCTCCGGCCTCAAGCAGTTCTCGGCAAACAAGCCGCTGCTCGTGCCGTCCGACGCCGAGGGGCTGAAGTTCCGCGTCCAGACCTCCGACGTCGCCGAGGCGATGATCGAGGCGATGGGCGGCTCGGCACAGAAGCTCGCCTTCAAGGAAGTCTATGGCGCGCTGCAGACCGGTGTTGTCGACGGACAGGAAAACTCTTGGTCCAACATCTACACCCAGAAGTTCTTCGAGGTGCAGGACGGCATCACCGAGACCAACCACCAGTTGCTAGCCTATCTGCTCGTCACCTCGACCGACTGGCTGAACGGCCTCGATCCGGCCGTGCGCGACCAGTTCCTGGCAATCGTCGATGACGTGACCAAGACGGCAAACGCCCAGGTCGCCGACAAGGAAGCTGAGAACCGTCAGAACATCATCGACGCCGGCGCGACCGTGCGCGAGCTGACGCCCGAGCAGCGCGCCGAGTGGGTCGCGGTCATGAAGCCCGTCTGGGAGCAGTTCGAAGGCGATATCGGCAAGGATCTGATCGACGCTGCCGTCTCGTCGAACGGCTCGTAAACGCCTGAAATCGGGACCGGCGGCCAGCCTGCCGGTCCCTTCACCCGCGGCCCGTTCGCCGCGGTGCTTTCGGTTTGGGGGAGGAAATCATGGAACTGTTCTGGCCATCCGTCCTGCTTGTCGTCCTGATCGTGGTGCTGTTCCTCGCCGAGCGCTGGAACGCCGAGGTCATCGACAGGATCGAAGAGAGCATCATCGCGTTCCTTCTTGCCGCGATCACCATCATCTCGTTCTCGCAGGTGGTCGCCCGCTACGGCTTCCACACCGGCTGGAGCGGCGCGCTGGAACTGACGCGCATCCTGTTTGCATGGCTGATCCTGTTCGGCATGTCTTACGGCGTGAAGAAGGGCATGCATCTGGGCGTCGACGCCCTGATCCGCACCTTCCCGAAACCCCTGTTCCATGCCGCCGCCATCTTCGGCGCCGTCTGCTGCCTGCTCTATGCGCTGATGCTGCTGCATGCCGGCTGGCTCGCCTTTTTCGGCGGCAAGGAAGTCACCTCCTACCGCCAGGCCGGCGCGCTCGGCTACTGGACCCTGATGTTCAACACCGGCATCGGCCTCGATGATCTCCGCTATCCCGTCTGGATGCAGGAGACATTCGGCCTTCAGGAACGCGTCCAGCGCTGGGTCGCCTATCTGATGCTGCCCATCGGGCTTGGCCTTCTCGCTTTTCGCAGCATCCAGGCGATCGTCGCCATCGCCCGCGGCGAACGCGAACTGATCATCGCCGGACACGAGGCGGAAGACCTCGTCGCCGAGAACAAAGACCTCCTGAAGGATTGAGGCCATGGAAACCGGAATTCTCTTCGTTCTCGTTCTCGGCCTGCTCTTCCTCGGCGTTCCCGTCGCGGTCTCGCTCGGCCTGTCCTCCATCATCGTCATCGCCTTCTTCTCCAACGACTCCATGTCGTCGGTGGCGCAACAGCTCTTCACCGCCTCGCAGAACTACACGCTGCTGGCGATTCCCTTCTTCGTGCTCGCCTCGGCCTTCATGTCGACCGGCGGCGTGGCAAAGCGCATCATCCGGTTTTCCATCGCCACGGTCGGCCATTTCCGCGGCGGCCTCGCCATGGCCTCGGTGCTGGCCTGCATGATGTTCGCGGCGCTGTCCGGCTCCTCGCCGGCCACCGTCGTCGCCATCGGCACCATCGCCATCGCCGGCATGCGCCAGGTCGGCTACACCAAGGAATTCGCCGCCGGCGTCATTGCCAATGCCGGCACGCTCGGCATCCTGATTCCGCCCTCGATCGTCATGGTCGTGTATGCGGCGGCCACCAACGTCTCCGTCGGCCGCATGTTCCTGGCGGGCGTCATCCCGGGCCTCGTCGCGGGCCTGATGCTGATGATGGCGATCTACATCATCGCGCGTCGCCGCAATCTTCCCGCGGAAGAATGGAAGGGCTTCGGCGAACTGATGAATGGCGGCAAGGAAGCCGGCTGGGGCCTGTTCCTGATCATCATCATCATCGGCGGCATCTATGGCGGCGTCTTCACCCCGACCGAGGCCGCCGCCGTCGCCGCGGTCTATGCCTTCTTCATCGCCATCTTCGTCTATCGCGACATGGGCCCCATGGCCGGCCGTCGCTGGCTGCGCGAGGAGGATGTGCGCGGCACGCCGGCCTATGTCGGCTTCTCCGCCACGGTCTATGCGCTCGCCTTCTTCTTCGTCTGGATGGTGCTGTCCTTCTTCGTCACCGCCGACTGGGAGAATGTCACCGCGGCAGGTCGCGCCTGGGTCGGCCTTGCCCTGTCGCTTGCCGTCCTCGTCGCCTATTCGGTATGGCGCGATCCCGCTTCGAACCCGGTGAACATTCCCCGCTTCCTGGCGGCGGGACTGCCGGTCTGGGGCCGCAACCTCGCCCTGATAGGAAGGCATTTCATCGGCGCCTTCTTCCACGCCGACACCCGCAAGGTGATGATCGACTCGTCGAAGACGATCATCATGCTGATGTTCATCATCGTGAATGCGCTGCTCTTCGCCCATGTGCTCACGGCGGAACGCATCCCGCAGGCGATCACCGGCCTTATGGTCGATGCCGGCTTCACCTGGTTCACCTTCCTGATCGCGGTTAACCTGCTGCTTCTGCTCGGCGGCCAGTTCATGGAACCGTCCGGCCTGCTGCTGATCGTCGCCCCGGTCGTTTTCCCGATCGCCATGGAGCTTGGCGTCGATCCGATCCATCTCGGCATCATCATGGTGGTCAACATGGAGATCGGCATGATCACCCCGCCGATCGGGCTGAACCTCTTCGTCACGTCCGGCATCACGGGCATGAGCCTGATCCAGGTCGTGCGCGCGGCCGCGCCTTTCGTGGCCGTGCTGCTCGTCTTCCTGGTGCTGGTCACCTATGTGCCGATACTGTCGACCGCCCTGCCCTATGCGCTGATGGGGCCGGAGATCATCACCCGATGAAAGACCGCCGTCCGGCGCGCCCGCGCCGGACGGCAAACCTTCCCAAGAGGCAGGCAAGATCTTGTAGTTATTCGGCGGTTCATCGCGCAAGTAGTCGCGGAACTTGCCTGAACTTTGCCGCACTGTGGCGAAAATGTCTCATACAGTACAAATAGACCCGCCGCTCTTACTAGGCGGAATTGCATGTATTCGCCGAATCGTTAACCATTTGGTTACTGATTCGTGTCATCCTGAAACAGTGGTGGCATATTGGACCGACAGCTCCTCCCTCTGCGGTCTGAAGAAGCCGGGCGATCTTTCTCCAAAGATCGCCCGCTTTGTGTCTGAGCCTTCGAAAATCCCTCAGCCCGGAAGCGCCCGCCGCACCAGATCCATGATGATAGGGCTTGCATTCGGTTTCCTGCGCCGCCGCCAGGCAGCGCAGATCCGGGCAGCTTCAAGATAGCCCGTCGTCAGGGAGCCTTGGTCTCGAGGAACTCGCCGATCCGTTCGATCGCGCTTTCGATATTCTCTGCCGAATTGGCGAAGGAAAGCCTTATATAGCCCTCGCCGAGAATGCCGAAATCAGGTCCGCCGATCAGCGCCACCCCGGCCTCCTCCAGCAGCGCCGAGGCGAGCTTCTTCGCCTTCCAGCCGGTCGCCGAGACATTCGGGAAGGCATAGAAGGCGCCTTTCGGCGTCGCGCAGCTCACGCCGGGCAGCGCGTTCATCTTTTCGACGACGATATGCCGGCGCTTGTCGAAGGCGGCCATCATCTCCTCGACCGCGTCCTGCGGCCCGTCGATTGCCGCGATGCCGGCAAATTGCGACGGCGCGTTGACGCAGGACCAGCAATTGACGGCGAGCTTGCGCACCTTGTCGATCAGCCCGTCCGGCCAGATCGACCATCCGAGCCGCCAACCGGTCATCGCCCAGGTCTTCGACCAGCCATTCAGCACGATAAGCCGGTCGCGGATCTCCGGATAAGTCAGAAGCGACGTATGCGTTTCGCCGTCATAGGTCATGACGTCGTAGATCTCGTCCGACATGATCGCCACGTCCGGGAAATCCGCCAGTCCCTTCACCAGCGCGTCGATTTCCGACTTGGGCGTCACGCCGCCGGTCGGGTTGGCCGGCGAATTGAGGATCAGCAGCCGCGTATTCGGCGTGATCAGCGACAGCGTCTCCTCCGCCGAGAAGGCGAAGCCGTTCTCCTCGCGGATCGGCACCGGCACAGGCGTCGCGCCAGTGAATTCGATCATCGAGCGGTAGATCGGAAAACCCGGATCCGGATAGAGGATTTCCGCGCCCGGCTCGCCGAACAGCGTAATCGCCGCATACATGGTCGGCTTGCCGCCTGGCATGATCATCACGCTCTCCGGCGAGATTTCCATACCGGTCATGGTCAGCGTACGCCGCGCCACCGCCTCGCGCGCCGGCAGGATGCCATTGGCCGGCGTATAGCCGTGATGGCCGTCGCGCAGCGCCTTGATCGCCGCCTCGACGATATGGTCCGGCGTTTTGAAATCCGGCTGGCCGATGCCGAGATTGATGATGTCGCGCCCTTCCGCGGCCAGCTTCGTGGCCCGCGCCAGCACGGCAAAGGCGTTCTCTTCCCCGATACGATCATAGGCGGCGACAGTGTGCAGCATCTTGTTTCCCTGACAATTTCCGGCGTGAAGCTCTCTGGCATTTCGCTTAAGGAAACGCAATTCTCACCCGCCGGGACGATTGCCATGCAAGACCTGTCAGACTGGACCCCACGCTCCGCTCCGAACGTCGAAACCCTGGAAGGCCGCTTCGTCCGTCTGGAGCGCCTGTCGGCCGCCCGTCATGGCGACGGCCTCTACGCCGCCTCGACCATGCCGGACGCCGACGCGCGGTTCCGCTGGCTGCCGGAACTCCCGCCCGCAACCCGCGAGGCCTACCAGTCCTGGCTCGACAAGGCGGAAGCCAGCACCGATCCGCTTTATTACGCCATTATCGACAAGGCTTCGGGCAAGGTCGCCGGCCGCCAGACATTCCTGCGCATCGACACCACCAACGGCGTCATCGAGATCGGCCACATCCTCTGGTCGTCCATCATGGCGCAGACCCCTGCGGCAACCGAGGCCTTCTACCTCTTCGCCGCCCATGTGTTCGACGATCTCGGCTATCGCCGTTTCGAGTGGAAATGCAACGACCGCAACGAGCCGTCGAAACGAGCGGCGTCGCGGTTCGCGATGACCTACGAGGGAACGTTTCGCCAGGCCGCCGTGGTCAAGGGCGAAAACCGCGACACCGCCTGGTTCTCGCTGCTCGACCGCGAATGGCCGCAGGCGAAAGCCGCCTTCGAGACCTGGCTCGCGCCGGAGAATTTCGACGCCGACGGCCGCCAGCGCGTAGCGCTGTCGGCGCTCACCGCGCGAACTCTCGATGCGAATGACATCGTCCTTACGCGCGTCGGCCCGGAAGCCCGCACCCTCGTCGAGGAGATCCAGCACAGCGCCTATGCCCGCACCCGCGAGATCGTCGGCGCCCAACCCTTCCCGCTCGAATGGGATTACGGCCAGGTGCTTACCGAATGCGAAGCCTGGCTGTCCCCGAACAGCGATGGCCTGCTGATCCTGCGCCGCCAGCCGGACCACCTCTTTCTGGAATCGATCGGCACCCTGCCAACCGCCGCGGGAACCGGTCTCGGCAATGCGCTGATGCAGGCGACCTTCGCGCGCGCCCGCGCGCTCGGCCTGCCGCGGGTTCGCCTGTTGACCAATTCCCTCAATCCGGCGCTTGCATGGTACAAACGCCTCGGCTTCGTGGTAGAGCGCGAGGACAATATGGGCGATCGCTCGGCAGTCTATCTGGCTGCGCAGGTCGCCTGACGAAAAGACAGGAGAGGACATGGCCGGACAGCTCGAAGGAAAGATCGCCGTCGTCACGGCGGCGGGCCAGGGGATCGGCCGCGCCATCGCCGAGGCCTTCGCCGCCGAGGGCGCGACCGTGCACGCCTCCGATCTCGACATCGACAAGCTGGATGGCCTCGACGCAGCCAAGGCGCGCCTCGACGTCACCGACACGGAAGCGGTCGAGTCGTACGCGGGCGCAGTAGGCGGCATCGACATCCTCGTCAATGTCGCGGGCTACGTCCATCACGGCACGGTGCTGGACTGCTCCGAGGACGACTGGGACTTTTCCTTCGACCTCAACGTCAAGTCGATGCACCGCATGATTCGCGCCTTTCTGCCGGAAATGCTGACTCGCGCCGCCGCCAACGAGACCTCCGGCTCGATCATCAATATGTCGTCCGGCGCCTCCTCGCTGAAGGGCGCGCCCAACCGCTATGCCTATGGCGCGACCAAGGCCGCCGTCATCGGGCTGACCAAGTCGGTCGCGCAGGATTTCATCCGCCACGGAATCCGCTGCAACGCCATCTGCCCCGGCACGATCGAGTCGCCCTCCTGGCACGCCCGCGTCGAGGAACTCGGAAAATCGGTGGGCGGTGCCGACAAGGCGCTTTCCATGTTCGTGGAACGTCAGCCCATGGGCCGCGTCGGCCGGCCCGAGGAAGTCGCCGCACTCGCCGTCTACCTGGCGAGCGACGCCGCCGCCTTCACCACCGGAACCGCAATCCCCATCGATGGAGGCTTCACTCTGTGATGTCCGAAGACCGTAACGGCAATTACGACCGCAAGACGCTGATCAGCGCCGCAATCCTCTTCATCGGCTTCGCGTTGGTCCTCTATTTCCTGCCCACGATCATGATGGCGATCGGGGCGCAAAGCCCGGCCCTCGCCGCAATCGTGGTCGCCGCAGTGCTGCTCGTTCCCTTCGTCGGGCTTTGGCTGCGCGGCCGGTCGCGGAGAAACAAATGAGGGTCCTGATCACCGGCGCCGCCGGCATGGTCGGCCGCAAGCTGACCGAACGCCTGATCGCCGGCGGCACGCTGAACGGCGCGCCTATCGAAAGCCTGCACATGCAGGACATCGTGGCCTTCGAGCCGCCGCAAGGCCCATTCGAAATCACCGCTGAGACCAGCGATCTCGCCGACCCCGGCGTCGCCGAGGGTCTCGCCGCCCGCAATGCCGATTTTATCTTCCATCTCGCCGGGGTCGTTTCCGGCGAGGCGGAGACGAATTTCGACAAGGGCTACCGCGCCAATCTCGATGGCACGCGCTTCCTCTTCGACGCCATCCGCCTGCGCGAGGGCTATTGCCCCCGCGTCGTCTATTCCTCTTCCATCGCCGTCTTCGGCGCACCCTTCCCGCCGGCGATTGGCGACGATTTCCAGCAAGTGCCGCTGACCTCTTACGGCGCCCAGAAGCTGATCGGCGAACTGATCCTGACCGACTACACCCGCCGCGGCTTCATGGACGGGGTCGCCCTGCGCCTGCCGACCATCTGCGTGCGCCCCGGCAAGCCAAACCTCGCCGCCTCCGGCTTCTTCTCCTCGATCATCCGCGAACCGCTGGTCGGCAAGGAAGTGGTCCTGCCGGTGTCGCGCGACGTGGTGCACACCCATGCGAGCCCGCGCTCCGCGGTCGGCTTCCTGCTGCATGCCGCCGGGCTTTCCTCGGAGGAAATCGGTCCGCGCCGCGCCATCACCCTGCCCGGCGTTGCCGTTTCGGTCGGCGAACAGATAGACGCCCTGCGCCGTATCGCCGGCGACAAGGCCGTCGCGCTGATCCGCGAAGAGCCCGACCCGGCGATCGCGGCCATCGTCGACTTCTGGCCGCGGCGCTTCGAGGCCACCCGGGCGACGAAACTCGGCTTCACCGCCGAAACCTCCTTCGACGACATCATTCGCATTCATATCGAGGATGAGTTGGGCGGGACGCTTCAGTAAGCGGCGAGGGCCCCGCCAAGCAGGATTATCCCGAGTACCATAACCAGCGCTGCCCCGCCGATCTCGATGCCGCGATGCAGCCGCGCCGACATGGCGCCCGAACCCGAGAGTTTCAGCGCGGCGTTCTTCGCCGTCACGGCAATCGTCGCCAGCACTGAGACGGTGATCGCCGTGCCGACCGCCATTGCGAAAACCGACAGCACGCCGCCGGCAACAAGCCCGTTCAGCATCGCGAAGGTCAGCACGATCAGCGCGCCCGAACAGGGCCGCAGACCTACAGCGGCGACAGCCGCCCAAGCCGAGCGCCAGTTCATCGGCCCGGCCAGCATTTTCGGATCCGGCGCATGCGCATGGCCACAGGTCGAGCACACTTCGCCATCGCCATGATGATCGTGATCATGCCCGTGATGATGGTCATGGCCGTGTGCGTGACCATGGTCGTGAACCGCCGCGGATGAAAGCGAGACGGCCTGCCGGCGCGGCCTCAGCTTCGTCACCAGCAGCCAGAAGCCGAACAGCGTGATCAGCGCATAGCTCGCCGCCTCCATGAACCATGTCGCATCGGTCATCTTGATCGCCGTGCCGCGCAGCACGAGGAAGGCGACGCTGACCAGCACGATCGCCGACACCGCCTGTAGCATCGCCGAGATGAAGGAGAGGATGACGCCACGCCTCAAGAGCGTCTCGTTGGCCAGCATGTAGGAGGAGATCACCGCCTTGCCATGGCCCGGCCCCGCCGCATGGAAAATGCCATAGGCGAAGGAGAGCCCGACCAGCAGCCAAACCGCCGAACCGTCATCGCGCATCGCCTTCAGCGCCCCGGTCATCTCCCGGTAGAAGGACCGCTGCATTTCGGAAACCCAGAGGAAGAAATGCGCGAACACGCCGCCGGTCGGCTCGATCGAAACCTCGTTGGAGCCGATGCCGAGCGAGGACTGTGCCGAGGCCGCTCCCGCCGCAACGAGGATCAGCCCGGCGGCGACGAGCGCCAGACGAGTGGCGCCGTGACGTTTCATTGGCAGGAGACTTCCATGCGCGTCGCCAGCAGTTTCGACCAGTCGGTGGCCTGCGGATCGTTGAAGAACGCCTCCGTCAGCGTCGCCTGGTTCTGCGCAAGCGCCTCGTCCGGATCGGGCACGACCATCTTGTGCGAACAGCTTTCCGATGCGCCTTCCAGCACCATCTGGCTGTCGTCGGGAAAGTCGATCGCGGTGTAGAAGGTCGGATCGTAGACACCGAAGGAGGGCGAAGACGATATGTTCACCGGCTTCACCGGATGCGTCGTGAAGAAGATGATCAGCTGCCCGTCTTCGAACATCGCCTTCATGTCGTCCACGGGCTTCACGTCGATGCTTTCGCCGCTGACGAGGATAGTCTGGAAATAATTGAACTCGGCGAGCGAGCCGGTGACGACGGAGGCCACCTCCTTCAGTTCCGGCTCTTCCATCTTGTTGTCCGTGTCGGAATCGAATTCCAGCATCACGGTCGACGAGAACACCTCGTCGAACCGCCAGACATGCCGCATCACCTCGACATTGCCGTCAGGCGCGACGGCAACTTCCAGCCGCGCATCGGCAAAGACATGCGGATGCGCGAGCGCCGATGCGGCGAGGCCGAGAAAGCCTGCGACGCAGGAAAAGGCGAAGGCGGTGATCCGAATCATGGCTGCTGGTCCGTCCCTGAAACTCTGGCCAAGCCGAAGCCTAAAATACCGGCGGTATTATGACGAACGCTGTTCATAGGCCTTGAACCAGTCCGCAAGGAAGTCGACGAATGCGCGCACCTTGGCCGGAAGATAACGCCGGTGCGGATAGACGGCATAGATACCGGCCTCGGTCGGCATCGCCTCCGCCAGAACCTGTACCAGCCGGCCCTCCTTCAGATCCTCGCGCACGATGAAGTCCGGGCTCATCCCGAAACCCAGATTGGCCAGCACCGCCAGCCGCGCCGACAGCGGGCTGTTGACCTCGATCGGCCCGGTCACGGTGACTGCCGTGGGCGTGCCGTCCGCCGCTTTCAGCACCCAATTGTTGCGCCGGCGCGCATTGGTGTCGACGATGCAGGGCCGTTTCGCCAGGTCCTCGGGCTTTTCCGGCATCCCGTATTTCGCGATCGTCTCGGGCGTCGCCGTGATCATCAGCCGGAACGGCGCCAGCCGCCGCGCGATCAGGCCGGAATCCTCCAGCGTGGTCACCCGGATCGCCAGGTCGAAACCTTCCTCGACAAGATCGACGAAACGGTCGTCCAGATGGATGTCGAGCCCGATTTCCGGATTGGCGGCAACAAAATCGATCAGCGCCTGGTCGAGCGAGGCGTCGGCGAAGGAGCGCGGCGCCGATACCTTGATTCGTCCGCGTACCCCCTCGCGGCTGTCGCGCACCATGTCCTGCAGCGTGTCGATCTCGCGCACGATCTCCACCGCCCGCTTGTAATAGGTGTGGCCGAGCTCGGTCAGCGAGAACTGCCGCGTCGTGCGGTTGAGCAGCAGCGCCCCCAGCTCGTCTTCCAGCTCGCGCACATATTTCGACAGCAACGCCTTTGACCGGCCGATCTTGCGGGCGGCTGCCGAAAAGCCCTCGTTTTCGACCACCGCGATAAACGCACGCATGCGTGTCAGCGTGTCCATGGCATGCGCTCCCTTGGCTGAACGGACCGGCGAATTCCATCGTTCATTACTATCGAACTCCTCCGCCGGATTGTTCGAAATCCTGCACGCAAAAAAAGATTCGGCAACCCCGAATTATTTATTGAAAAGCAACGCCTACGCGATTAAATGCGCCTCACCCCAAGTCGCATGTGCCTGTGGGTGTCCGCCTACCTCTCGATTCGGTGAGAGGAAAGGTAAGGTACCCGGAGCTAACCCCTCCGGTCGCTTCCCGGCCAACCGGACAAGCGAGGACATCTTGAAGCAACGACGGTCGGGTCTTCCACTCGTCTGACGGTCCAAACGTCGGAATAGCGAGAGACACTACCATCCTTGCCAACCGTGCGGTCGGGTCTCCCACCAATCATTGGCAAATCAAGGCCGGTCTTTTCCGGTCTGGGATTTTTCGCCGGGTTCCAGTTTCGGGACGGTGCCTTTGCACCTTCCGTTATCGGAGCCGCAAATGTTGACGCAGCCCCCGCTGCCCAAACTTCGTGATTGGGAAAAGACATGACGACCGCTCGCATCCAGGACTTCCTCGCCACCCGCCGCCCGGCTTCCCCCTGCCTCGTCGTCGACCTCGACGTGGTGCGCGACAACTATTGCGCCTTCACCAAGGCCCTCCCGGACAGCCGCATCTTCTACGCCGTCAAGGCGAACCCGGCGCCGGAAATCCTCAAGCTCCTCGCCTCGCTCGGCTCCAATTTCGACACCGCTTCGGTTCCCGAAATCGAAATGGCGCTCGACGCCGGCGCGACCCCGGACCGCATCTCCTTCGGCAACACCATCAAGAAGGAGCGCGACATCGCGCGCGCCCATGAGCTCGGCATCGGCCTGTTCGCCGTCGACAGCGTCGAGGAAGTCGAAAAGGTCGCCCGCGCCGCGCCGCGCGCCCGCGTGTTCTGCCGCGTCCTCACCGATGGCGAAGGCGCCGAGTGGCCGCTGTCGCGCAAATTCGGCTGCGCGCCGTCCATGGCCGTCGACGTACTGGCCCATGCCGCCCGCCTCGGCCTCGACGCCTATGGCGTTTCCTTCCATGTCGGCTCGCAGATGACCGACCTCAAGGCCTGGGACAAGGCGCTGGCCGACGCCCGCTGGGTGTTCGAGCGCATGTCCGAAAAGGGCATCACGCTGAAGATGGTCAATATGGGCGGCGGCTTCCCGACCCGTTACCTCAAGGACGTGCCGTCCGCGAAGGCCTACGGCCAGGCGATCTTCGACGCGCTGCGCAAGCATTTCGGCAACCGCATCCCGGAAACCATCATCGAGCCGGGCCGCGGCATGGTCGGCAATGCCGGCGTCATCAAGTCGGAAATCGTCCTGATCTCGAAGAAGTCCGAGGAAGACGACGTGCGCTGGGTCTATCTCGACATCGGCAAGTTCGGCGGTCTCGCCGAAACCATGGACGAGGCGATCCGCTACAACATCGTCACCCCGCGCGACGGCGACGCCGCCGAGCCTTGCGTGCTCGCCGGCCCGACCTGCGACTCGGCCGACGTGCTCTACGAGAAGAAACCCTACGCGCTGCCGCTCTCTCTGACGATCGGCGACGAGGTTCTGATCGAAGGCACCGGCGCCTACACGACGACCTATTCGGCCGTCGCGTTCAACGGCTTCGAGCCGCTGCGTTCCTACGTCATCTGACCGCAAGCGCTTTTCGGGACTACGACAATGAACTCGCTGGTTCATGACGGCGACGCCGTCACCATTGCGCTCGAATCCCGGGCGGACGTCGCCGCGCGCGACGGCCTGCTCGACCGGGCGATGGCGCCCAACTGGAAGAAGAAAACCTCCGGGAAACTTCGCGCCGGCCGCAAGCCGGCCGAAGGCCTCGCCTTCGTCGCCCGCGACAATCGCGGCGAGATCGTCGGCACGGTGCGGCTCTGGAACATCCAGGCCGGCATCGACGCGGTCGGCCGCCCGATTTCGGCGCTGCTGCTCGGCCCGCTCGCCGTCGATCCGGACGCCAAGAGCAAGGGCACCGGCTCTCTGCTGATGCGCCACGCATTGTCGGAAGCTGCCCGGCTGGGCCATGGCGCGGTGCTGCTGGTCGGCGACGCGCCCTATTACGCCCGTTTCGGCTTCACCGCCGAAAAGACCGCGGCGCTGGCGCTCCCCGGCCCGGTCGAGCGCGACCGCTTCCTCGCCATCGAACTGGTCGATGGCTGGCTCGACGGCGCCGCCGGCATGATCGTCGCGACCGGCGCAAGGGCTTCCAGGCCGCGCAAGCTGCGTCTCGTGGCATAAACCCAAAAAGTTATCGGCGGGGGCCGATGGCGGCGCGGACCAAGCGCGGGAGGAAGCTCCCGCGCCGCCTTCCCATGACGGCTTGCCGGCGCCAGCCGGCGGACCATCCGCGCGAAAGCGCGTGCGCCCTGAAACAAGGGCCTTTGCGGCGCGGTTGAACTGGATTTCTGGGGGAATTCGGCTCCCGCGCCGCCTTCATGTTCCATCGGAAGGCGCGCCCGGTGCGGGCAATGATCGGCGAACGGCCGCCGCGGCTTTGCATTCGGAAAAGCTGGAGGCCTCGCCCCGGATTCGAACCAGGGTTGGAAGGGATTTGCACGTCCCCCGCGTAGCCATTCCGCCACGAGGCCATCGATCACAGTTTCGTGAAGTCGATGTGATCGGTCAAACCCTTGGCCGGCGATCGTTGATATATGGTTACCTTCGCGCTTACCTGTCGATGCCGCGCGCCAGCGAGGTCGCGAAGGTGAAGCCCGCAGGTTCCCGGCCTTGCACATAGGCGGACTGCCCGACTAAGAAGTGCAACCGACTTCCTTTAGCCAACAGCGGGATCCTGCATATGCGCATATTGGTTTGTGGCGCCGCCGGTTTCATTGGCGGGCATCTCGCGGCATCGCTCGTGCGTGACGGCCACGACGTTGTCGGCATCGACATCAACGCGCCGCGCTTTGGCGCAAACTCTGGCGTCCGCATGATCCAGGCGGATCTGCGCGATCCCGCAGTGGTCGGATCGATCCTTGGAGAAGGCTTCGACGAGGTCTACCAGCTCGCCGCGGACATGGGCGGAGCCGGCTACATCTTCACCGGCGACAATGACGCCCAGGTGATGCACAACTCGGCGACCATCAATCTCAACGTCGTAAATACCGCGGCCGGGGTGAAGAATCCGCCGCGCCTGTTCTTTTCGTCTTCGGCCTGTGTCTATCCGCAGCAGAACCAGACCGATCCGGACAATCCGTTTTGCGCCGAGGAAAGCGCCTATCCGGCCGATCCCGACAGCGAATATGGCTGGGAGAAACTGTTCTCCGAAAGGCTTTATGCCGCCTATGCACGCAATCACGGCCTGACGGTACGCATCGCCCGCTACCACAATATTTTCGGGCCGCTCTGCTCATGGAACGACGGCCGCGAGAAGGCCCCGGCGGCGCTTGCCCGAAAGGTGGCCGAAGCGCCCGATGGCGGCGAGATCGAGATCTGGGGCGACGGGCGGCAGACCCGTTCCTTCCTCTATGTCGACGAATGCGTGGAAGGAACCGTCAGGCTGATGCGCTCCGACTGCGCCGAACCGCTCAATATCGGTTCGGAGGAAATGGTGACGATCAACGAGCTGGCGGATCGCTTTATCGCATTATCCGGCAAGACGCTCGGCAAACGCCACATCCCCGGACCGCAGGGCGTGCGCGGCCGCAATTCCGACAACCGCCTGATCGGCGAGAAGCTCGGATGGCGCCCGTCCCGCCCCCTGGCGGACGGTATGCGAGAGCTCTATTCCTGGATCGAAGGGCAGGTCGGCTTGTCAACCGGACCGGCCGAACCATCAGCCTAGGATGGTGTCCCTTTCGCCTGTCGCGCTCTGGCGGTCCCTGACCGAACGCCGCATTCGCGGGTGGCGCGAATTCGACTTCTACCTCGATCCGGTGTGCAACTCGGGCATAGGCGACCGTCTGATCGAAATCTGGGCGGCGATGACCATCGCGGAGATCCTGAAGCCCGGCGCGAAGACCGCGGTTGTCTGGCATCGCAACGGATACAGGACCCCCGCCTTTGTCACCGAATACGCGCCGCTTTTCGAGATCGCCGGCGCCAGTTTCGTCACCGAACGCCCGCTTGGTGTGCGCAAGACGCGCAAAGGTTATAGCCGGGATCCGGTCAAGGCCCGCTATGTCCGCGGGATTCCCTTCGGCCTTCGCCAGATCCAGCTGAAATATGGCAGGTATTTTGGAACCGCCGATCCGCGCGCGCTGCACGATCAGGCGGGCGACTACGGATTGCCCGCCGCAATCGGGCTGGACGCCATTGCCGGCACCTACCGCCGCATTGCCTCCGCCACCCGGCCGGCGCCCGAGGTCGCGCGCCTGATCCCGGCGGATATCGGGCAGCGCGTCGGCATCCATGTCCGCCTCAGCGACAAGCTGGTCTCCGAAGACGAAGAACGCTTCACCATGAGCGTCGATCGCTGGAAGGCCATCGAGGCCGCCGCTCTCGCCCATATCGACCGGGCGGTCGCAGCCGGCGAGAAGCTTTTCGTCTGTTCGGAAGACTTCGCCTATCGCGCCGAACTCGTGGACCGGATTCGCGGCATGGGCGGAGATGTCATCGTCTGCGACCTGCCGCCTGCATCCGAGAACAGGGAAGGCTTCGGCGCGTTCGTGGATTTCTTCGCGCTCGCCCGCTGCCGCCGCATCGTCCAGATGACACGCTACTCTCACTTCTCCCTGATGCCCGCAATCATTGGCGGCTGCGAGATCGTCAATTTCGATCCGCTCGGCAAAAAGGAAGAAAGCTACATGGCGCGATGGTCGGACATCGCGGATATCCGCTTTGAGGGGCTTGCCGCTCCGGCCTGAAGGACGGCCGCTTTGCCGCTCGCCCCTGATCTCGACCGGCTTGCCGCCGTCATCACCCGGTGCCACGTTCCGCCACCGTAGCGCGCCGTCGCCGGCCGCAATGCCTGGGCTTCGCAGCGTCTGCGCTCACGCCGCCGCCTCGAACTGCCGGTGACCCTCTTCATAGGCGGGAATGATCCGCACCACCCGAAAATAGGGCTTGGCGAGAAGCGGCGTGTCGCGCAGCCGCTCCATGGCGAAATAATATGCTTCCGCTGTCTCGGCCTCGATCATGGCGACATCGCTCACCTCGGCGTCGAAGCTCTCGGCGTCGAAAAAGCGGAGCCGCACGGTGTCGTCGGAGAATGCATGGGCCAAAGCTTCGGCGGCTATGGCGTTTCGGTTCGCCCGTTCGAGCGAGAGCCATTCGGGCAGCGCGTGCAACAGAATGAAGGCCGTCAGTTTCATCAGTGTGTCTCCCGGTTGAGGTCCGGCACAGAATGTGAGTAATTGCTCACATTCTCAACTCGCATATCGGAACCGCCCTTGGCCAAGCAGCATCAGCCCAGAAAACAGGCGCGCCAGGCCCGTGCCCGCGCCACCCAGGAAGCGATTGTCGAGGCGGCTGCTCGCATTCTGGAAGAGGATGGCCTCTCCGCGCTGACGACCAATCGCATCGCCGAACGCGCCGGCGTCAGCATCGGGTCGCTCTACCAGTATTTCCCCGACAAGCAGTCCGTGATCGCCCATCTCCTGCGCCGCGAGCGGGCCGCGCTGCTCGAAGAGGTGACGGCCGTTTCCCTTGGTCGCCATGATCCTGTTGCGGCGCTCACCGCCCTTGTCGACGCGGCCCTGCGCCACCAGTTCGCCCGCCCTGCCATGGCGATCGAACTCGAACGCGCCGAACGAGATTTGGAGCTTGATGAAGAGGAACGCATGCTTGCCGCCGGGATCGAGACCGCGATTGCCGGTATCCTGCGCAAGCTCGACCCGCAGGCCGATGCGGTGACGGCGCGCGACGCGGTCGCCATATGCCGGGCGATCGTCAACAGCGCCGCGCTGGGCTGCGAAACCGATACCGGACCGATCAGGGAAAGGGTTCTCAGGGCGGTCGTCGGTTATCTACGGCCCCCGGCTTCCCTTCACCCCCTGATATCGATCACGCCGCAATCGCCTTCCTCGGAGCCGAACACGACCCGGTAGCCTTCCCTGTCCCAGGCCATCGACGAGATCGGGCCCTTGCCGCCGCGACGCAGCAGAACCTCCTTGGAATCGGCGAAGCGCACCGCCATCACCATGCCGTCCGAATAGCCGATCGCGACGATATCCTCGTCGGGATGGCAGGCCACGGCCGTCACCATCTGGTCGCCGCGCGTGCCGAGTTCCAGCGGCGCCTTGCCCATCGGCCCGTCCTTGCCCTGGAAGGGCCAGACGATCGCCGCCGGCGCGCCGGATGTCGCCAGCCACTTGCCCTTGGCCGACCATGACCAGCTCTTCACCTTGGCCGGATAGCCGGACATGCGCATGTGCTTCATGTCGTCGAGCCGCCAGCCATGCAGCGCGTTTTCCTGCATGATCGTGACAAGGAATTTCCCGTCCGGCGAGAACATCACGGCGGTATGCGCGCCCTTCCATTCGAGATCGATCGGCTTGCCCGCCGTCATCACCCAATGCAGCGTGCCGCCATTGTAGCGCGCCGTCGCCAGCCGCAGGCCTTTCGGCGCGAAGGCGAGCCCTTCCACCGAGCGCTCCTCCGTGAAATCCTTCAGCGTCCCGTCGGCAAGCCGCACGAAGGCCTGCTTGCCCGCCGCCCAGGCGACCGCGCCCTGCGGCCCGGCCGCGAGCGTCGTCACCCATTTGCGCCCGACCGACCCGATTTCCTCGCTCGCGCCGGCGCTATCCGTCCGCTTGACCAGCCCGTCCTCGCCGCCAGTGATCAGCGTCTTGCCGTCGAGCGACACGACCGCACAGCTCAGCCCGTCATGGACCTGGCCGGACTGATGGCCGTTATCGAGCCGGTGCACGGTTCCGTCGGCCAGCGCGAACACCGGCGTCTCGCCGAGAAACCCGGCGAACAGGCAATAGCCGTCGAGATCGAGGGGGGCGACTGTGGGCATGCGCAAGTCCTTGTCCAGATGCGGGCGCGCGGCGGATCTGCCGGCGGGCGCGGGACAACTCGCCCCTACGGGCGAGCACGTCAAGAGGAACCTTTGCGCTTGTCGGGGACTTGTTCCCCGAGGCGGGCTCCGCACCGGGACCGGCCGCCAAGCCGTGCAACCTGGAGACCCCATGACCAAGACAGACTGGACCGATCGCGTGAAACCCCTGCTCGTCGTGCTCGCGGTGGTCCTGATGGCGCTGGCCGTATGGCATCTTCAGCGCTTCCTGTTCCTGGTGTTCGGAGCGATCCTCCTGTCGCTGGTCCTTGCCTCGGCGAAACGCTTCGTCTGCAAGTGGACCGGCCTCGGCGACACGGCCTCGCTGACGATCGTCGTGCTGACATCGATCCTGGTCATATCCGCCTTTTTCGCACTGATGGGCACGCGGCTCGTCGGGGAAGCGATGAACCTTGCCGACCGCATGCCCGCCGTTCTCGACAGCATCGAGAAGACGTTCGGTCTCTCCGGCATCGAGGCATGGTTGTCGGACCGCGGCGAGCAACTGCTGTCCAGCGGATCGCTCTTCAGCAATCTGACCGGTGCGTCGTCGATCGTCGTCTCCAGCGTGATCGGCCTGTTTCTTGTTATTTCGGGCGCCGTTTTCCTGGCCGCCAATCCCGGGCTCTATCGCAACGGCTTTCTCAAGCTCATTCCGCCGGAGCGCCGCGAGGAAGGCCGCGAGGTCATGACCGAGCTCGCGACGGCGCTGCGCTTCTGGATCATCGGTCAGATGATCGCCATGGTCTGCGTCGGCGTGATCACCACGGCCGGGCTCTATCTGCTCGGCGTTCCGAGCCCTTTCGGTCTCGGCGTGTTGGCCGGCCTGATGGAGTTCATTCCCTATGTCGGCCCCATATCGAGCGCCGTCCCGGCGATCGCCGTGGCCTTCTCGGAGGATCCCTGGCTGGCGCTCTGGGTCGCGCTTCTCTATTTCGCGATCCAGCAGGCGGAAGCCATCCTCCTCATTCCGCTCATTCAGAAACGCACCGTCAGCCTGCCGCCGGTGGTAACGATCTTCACCGTTCTCGCCTTCGCCTCCCTCTTCGGCCTGTCCGGCGCGATCCTCGGCGCGCCCGCGACCGTCGTCATCTTCGTGCTCGTCAAGATGCTCTGGGTGCGCGATCAGCTCGACGAGGACACCGAACTGCCGAGCGACAAGACTGCCGATTAGATGCGATCGTGCAAAGCGTGGACGGAACCGCCTGGCCCTGCGCTTACGCCGCGCAGGCGGCGAAAGTCCGCTCCAGCTTCTCGCGGTCGAGTTCGCGGCCGATGAAGACGATGCGGCTCTCGCGCTTCTCGTTCGCCTTCCAGTCGCGCTCGTGGTCGCCCTCGATGATCATGTGCACGCCCTGGACGACATAGCGCTGCGGATCGTCCGGGAACGCGATGATGCCCTTCAACCGCAGGATGTTCGGACCGTCGAGCTGGGTGATCTTCTGGATCCACGGCATGAATTTCTTCGGATCGACCTCGCCGCCTCTGAGCGATACCGACTGGATCGTCGTCCCGTGAATACCGTCGCCATGGTCATGATGATGGTGTCCGTGACCGTGGTCATGCCCGTGATGGTGATGACCATGGTCGTGATCATGATCGCAGGCCGGCCCGCAGACATGGTCCGGATCGTCGTGATCGAGAAAATGCGGATCGTTGGCCAGCGCCCGCTGCAGGTCGAAGGCGCCGCGGTCGAGAATGTCTTTCAGCGCCACGTTCGACCGCTCGGTCCGGTGGATGCGCGCATGCGGATTGATCGCCCGGATCGTGTGTTCGAGGTCGTGCAGTTCCTCTTCCGAGACGAGGTCCGTCTTGTTCAGCAGCACGACATCGGCAAAGGCGATCTGGTCTTCCGCCTCGCGGCTGTCCTTCAGCCTCAGCGGCAGATGCTTGGCGTCGACCAGCGCCACCACGGCATCGAGCCTTGTCTTCTCGCGCACATCGTCATCCATGAAGAAGGTCTGCGCCACCGGCGCCGGGTCGGCGAGGCCCGTCGTCTCCACCACGATCGCGTCGAAACGGCCCGGCCGGCGCATCAGACCCTCGACCACGCGCACTAGGTCGCCGCGCACCGTGCAGCACACGCAGCCATTGTTCATTTCGTAGATTTCCTCGTCGGATTCGACGATCAGGTCGTTGTCGATACCGATCTCGCCGAACTCGTTGACGATCACCGCATAGCGCTTGCCGTGATCCTCGGTGAGGATTCGGTTGAGAAGCGTCGTCTTGCCGGAGCCGAGATAACCGGTCAGCACGGTGACGGGAATGGACTGTTCGCTCATGGGAGGCCTCGTGAGGGCGATGGGTTTCTGATGCGCATATAGGCGATCGCGGCCCGCTTCGCCACAGCCGGATGACGCATTGCAGCACGATCCCCATCCGGAAAAACCGGTTGATCGCGCCATTGATCGGTGTCAAAGCGGGCGCCGACGAATTGCCCGTAAAACCGGGAAACAGACGGGAGATCACCAATGCCGCTTTACAATGTCCGCCTCGAAATGGCTCGCGAACCGGGCTTTCCCGAAGGCAACAAGAATCGGGGCTACCTCCTCGTTCTGCCGCTGGGCGACGACATGAAGATCGATGGCGCGGAATGGAAGAAGCAGCCCGAGGCCTGCACGGTCGAGCGCTTCTGGGACGGCGAACGCGCCGAACTCGGTTATCTCGAGCGCCACAAGAAGGGCCAGTGGGTCTTCGACTACGATTTCGACGATGACGAGGACGAAGAATCCGGCTTCCGCCTCGGCGAACACTCCTTCAACAAGGGCGAATACGTCTCCATCTCCGGCCACGACGGCAAGATGCACACCTTCACCGTCGTCGCGGTCAACCCGGCCGGCTGAATCCTCTCAGTTCGGAAAATGCCTGACGCGGTAGCGCGTCAGGCGATCACCGCGCCGATGAGGAATTTCGGCGCAACATTGGTGAAGTTGACGAGATCCTCGCCGAGCGCGCCGCTATTCGCCAGGGCCGCGTTCATCGCTGCCTCGTCGGCGAACACAAAGGTCGCCACCGCGAAGAAATCCGGCGGCGTGTCCGGCCCGCCCGCCAGTCCCTTCGTCACCACCATCGACTGGAGATGCGGACCCATCGTCTCATCGACCAGCTTCATGTGCTTGTCGGCATAATAATCATAATCGAAGGTGGTCCCCTCCGTGATCGGATAGATCACCTGCACCGATACTGCCATTTTGTTCCTCCCGTAAAAAATCAGGGCGCGCGGCCCTGAGTGGGGCGCAGGATAGCTGCGGGACGGCTACGGTCAATATTCCCGCGCGTTTTTCTCACCATATAGGAAAATTTTGAGAGATCCGGGGTCAGCCCGGGAAACCCGGATGTTTCTCGACATCCCTCAGCAGGTCCAGCAAACCGCCAACCGCATGATCGAGGATGCGCTCGCCGATCTCCGCCGACGCGCCGGCCGCATTGCCCACCGCGCCGATCGCCGACAGATCCTCCATCGTCCAGCCGAAGGCGTGCGGCCCGTAGGCGCGCAGGTGACGATAGTCCCGGATAAAGTCGCCCTGGCGCGACGGGAACGCCGCCGCCCTCTCCATCGCCACCTTGTCGGGATGGATCGCCAGCATCACCGAGGTCTCGATCAGCCCGCCATGGATGTCGAGATGCTTTTCCTCCGCACTCATCACACCGTCGGGCAGCCCGAACCGCGTCCAGCTTGTCGCTACTGCCAGCATGTTGAACCGCACCCGAAGCTCCGTCGCGACGATGGTCATCAGGGGCGAGTTGCCGCCATGCGCGTTCAGCATCACCAGCTTGCGGATGCCGGAGCGGTGCGCCTGTTCGCCGATCCGGATCCAGTGGCGCACGGCCTGGTCCCATTCCAGCGTCTTCGTGCCCGCCACATGCATGTGTTCGGGTGAATAGCCCACCTCCTCGACCGGCAGGAAAACCACGGGCGCGGCATCAGGAAGCCGCTCGATCAGCCGCTCCACGACCGCTTCCGCGATCAGGCTGTCGGTCTCGAGGGGCAGATGCGGCCCGTGCTGCTCGGTGGCGCCGAGCGGCAGCACCGCGATCCACTTGGCAGCGTCGGCCGGCGCGCTCTCCGCCAGCGTCTCGACGCGCCGCCGCAGGCGTTTCGGCTTCGTCTCCGCGTCTGCCGTCATGTCGCCTCCGCAAACAGCTTCGCCACCGCGCCGTGCTCATGGCGCAATTTCTCGATGTCGACGCCCACCGGCATGCCGTCCTCGACGGTCCACTTGCCGGCGATCATCACTCGGTCGGCGCGATGCGCCCCGCACAGGATCAGCGCCGCCAGCGGATCGTGCGCGCCGGAGAATCGCAATTCGTTCAGCGTGAACAGCGCCAGGTCCGCCTGTTTGCCGGCGGCAATCGCGCCGATGTCGCTGCGCCCGAGGCAGCGCGCCGAACCTTCGGTCGCCCAGCGCAGCACGTCGAGATGCGTCACCGTCGCATCGTAGCGCAGGCGGTTCAGCATCAGCGCATGGCGCGCGCCCTCCATCAGGTTGGAGGAGTCGTTCGAGGCGGAGCCGTCGACGCCGAGCCCCACCTTGACGCCCGCGGCTTCCAGATCGCGCGTCCGGCAGAAACCGGAGGCGAGCACCGCATTCGATGTCGGGCAATGCGAAACGCCGACGCCCGCGCCGCCGAGCCTCGCGATCTCGTCGTCGCCGAAATGGATGCCATGCGCCAGCCAGGTCTTGTCGCCGAGCCAGCCGCAATCCTCCAGGTAATCGACCGGCCGGCAGCCGAACATCGAGACGCAGAATTCATCCTCGTCATGCGTCTCGCCCAGATGCGTGTGCAGCGCGCAGCCGCATTTGGTGGCGAGCGTCGCCGTGTCGCGCATCAGTTCCCGCGTCACCGAAAAGGGCGAGCACGGCGCCAGCGCCACCTGCAGCATCGCTCCATCATTCGGATCGTGATATTTGCCGATCACCCGCTCGCAATCGGCGAGGATCGTGTCGTGGTCCTGCACGACCGAATCCGGCGGCAGCCCGCCATCCTTCTTCGACAGGTTCATCGAACCGCGGTTCAGCACCATGCGGATGCCGAGCGCAGTTGCCTCCTCCGCCTGGATGTCGAGCGCATCCTCCAGCCCGCCGGGAAAGACATAGTGATGGTCCGACGAACAGGTCACGCCGGACATCATCAGTTCGACCAGCGCCAGCCGCGTCGCCAGCCTGAGCCCGTCCGGCCCGAGCTTCGCCCAGATCGGGTAGAGCGCCGTCAGCCAGTCGAACAGCTCCTTGTTGATCGCGGCCGGATGCGCCCGCGTCAGCGTCTGGTAGAAATGGTGATGCGTGTTGATCAGCCCCGGCAGAACCACATGCTGCGACGCGTCGAACGCCGTGCATTCGACCGATGGCGACCCGCCCGCCGGCACGAGTTCGACAATCTTTCCGCCCGACACGACAACGCCGCCGGAGGCGTCTCCGTCCGCGAGAATGGCGAGAGGCGACTTGATCCAGAGGGGCTTTGGCGATGTCATGAATTTACCTGAAAACCGGAAGCTTCATTCCTAGAAGATCGCCAAGGCTCCTGCCAAGGGGTGGCGAAGAAATCGCTCAGGCAGCGCGTGGTGGCGCCGCGCCGCCGGGGCCTCCGTTCAGCATCGGTTTCAGGGTCGCCATGTTCGCGGCGACGAAATCGAAGAACGCCTCGATTCTCGGTGTATTGCGAAGATCCTTGTGCACCAGCAGATACCAGGAGGTTGCAAGCTCCGGCACCGGTTCGAATAGCTGGATCAGGCCGTGTTCCAGCCCGAGCACCACAGGCAGCGGAGCGATACCGAGCCCCGCGCGTACGGCCTGAATAAGGCCCGGAATGGAGTTGTTATGCGCGATGCTGCGTACGTTGGGAGCAATGCCGCGGAACCAGATCGCCGCGCGATGCTCCCGCAGGGGACCATCGAAATCCACCGCGATATGGTCGTTCATCCGGTTCGGCGACGCCGGCCGTCCATGACGTTCGACGTAAGAACTGCTCGCAAAAAGCGCCCAAGGCGAATCCGCCAGCTTTCTTGCGATCAGGTCGTCGCCCGTCAGATTACCGGCGCGGATCGCGATATCCGCCTCGCCTCGGGCGAGATCCAGGAACCGGTCGCTCATTGCCAGTTCGACTTTGAGTCCCGGATGGCGCGCGTGAAAAGCGTCCAGTAGACCAGACCGTGCAAGCCGGTCGACCATCGCCTCCGGACATGTCAGCCTTATGGTCCCGGTAAGGTTCGTACCATGCGCCGCAACCCGTCGGGCAATCGCGAAGGCGGCGCTTTCCGCGTCCTCGGCCAGGGGCAGCAATTCCATGCCAAGCGCCGTCAGTCGGCAACCCTGCGCGTGACGGACAACGATGCGCGATCCCAGCGTGCGCTCAAACTCGACGAGCCGTCTTTGCACCGTCGACTGGCTGATCCCCATCGCTTTGGCAGCTGCGGTCGTGGAGCCATGGCGCGCCACGGCAAGCAGGAATTTTAGGTCGTCCCAGTTATACATCGCCTATGCATTCCTGCCTTTGCGCTACCCGCAATTGCGGCTGCCGCGCCCGGTCGGTGCGTGAGATTGTCGCTCACCGGCTGGAGCGATCCTACAGCAAACCGCATCGCGTGTCCGGAAGACGACGAACCGGAGGATTTCAGATGAACACTGCTTTCGACGCAGCCATCTTCAAGCAGCAAACCCGCGCCCAGTGGGACATCTCCGCGCCGGGCTGGAACGCCCATTCGGCGATGATCCGGCAATGGCTGGCGGTCGCCACACGAGCAATGCTGGACATCGCGGCGATCGGCGAGGACATGCGTGTCCTCGATGTCGCGGCCGGCGCCGGCGACCAGACGCTCGATATCGCCTCGCGCGTCGGCCCGCAGGGCTCCGTCCTCGTCACCGACCTGTCGCCGGCCATCCTCGAGATCGCCGCGAGAAACCTTGCCGAAGCCGGCTTCGCCAATGCCGAAATCCGGGTCATGGACGCCGAAGACATGAAACTGGAAGATGCCTCCTTCGACGCCGCGCTGTCTCGCCTGGGCTTGATGTTGTGCCCCGATCCGCTGGCCGCGCTGTCGGGCATCTACGCCGCCCTGAAACCGGGCGGACGGGCCTGTACGCTGGTCTTTTCGACCCCGCAGGCCAATCCCTGCGTGTCGATCCTGATGCAGGTCGCTTTGAGTCATGCCGGCCTCCCGCAGGCCGATCCATTCCGGCCCGGGACTTTGTTCAGCCTCGGCAAACCCGGAATGATCGACGACTTGTTCGCAAAGGCCGGCTTTGCCGACGTCGCGACGACAGCGATCTCGGCTCCTTTCGAGCTCGCATCGGCCGCCGCCTATCTCGATTTCATACAGTCGTCTGCGAGCCCGATCCTGAGCATTCTCAAGGGCCTCGACCGCGACCGTCAGGAAGCGGCCTGGGCGGCGATGGAAGCCGCGCTCGGCCGCTTTGACCATGCTGGCGGCTGGTCGGGACCCAATGAACTGCTACTAACCTGTGGTACAAAGCTGTAAAACCGCGCCTCGTCCCGCGCCAGGAAAAGCCCCCGCAAAGAGCAGCCGCCTTATGTTCACTTGGAAAACCGCCCGGCGGATCGTCCTTCTGATTTTGCTGCTCGTCGCCGCGAACCTTGCCGGCAATTACTTCGCCGACCTGTTCGGCGCGCAACTGAAGGAAAGCGGCGCGATCGCCCGCTGGGGCACGGCGGCGCTCGCGATTGCCTATTTCATCCTGCTCGCCATCCCCTTCGTCCCCGGCGTCGAGATGGGCATGATGCTGATGGCCATCCACGGCACCTCGATCGCCCTGCTCGTCTATCTGTGCACGGTCGCGGGCCTGTCGGCCGCCTTTCTCGCCGGCCGCCTCGTCCCGCTTGCCGCCATCGCCCGCTTCGCGCGGTTTCTGCGTCTCGAACGCGTCGCCCTCTTCATCGACGATATCGAGGCGATGGATAGCGAGGAAAGGCTGACGCGGCTGATGGAGCGCGCACCCAGCCGGGTCATCCCCTTCCTTCTGCGTCACCGCCATGTTGCGCTTGCCGTGGTGCTCAACATTCCCGGCAATTCGGTTATCGGCGGCGGCGGCGGCATCGCGCTCCTCGCCGGGTCGACGCGGCTTTTCTCGGCGGCGGGCTTCCTCGTCGCGGTCGCGCTCGCCGTCTCGCCGGTGCCGCTGGCCTTCTACCTGTTCGGGCAGCAATTTTTTCCGCCTCTTTAGGTCGGATCGCCGGAAAATCAGCGGTTTGCTTGACCCGGTTTCTTTCGTCGGCTTAATGGTTGGTCATGAATCGCTATTACATCGAGAAGGAAGCCGAGGAGGTCACGAAACTCCTCGCGAGCCTGCAGAACGCGGCCCGTGTAGGCCGTACCCACATGGCCAGGCTCCTGCAGACCACCGGTCTCTATGCCGGCCAGGAAAGCGTCATGGAACTGCTGGCGGCAAAGGACGGCCAGACGCTCGGCCAGCTCGCCTCCGCCCTCGGCGTCAAGCCGCCCACGGTCACCAAGACGGTCACCCGTCTGGCCGAACAGGGCTTCGTCGAACGCCGCCCGTCCGAGACGGATGCACGCCAGATCCATGTCTGGCTCACCGAGGAGGGACGTGCCGTCCTCGAGCAGATGCAGCGCGCCATCCGCGACGCGGAATTGCGGGCGCTGGACGGGGTGAAGAAGAAAGAGCGCAAGCAGCTCGCCAGGATCCTCGCCAAGATCGAGTCCAATCTCGGCGAACCCGTGACCGGGAAAAAGACAAAGACCTCCGGAAAGAAAAAGAAGAAAAAGACCGAACCGGCGCCTGAAACCGACACCGCCTGACGGCCAATTCCGTTCCGGCAGCAGATCCCGTCCCGACGGCAGGTCTCTGCCCGCAACCCTTTGCAATTGCCTTGCGCTGAGGGTTTAACTATTTTAAAAAAGTTTAAAGTCGGGGGAGTTCGTGGCGCAAAAGATCAAACTGTCCACCATTGGCGAAGCCCTTGGTGTTTCGACGGCGACCGTGTCGCTTGCTCTGCGCGACAGCCCGCTGGTCGCCGAGGCGACGAAAGAGAAGATCAAGGCCCATGCGCGCCAGATGGGCTATATCTACAATCGCCGCGCCGCCAGCCTGCGCACCTCGAAATCCGGCATTATCGGCGTCGTCGTCCACGACATCATGAACCCCTTCTACGGGGAAATCCTCAAGGCGATCGAGACCGAGCTGGACCGCTCGCGCCACACTTTCCTGCTCTCCAACCATTACGACAATGTCGAAAAGCAGCGCGATTTCCTCGACACGCTGATGCAGCTCGGCGCCGACGGCGTCATCATGTCGCCGGCCATCGGCACGCCGCTCGACGATGTCGACCTGATCCTGCGCAACGGCCTGCCGGTTGTCCTGATCGCCCGCTCGATCCCGCGCGCCAGCCTGCCGGTGTTTCGCGGCGACGACGCTTTCGGCACCGGCCTTGCCACCAAGCACCTGATCTCGCTCGGCCACAAGCGCATCGCCTTCATCGGCGGAACCGACGAGACCTCGACCGGCCGCGACCGCTACCAGGGCTATCTCGCCGCCATGCAGAAGGCCGAACTCCCGGCCAAGCCGGAATGGCGTATCCCCGGCCCCCGCACCAAGCAGGCCGGCTTCGAGGCGACTGGCGAGTTCCTCGCTCTGCCCGACAAGCCGACCGCCGCCGTCTGCTGGAACGATCTCGTCGCCATCGGCCTGATGAACGGCATCGCGCGCGCCGGCCTCGTGCCGGGCGTCGACATCTCCGTCACCGGCTATGACGATCTGGAGGAAGCCGCCATCGCCACTCCGGCGCTGACGACCGTCTGGAACGGACAGCCCGAAGTCGGACGCCGCGCCGCGCGCGCCCTGCTCGACCGCATCGACGCGGTCAAGGACAATGCCGGCGCGCTCGAACTGATCCGCCCCGAACTCCACATCCGCCAATCGACATCTCCGGTCAAAGAACGGGCCTGACATGAGCAATCTGAAATCCGTCAGCGTGCTGATGCCGGCACGCTTTTACGACCGCGCCGCAGAGCGCATACTCGACGCCTTCGACGCGGTCCTGATCGACCGGCCGGACCCGGCCCTTATCCCGGCCGACAAGCGCGACAAAATCACCGGCATGGCGGCGCTTCTCAATCCGGACTGGGTGCCCGTCATCGACGCCTTGCCGGCTCTGGAGATCATCTCCAATTTCGGCGTCGGCTATCATCCCGTGCCCTCTCTCCACGCGATCGAAAAGGGCATTTGCGTCACCCACACGCCGGACGTCCTGAACGAGGAAGTCGCGGACACAGCCATCGGCGTGCTGCTCAACACGCTGCGCCGGTTCGACCAGGCGGGCCAATGGGTGCGCGACGGCAAGTGGGAGAGCGTGGGCAATTTCACGCCCTCGCCGCTGACCATGCGGGACAGGACCGTCGGCTTGTTCGGCCTCGGCCGCATCGGCAAGGCGATCGCCCGGCGCATCGAGGGCTTCGGCCTGCCCGTCCACTATCATGCGCGCCACCGCGTCGAGGACGCGCCCTACACCTACCACCCGACCCTCGTCGGGATGGCCGAGGCCGTCGACACGCTGATCTGCATCGTCCCCGGCACGCCCGAGACCCGCCACGCCGTCAACGCCGGCGTGCTGGAAGCGCTCGGCCCGAACGGCGTGCTCGTCAATGTCGCCCGCGGCTCGGTCGTCGACGAAAAGGCGCTGATCGCGGCGCTCGAAAACGGCATGATCGCCGCCGCCGGCCTCGACGTCTTCGAGGACGAGCCGCATGTGCCGGCCGAACTGATCGCGATGGAAAATACCTTCCTGACGCCGCATATCGGCTCCGGCTCGGCCCATACCCGCGCAGCCATGGGCGATCTCGTCGCCGACAATCTCGTGTCCTGGTTCGAAAAGGGCGAGGCCGTCACGCCCGTGCCGGAGGCGAAGGAAAAGGGTCTTTCGAAAAGACCCTGATTTCGCCAGAAAACGACCAATAACCGCCAAACCTCCCCGGCTGCCGAAAATATAGGCTTGGGAATTTCGTCGCGATTTGCTCAACTGTGCTTCAGGCCGATAGAGCAGAACAGGGCCAACACTCGATTGTCTTGAGGATTTTCAGGACCGCGGCCCATGTCACGCGGAGGATGCCCCTTTGAAAGCTAGCTGTCTTGTCGTTTCCATGCTTGCGTTGTTGCCCGTCTCGGCTGCCGCGCAGGACGCCCCGGCCTCCGGCGCCAATGTCCGGATCAGCGAACGCCTGGCCGCGGTACTGCGCACCGGGCGCAGCGTCGTCTCCGCCAATCAGGACCTGATCAACGATCCCGAAATCGGCGACAAGGGTCTGACCCCCGAGGTTTTCCTCGACCAGGTCAATGAACGCTTCGAGAAGCAGACCGGCGAGGCGATCCTGTCCGACGCGCTCAGCCCCCTGGAACGGGACCTGGCCGAGGCGCAGCTGGCGGCGATGAAGCAGGTGATCGTCGACAATCAGTCGGTGATCAATTCGCCCGGCATCGGTTTCAAGGGCTTCATCCCCGCCGTCTTCGCCCGGCTGACCAACGAACATTTCGCCGAGGCGATGGGCGCAACGGCCAAGGTCAAGGTCACCGCGCCGCTCGATCTCGTCCGAAACCGCAAGGCCCGGCCCGACGCATGGGAAGCGCAGGCCATCAAGGATTATCTCCGGCAGGCCGACTGGGAAAAAGGCAAGCCCTTCTTCGAGGAAGTCGACGAGAACGGCACGAGCGTCTTCCGGATGCTGATCCCCGAATATTATTCCGAATCCTGCCTGAGCTGCCACGGCTCGCCCAAGGGCGAGATGGATGTGACCGGGTTTCCCAAGGAAGGCGGCGCGACCGGTGATCTCGCCGGCGCGATCAGCGTGACGCTGCGCAGATGAGCCGCGGCGGCCTGCGGGACTGGTTCGCCGGGAACACGATCCCGTTTCGCGTCGGCGCGCTGTCGGCGGTGCTGCTGTGCGCCGTCGCGATCGGCACCGCCTTCATGGTCTACGACCTGTCGCGCAACCAGTCGCGCGTCGAGGACGCAAATACCGAGTTCCACCGCCTGCGCACCGCCGCCGAGGCCGAGCAGAACTTCTCCGAGATGCGCTATTGGCTGACCGACCTGTCGGTGTCGCTGCTGACGCTCTCCGAGCGCCGCGCCGCCGAGGCGCAGGAGAAGCTCGAGGCCAATCTCGAACAGCTGGCGGCCTTCGCCCCCGCAACCGTCGAGGATATCCGCACCGGAACCGCCGCCTATGTCGACAAGGCGTTCAAGGCGGCGGACGCCTATACCGACGGCAACCGGGTTCTGGGCAATACCTTCCTCGCGCAGGCGCGCACGGATTCCGACGCGGTCGGCACGGCGCTTCAGGACCTTGTCGCCCGTCTCGCCGACGAGGCCGACCGGACCAACCGGCTGGCCAGCGAGGAGGCGCAGGCCGCGGTGACCCGCGCCGTGACCGCGAGCATCGTCTCGATCATCGTCGGGGCGCTGCTGACCCTGTGGGTCCTTCGCCGCATCCTTGTGCCGCTCGGATCGGTCAACCGCGCCATCTCTGCGCTGAACCGGGGCGTCGATCCCGAGGAACTGCCGCCCGAAGGCCCGGACGAGTTCGGCCGCATGGCGCAGACCGTGCGCGCGCTGAAGGAAAGCCAGGACAAGCGCCAGCAACTGGAACGCGAGACCCGCGAGAAGCACGACACGCTGCTCACCGCCATCGAGACCATCCCCGACGGCTTCGCCCTGTTCGGCCCGGATGAGAAGCTGGTCATGTTCAACCGCAAGTTCCGCGACATCTTCGCCCCGATCGGCGAGACGCTGCAAGTCGGCATGAGCTGCGAGGAATTCCTGCGCGCCCAGACGAAGACCGAAGACGGTATCTTCGACGGCATGCCCGCCGAGGACTGGATTCGCGAAAGGCTGGAGCGGCACCGGCAGGCCCATGGCGAGAACGAGACGGTCATGATCAATGGCGGCTGGGTCCGGCTGGCGAAGCGCAAGACCTCGGACGGAGGCGTCGTCGCCGTCTACAGCGATATCAACGACATGATCGAGAAACAGCAGGAGCTGGACCAGGCGCGCCGGGACGCCGAGGCCGCGACCAGCGCCAAGAGCCAGTTCCTCGCCTCGATGAGCCACGAATTGCGCACGCCGCTCAACGCCATCATCGGCTATTCCGAGATGCTGACCGAGGAAGCCGAGGATCTCGGCTTCGACAGCGCCATCGCCGATCTCGAAAAGATCCTCTCGTCGGGCCGCCATCTCCTCTCGCTGATCAACGACGTGCTCGACCTGTCGAAGATCGAGGCCGGCAAGATGGAGCTCTATGTCGAGAGCTTCGCCCTCGCCCCGCTGATCGACGACGTTTCCGCCACGGTCGCGCCATTGATCGAGAAGAACGCCAACCGCCTCGTCGTCACCGCCGATCTCGGCGACGCCGAGATCGAGACCGACAAGACCAAGCTGCGCCAGAACCTGTTCAACCTTCTGTCCAACGCCGCCAAGTTCACCAGGCAAGGCACGATCGAGCTTGCCGTCAGCCGCACCGACGGCGGCTTTGCCTTCAGCGTCCGCGACGAGGGCATTGGTATGACGGAGGAGCAGAAATCGCGCCTGTTCCAGGCCTTCATGCAGGCCGATTCCTCGACCACGCGCAACTATGGCGGCACCGGACTGGGCCTCGCCATCACGCAGGAATTCATCCGCATGATGGGCGGCAGGATCGAGGTCGAAACCGCGCCCGGCAAGGGCTCGACCTTTTCCTTCACCATTCCCGCCCGCCTGCAGCCGGAACCCGGGGAAACCCGGTCCGGGGATGTGGCGGAAGCGGAGGCCGGCGACAAGCCGCTGGTCCTCGTCATCGATGACGAGGCCCGCGCCCGCGAAACGCTGGCCGGCATGCTGCGCGACGAGGGCTTCCGCCCCGCGCTGGCGTCGAGCGCCGACGAGGGCCTGAAAATGGCGCGGGCCGAGCCGCCCATGGCCGTGGTCCTCGACGTGCTGATGCCCGAGCGCGACGGCTGGTCGGTCCTGCGCGAGATGAAGGCCGACCCGGTCCTCTCAACGACCCCGGTCATCCTGGTGACCCAGGTGACGGACCGCGAAATGGGCCTCGCCTTCGGCGCCGTCGACCATCTGACCAAGCCTGTCGCCCAGGATCAGCTGATCGCGGTCCTCAACGACGTGGTCGGCTCGCAGGCCCGCGACGTGATGATCGTCGATGACGATGTCGCCTCGCGGCAATTGTTCCGGCGCATCCTGTCGCGCGAGGGGTGGCGGGTCACCGAGGCCGTCGACGGCGCACAGGCCATGAAACATCTCGCCACGCACCGGCCGAGCCTGATGCTGCTCGACCTGATGATGCCCAATCTCGATGGCTTCGACGTGCTGGGCGAGTTACAAAATCACGAGGAACTGCGGTCGATGCCGGTCATCGTCGTGACGTCCAAGGATTTGAGCCGCGAGGAACTGGCCTGGCTCAAGAAGAACGCCGCGACCGTGGTCCGCAAGGGCGCCTCCGGGCGCGCCGAACTCATATCCGCCATCCGCCGCCACATCGCGGCCAAACCCGCCGAAGAAAGCTGACCCCATGGCGAAGATCCTGATTGTTGAAGACAACGACATGAACCTCGACATGCTGTCGCGGCGGCTGGCCCGGCGCGGATTCGAAATCGTCTCGGCCCGCGACGGCGCGGCCGGTGTCGATATGGCGAAGCAGGAAATGCCGGACCTTATCCTGATGGATATGAGCCTGCCGGTGATGGATGGCTGGGAAGCGACGAAGACGCTGAAGGCCGCCGGTGAGACCGCCGCCATCCCGGTGATCGCCCTGACCGCTCACGCCATGGCCAGCGACCGCGAAAAGGCGCTCGCCGCGGGCTGCGACGATTACTACACCAAGCCGATCGAACTTCCGGGCCTGCTGGAAAAGATCGACGCGCTGCTCGGAAACTGAGCCGGTGACGGCGGACAAGGCCAGCCGGCTGCTGCGCGCCGCCCGCGTCGCCCGGCGGCTGGCCGGGCCGGCCGAGGCGCTGGTCTCGACGCAACGGCTGGTTCTCGAAGAGATCCGCCAGTCCGGCCCGAAGGAAGCCGTCGAGGATCTCGAAAATGTTCTGAAGGCCGCCCGGCGACTGGTCGGCTTCGTCAATTCGCTGAGGCGCGGCGATATCGAACTTGGCGAAGACGAGAAATCGGCAGCACGGCTGCGCCACGATCTGCGCACGCCCATCAACGCCATCATCGGCTACTCGGAACTGGTGCTGGAGGATTTCGCCGACATCCTGCCGCCCGGCGTGAAGGCCGATTGCGACTCCGTCGTCGAAGCCGCGCGCCAACTGCTCATAGAGGTTGAAACCCTCGACGCCGACACGCAGGAAGACGGCGGCGAGGACGCGGTCATGGCGGCGCGGCTCGCAACCGCGATCACCGCCGCGGGCGGCGCGGCGCCGCGGGTGGAAACCGGGCGGATCCTGATCGTCGACGACGATGCCGCCAATCTCGACGTGCTCGACCGCCAGCTGACCCGCCGCGGCCACCGCGTCCGCGCCGCCGGCTCCGCCGAGGCCGCCATCGCGCTTCTGGAAGCCGACACCTTCGATCTGGCGCTGATCGACATCCTGATGCCCGGCACCAACGGGATCGAATTGCTGACCCGCCTCAAGGCCGACACGCGCTGGCGGCATCTATCCGTGCTGATGATCTCGGGTCTCGGCGACACCTCGGCCGTCGCCGCCTGCATCACCGCCGGGGCCGACGACTACCTGCAGAAACCCGTCGATCCGGTGGTCCTGCATGCCCGCGTCGAGGCCTGCCTCGAACGCACCCGCTGGCGCGAGCGCGAGCGCGCCTATCTGGCCGAAATCGAACGCGAGAAGGAACGCGCCGACGCCCTGTTGAGCGCCATTCTGCCGGCGCCGATCATCCAGAGGCTGAATTCCGGCGAACGCCATATCGCCGACCGTTTCGAGGCCGTCAGCATCGTTTTCGCCGATATTGTCGGCTTCACGCCCATGGTCGCGCGCACCGAACCGACCGCGCTGATACGCACGCTGGCCACTCTGTTCGAGGATTTCGACGATATCGCCGATCGCCACGGCGTAGAGAAGATCAAGACCATCGGCGACGCCTACATGGCCGCCGCCGGCATTCCGCATCACCGCGCCGATCACGCCCACGCGGCGCTCGGCTTTGCCCGCGAACTCCTCACATCGACGCCGAAATCCGGGCCCGGCCTGAAGCTGCGCATCGGTATCCATTCCGGCCCGGTCATTGCCGGCCTGATCGGGCGCAAGCGCTTCGTCTACGATGTCTGGGGCGATACGGTGAACTTCGCCAGCCGCCTCGAGGCCAGCGGCCAGGAAGGCCGGATCCACGCCTCGGAAGACTATGTGAAAGCGATCGGATATGACCTGGACCAGGCCGAGAAACGCCACCACGAGCTGAAAGGCATCGGCTGGGTCAGCAGCTATATTCTCGGCTAGACCGGTTCCCGACCTACAAATAGAGCTGGCGCGCTTGCGCCGATCAGCACCTCACATCGTGTATCCCGGCTTCTTGTATAGACGGTCCGGCTGGCCGGCGATCTCCGGAAGACAGACCTCTTCGCGCCAGCGTTCCGAATCGACCTCCTCGACCGCCACCGAAACGGATGCCTCGCTGTTGCCGAGGATTTCCATCACATTCTTCGTGATGGCTTCCGCAAGCTCCTGCTTCTGCGCCTCCGTCTTTCCGGGCCAGATCTTGACGATGACATGCGGCATTCCGTTTCTCCTGCAGATGATGCTGAACATATATTTCCCGGCCGAGGATCGCACAGCGTTAGCCCCACCTTAACCATGACGGTCCATTATCCGCCGCATTGTCGGGGAGTACGGGTGATGATCAAGTCCTATGCATTCTGGATCAATGGTGCGGCCGTCATGGGCGTCGCCGCCATGTTCGCCGTCGGTTACGGCGTTGCCGGTCCCGGCATCGACACGATGACCACGGCCTCCATCGATCTCCGCAAGGCCGATCATTTCATGGTCGTCGACCATGTCCGCAACCGCACCTGCATCGTCGCCCTGCATCGCGACGAGGGCTATGACGTCCACCGCGTCGAACCCGGCAATTGCGCCGACATGCCCAGCGTCGCCGCCGCCCGCACATGGCAGGACACGGAACGCAACAAGGTCCGCATTACCGACCACACCGGCAAGGTATTGATGCGCCTCGCCGCCGACGACCGCTACGGCTGGAACGTCGTCGAGCCGACAAACCTGGACCTCACCTTCGAGGCTTTCTGAGCCTCAATACTGCGCATACAGGATATGCGCGAGGCCGAGCAGTGTTTCGCGGCCGACCGCGCCGGACATGGCATAGCCGAAACCGTTATCGGCCCAGTAGAAGGTGGAGACGCCGTCCGTCTCGGAGAAGCGGAACGCGGTGCCCTCGTGCCCTGAATTGACGCCGATCAGCACCGTCACCCGGTCGCCCGACCCGTTCTCATACATCAGCATCGCGCCAGGCTTTTCCGCGAACGGCACCAGCCGGCCGCCGACGAGGCTGAAGCCCTTCGCCGTAAGGTCAGGGGCCTGCAACGTCTTGCCGATGCGGTTGCCGAGCCAGCGGACCAGATGCTCCTCCTCGCTCGCCGCCACCTCGACCGGATGGCGCCTTTCGCCGGCATAGATCAGGTAGTTGGCCTTCGAGGCTTCCGGCAGCAATTGCGCGATCTGCACCGGCGCGTCCTTTTGCAAGGCCGACGTCAGCAGCGAGCCAGCTCCGCCGCCGGCGAGGAAGAACAGCGCGAATCCGGCCGCGATCGCGAAACGCCTTGTCTGGACCTTCTTGCCTTTCGAAAGACCCGCGACGAGCGCGCGGTCCTGCGCGCCCAGCGCCGGCTCTGTGCCGAACGCCGCGCGGATCGCCTCGTTCTGCGCCCGCCATGCCGCAACCTCGGCGGCCGCCTCGGGATGATCCGCGAGAAAGGCCTCCACCTCGGCGCGACGCTCCGGCGTCAGCTTGCCGTCGACATAGGCGTGAAGTTCGTTTTCGCTGAAACTGTCCGGGGCCGTGTTCATGTATTTCTCCGGAATTCCACTATATTCCCACCCTCCAGAATCGCCGCCAGCGTACGCCGCGCACGCGAAAGCCGGCTCATCACCGTGCCAAGGGGTATCTCCAGCATCGCCGCAACCTCGCCATAGGCGTAGCCCTCGACGACGACCAGCATCAGCACCGCCCGCTGGTCGGGATGCAGCCGGTCGAGCGCCGCCGCGATCCGGTCGCGCGCCAGCGGGTCGCTCTCTTCATGCCCCGCCTCGACCCCGCCGGCCGCCTCGTAATCGACCATTGGCGGCGTCGCGACGGCCCGGCGCAGCCGGTTGCGGTTGAGATTGGTCAGGATCGTCATCAGCCAGCCCTGCAAATTCTCGCCGCGCCAGGTTTCCCGCTTCGAGAAAGCCTTCTCCAGGCAGTCCTGCACGAGGTCGTCGGCATCGGCATGGCTCGCCGAAAGGCTGCGCGCATAGCGTTTCAGCCGTGGCAGAATGGCGAGCATGTCTGTCTCGAAACGGCTCATCGCGCGCCTCCCGTCGAGGGGATGAGGGAGGCGCGCGGACGGGCGTTTCCGCCCGCCTGTCGGCGTGTCAGAGGATCAGGGACGCGCAAGGTCCCACACGCCGTTGACGCCGTCGCCGGTGACGTCGCCCGTCTTGGCATCCTTGACCCAGAAATAGAGCGGCATGCCGCCCTTGGCCCACTGTTTCGAGCCGTCGGCGCGGGTGATAACGGAATAATCGCCCTCGGCCATCGCGCCGTCATCGGCCATCAGCGGCGGCCAGTTGGCGGCACAGCCGCCATTGCAATTGGAGACGCCTTCGCTGTCATTCTTGAACGTATAGAGCGTCATGCCGTTCTCGCCGGCGAGAACGTCGCCCTTTTCGGTCGAGACGGTAGTCACCGGCGCGGCAAGAGCGGCGCCTGCGAGAAGAAAGAAGGCCGTAGCGGCAGTCATGGCGGTTTTCATCTTGTAACTCCCTGATTGGTGTCCTTGCGAAACGAAACCGGCCGATTTCGATAAGTAAGACACCGCCGGAGCCCGGATTATTCCCGCCCGCGCGAAAAATCTTCCTCAGCCCGCCGCATGCGCACGCACCGCATCGCCGAAAGCGCGGAAAAGCCGCTTGGACGTCTCGTCGGTATTCGCCCAGTATTCGGGATGCCACTGCACGCCGACGGCAAAGCCCTTCGCATCGATCACCGACACGGCCTCGACCGTCCCGTCATCGGCCGTCGCCTCGATCTGCAGCCGCGGTGCCAGCGCGCCGATCGCCTGCCGGTGCAGCGAATTGACCTCGACGCGCGCGCTGCCGACGATACTCGCCAGGCAGCTTCCCGGCTTCACCGCGACGCCATGCGTCAGGCCGAAGCGCACATTCTGGTCGTCGCTCACCGGCGCGCGGTGGTCGGCGATGCCCTCCTGCGTCTGGATCTCGTGCGCGATCGAGCCGCCAACCGCGACATTCAGCTCCTGCAGGCCGCGGCAGATCGCAAATAGCGGCACGCCGGCATCGATCGCCGCCCGGATCAGCGGCAGCGACGTCGCATCGCGCGCCTCGTCGAAAGGCTCGTGGTCGGGCGTTGCCGCCACGCCGTAGAGCTCCGGATGCACATTGGATTTCGAGCCGGACAGCAGCACCCCGTCGACGCGGCCGACCAGCGCCTCGTAGTCGATCCGCTCGCCGAAGGCCGGCAGGATCATCGGCAGCACGCCGGCCACGCCCATCGCGGCTTCGAGATAGAATTGCGGCGTCGCGTGCCAGCGGTAATTGTCGAAATCCCGGACATCGGCAACGACGGCGACGATTGGCTGCATGATCTGGCTCCTGACTGGACGGCTATATGTATGCGAGCGGCGGCGCGATGCAACGCTCTTGTTTTGCCCTGAATTTGGGCAATTTTGGCGGGAACCGCGATCCCCGTCCCAACTGGACAAGAAAATTTACCAATATCGTATTTTCACCACTCCCCGGACGCTGGACAGGTGAGGGCAAAGCTGTAAGGTATCCCGCGAGTTCGCCGTGAAAGGGCCCGATTGTCGGGGAGGACGGGGCGGTCTCGAACGAAAATCATTTGGGAGGATCTTATGGATCGTCGTTCTTTCATCAAGAAAACCGGCGCTGTTGGTGCCGGCGCGGCAGCCGCAACCGCTTTGGCCGCACCCGCACTTGCGCAATCCATGCCGAAAGTCACCTGGCGTTGCACCTCGGGATTCCCGAAGGCGCTCGACACCATCTACGGCGCAGCTGAAGTCTTCGCCAATGCCGTGAACGAAGCCACCGACGGCAACTTCAACATTCAGGTCTTCGCCGCCGGCGAGATCGTCGGCACGCTGGAAGCCGCCGACGCGGTCAAGAGCGGCACCGTCGAAATGGCGCACACCGCATCCTACTACTATTCCGGCATCGACCCGACCTACGCGCTCGGCACCGGTATCCCGTTCGGCCTCAACGCCCGCATGACCAATGGCTGGATGTATGAGGGCGGCGGCATCGACCTCCTCAACGAGTTCTACGCCACGCAGAACATGATCGCGTTTCCCGCCGGCAACACGGGCGCGCAGATGGGCGGCTGGTTCCGCAAGGAGATCAACACGGTCGAGGACCTGCAGGGCCTGAAGTTCCGCATCGGCGGCTGGGGCGGCCGTATCATCGCCAAGGTCGGCGTGGTTCCGCAGGGCATTCCCGGCGGCGACATCTACCCGGCCCTGGAGAAGGGCGCCATCGACGGCGCCGAGTTCGTCGGCCCCTATGACGACCAGAAGCTCGGCTTCAACAAGGTCGCCCAGTACTACTACTATCCGGGCTGGTGGGAAGGCGGCGTCTGCCTCCAGAACATGATCAACCTGGAAAAGTGGAACGAGCTTCCGAAGATGTACCAGGGTGTCGTCAAGGCGGCTTCGGCTCTCGCCAACGACGTCATGATGGCGCGCTACGACACGCTCAACCCGAAGGCGCTGAAGGAACTGGCCGCCAGCGGCACGCAGCTGCGTCCGTTCTCGCAGCCGATCCTCGAGGCCTGCTTCGACGCGGCCAACGAGGTCTATGCCGAGGAAACCGCCAAGAACCCGGCCTTCAAGAAGGTCTTCGACAGCTACATGGCCTACCGCAAGGAAGACTATCTGTGGTTCCAGCTGTCGGAGTACAATTTCGACACCTTCATGATGCTGCAGCAGCGCGCCGGCAAGCTGTAAGCCTTCAGGCACAGAAATGCGAAAGCCCGGGATGGTCCGCCATCCCGGGCTTTTTGTTTTGTCGCCAGCAACCGAAAGCCGCTATTCGCAGCCCCTTCAGGCGCGAGGATCACCCGGCGGCCGCCGCCTCTTTCGCCAGCGCGGTCACCGTGTTCCAGTCGCCGCTCGTGACGGCATCCTTCGGCGCAACCCAGGAACCGCCGACGCACAGCACATTCGGCAGCGCCAGATAGTCCGGCGCATTCTTCGCCGAAACGCCGCCTGTCGGGCAGAACTGCACGCCCCCGAAGGGCGAGGACAGGGATTTCAGATAGGCCGCGCCGCCCGCCTGCTCGGCCGGGAAGAACTTCAAGAGCGAATATCCCTCCTCCAGCGCCGCCATGATCTCGCTCGACGTCACCGCGCCGGGCAAAAGCGGCACCGGGCTGCCATTGGCGGCCTCGACCAGTTCCGGCGTCAGGCCGGGGCTGACGATGAATTTCGACCCGGCCGCCACGGCCTCGTCGAACTGCGCCGCATTGAGGATCGTGCCGGCCCCGACCAGCGCCTCGGGCACTTCGGCGGCCACCCGCCGGATCGACTCCAACGCCGCATCCGTGCGCAGCGTGATCTCGATGGCCGGCAGGCCGCCCGCCACCAGCGCCTTTGCCAGCGGCACGGCATCCTTCGCATCGTCGAGCACGATCACCGGAATGACGGTCTGGCCGGTCATGATGGGAAGCAGCGCATCGGTATTCTGCGGCATGAAACGATCCTCGCTGAGTGGTTTCCGGATACTTAAATCGGTTTAACTCTTCCGTCCAGTCCGCATTCGGGCGATCCTGACGGCCAGCGGCAGCATACGCCGGATCATGCCGAGCAGCCACGCCAATCCGCGCGGCGCGGGCGATCCCTTCGTCGCTTTTGCCAGGGCGCCAAAGGTCGCGGCACCTGCGATGCCGTCGACGCCGAGACCGTGATCGGCCTGGAAGCGCTCCACCGCAGCCGCGGTCGCCGGACCGAACGCGCCGTCCTGCATCACCGGATAACCGGCCGCCGTCAGCGCCCGCTGCAAATCCTTCACCGCATCGCCCCGATCGCCGCGCCGCAGAATGTCGCCGGTTTCTGCCGATGCGACTCCGCGCCGATGTTTCGCATAGGCCGCCGCGATGCGGCTGTCGTAGCGGTGAACCTTGTAGCGCGGCCCATTATAGGCCCGCGCGAAACCGGCCCAGTCATGGGCGCGGATCGTCCCGACAAGTCCGTTCGTCTCCAGGAAAAGCAACATCAGCCGGACCTGTCCGGCAACGCCGGATCGCGCCTCTGCGACAAGGTCCTCTACCGATCCGTAACCGAGCGCTTTCCAATGCGATCCCATGACCTGCCCGATCCCCCAGGAGACCGATTGCAGTGCCGCAGACCGGTCGATTGCCATCGCCTGTTCCAGCATTTCCCACCGCGCCGCCTGCGACGCCGGGTTCTTCACCGCTCCCATGGAGGGCGAGGCTAGCCCCTTCGCCCGCGCCCGCGCGCGCTTTCCGTCACCGACAAGCCGGTCGAAATAATGCCCCTCGAAGCGGATCATGGGTTCTCTCCGGGGTCCCGCTAGCGGATTGCCGCTCAAGGGCGGGGCAGAAATCAAGGCGAAAGCCCGCCCGCCCGATTCCACTTCCGCGATAGCCAGCAACGCCGCCGGCTCCAGCCCGGCTTCCCGCGCCACCGCTTCGATCTCCCTCTTCACCTCGGCAGAAAACATCGCCTTTTCCCGTGCTTGAACATAACGGAAAAGCATGCGGTCAAAGCCGGCAAGGTGGATAAACAGCCCGCCGCCATGACGCCGGAAGCCCGCAATTCGGGCTCCGCAGCACTGAATGCGCGACAAGTCCATCCACCGTCCGATAGCCGCTTCTATCCTTGAGAGGCCCGTCCATGAGCGGGCGTGAAGCGTGAGAGCGGGACAAAAGGGGCCCGCCAGCGAGGAGCTTAAGGGCGGGACAAAGGAGGTCGGCAAGGTGTATTCGGCGAAAGGCATAGATTGGGACGCGGTCGTCGCCCACCACCGGCAGCTTCTGAGCCGCGTCGTCGAGATGCTGTTTTCGCTCGTCATCGGCCTCGACGAGGGAAAGGAAGTCACGACCGTCCCGCGCTGCACCCGCGACTATGTCTACCGCATCCTCCGCCCTGCCGAGTCGGCTCTGCGTCGCCTGATCATGATCGCCGCGCGGGATCTGAAACTCGATGACGCCACAAGAAGCTCCGTCATCCTCGGCCTTGAGGCCACGACAAGCGAAGCGACGTCGTCGCTTGCGGGGACCCATTCCGTGAGCTCGGCGCAGGCGGCGATGCAGAAGACAGGCCTCTATTCCTCGATCATGACGGTCGATCTCGGCCTCGCCGGCATAGGCCCCCGTCCCAAGCCCGCGACCAAAAAGCCCCGGCAAGCCGCCAGCACACGCCCGCCCGTATTCGCCCTGATCGACCCGCTCAAACATTTCGACTTCGGCCCGCGCCGCCGCTACGGCAAGAGCATCCCGCGCATCACCTGGCTGGACGGCCGCGATCTGACGCCGTTCCCGGAGATCAGGCTCCCGGAGCCCGGCGACCCGGTCGACGCCACCCGCCTCTGCCGCCGCCTCGTCGCGCTGAAAAACGCGCTCGAAAA
>Ga0070729_10000996_pt1 | contig 48777 bp, 41 predicted proteins | sample tdDd472_FD_66725 | JGI IMG/M metagenome (GOLD analysis project Ga0070729, IMG submission 66725) | Marine sediment microbial communities from the Atlantic coast under amendment with organic carbon and nitrate - tdDd47.2 | ecosystem: Environmental > Aquatic > Marine > Coastal > Sediment | place... | reverse complement strand
CGGGATGACGACCGGGATGATGACCGGGATGACGACCGGGACGACGACCGGGACGACGACCGGGATGACGACCGGGACGACGACCGGGATGACGACCGGGACGACGACCGGGACGACGACCGGGACGACGACCGCAAGAAAGATAAATCGGATAAAGGCGATCGTGGCAACAGCGAAAACAACGCCAGCGACCGGGGCAAAGAAATGCGCGATAAGAACAGCAATCGCTATGGTGACAAACATAGCGATAAGGAAAAGAAGAATAAGAAGGACGACTAGCCCCTGAATCAGGAAAACAAATTAAGAGCCGCTGTAGCGGCTCTGTTTTTATCTGCAATAGTTGCCCGCGCGCCGCGTTATCGTCAGGCAGCGGAGCTAGTCATCTATCCCCAGCTCTTTGATCTTCCGGGTCAGCGTATTGCGGCCCCAGCCCAGTAATTTCGCGGCTTCCTGACGTTTTCCCTGCACGTGATTAAGGGTGGTACGGATCAGTACCCGCTCGAAATCGGGCGCTGCATCCTCCAGCAACGGCGTAGCGTCTTCCCGACGCAGATGATCCTGAACCCAACGCTCTAGCGCCGCAGTCCAGCCCGGCTGGCCGCCGGTTTCATGCCCGGAACCGCCAAGATCATCGGGAATATCTTCGGGACGAATCTCTGAACCCGGAGCCACAACCACCAGTTTGCGACAAGCGTTAACAAGCTGACGTACATTGCCCGGCCAGTCGAAAGCCTGCAGCATGTCGAGCGCAGCAGGCGTTAACACCTTCGGTTCAGAACCCAGCTCTTCTGCAGACTGTGCAAGATAGTGATTAAGTAATGAAGGAATATCTTCGCGACGATTCCGCAATGGCGGTGTCACTATGTTGATCACGTTCAGACGGTGATACAAATCTTCACGGAAGCGGCCATCGTCAACAGCCTGCTGCAAATCCTGATTGGTAGCCGCGATGATGCGGGTATCGACATTGATCGGTGACTGTCCGCCAACACGATAGAACTCGTTCTCTGCCAGAACGCGCAGCAAACGGGTTTGCAGATCGGGAGACATGTCACCGATTTCATCGAGAAACAACGTGCCACCGTCGGCCTGTTCGAAACGGCCGATACGACGCTGATCGGCGCCGGTGAAGGAGCCCTTCTCATGACCGAACAGTTCTGATTCCAGCAGATCTGCAGCAATGGCCGTGGTGTTCAAAGCTATGAATGGCGAGGCTTTGCGGGGACTGTTCTCATGCAGCGCCCGGGCTACCAGCTCCTTACCGGTGCCGGATTCACCGGTGATCAGCACTGTCATGGATGAGTTTGCGAGACGACCGATAGAGCGGAACACCTCCTGCATCGCCGGTGCCTGACCGATCATTGCAGACATCGCCTCGGGCTGAGCGGAAGCTCCGCCGCCCTCGCCGGCTTGAGCGGCACGGCGCACCAAGGCTACGGCATCATCAATGTCGAAAGGCTTAGGCAAATACTCAAACGCGCCCGCCTGATAGGCGGCTACAGCGCTGTCGAGATCCGAGTGTGCAGTAATAACGATGACGGGAACGTTGATATTGTTTTCCTGCAGATGCTTAACAACCTGCAAACCATCAATACCCGGCATACGCACATCGGTCACAATGACGTCCGGCAGCGCATCAGGTAACGCTGTATGCAAAGCGTCGAGCATGGCTTCACCACGATCAAAACAACGCACAGCGATACCGTCCTGAGACAGCGCGCGATCCATAACCCAGCGCACCGAGTCATCGTCATCAACAACCCAGGCAGAGACAGTAGCGACAGTTTCTGTAGCGACAGCAGTCATAGAGTTAGCTCAATTCAGCATCATTGTTTTGCAGCGCATCTGTAGCCGGAAGGCGCAGCATGAACACGGTACGACCGGGTTCAGAAGTAAATTCAATTAAGCCGCCGTGGCGGCTCACGAGGTCCTGGGCAAGCGGCAGCCCAAGGCCTGAACCGCCTGCACGCCCGCTAACCAGCGGGAAAAACAGTGAGTCTTTGATGTCGTCCGGGACACCGGGCCCGTTGTCCTCAATCTCAATGCTGGCAACGAGTTTGTGACGGGTAGTGCCCAGCATCAGGTTGGTCAAAGCACGGGTGCGCAGGATCAATTCGCCGCCCGGCGGCAGCGACTGCATCGCGTTGCGGGCAATATTCAGCACCGCTTGAATCATCTGATCACGGTCCATACGCAACGGCGGCAAGCTCGGATCGTAATCGCGAACCAGCTTGAGGTCGTGATCGTGCGCTTCGTTACTCACTAAAGCGGCAACGCGCTCGAGCACTTCGTGTACGTTAACCGGTTCTTTCTTAGGCGGCTCGACAGGACCAAGCAGGTTGTTCATCAAGCCGGCAAGACGGTCGGCCTCGCCGATGATGATGCTGGTGAATTCTTTAAGTTCCGGAGAAGGTAATTCACGCTCCAGCAATTGAGCGGCACCCCGCAAGCCTCCGAGCGGATTACGAATCTCGTGCGCCAGCTGACGAATCATCTGACGGCTGACACCATGCTGGGTCATTAGGTTGGTTTCGCGGTCGATCTGATGACGCTGTGTGGCATCAGCCAGCTCAATAGCAATGCCTGCCTCACCTTCTTCCAGAGGCGTCGCTCTGGCGCTCAGCTCAATAGCCTCGCGGTCCGGCGACCAGATGGATATCTCGCGGGCATAGCCCTGATGAGCTTCGTCAGCACGCTCAACCAGCTGCACCAGCTCTTCAATGCCGGGGCGCAACTGTGACAAACCGTAGCCCAGCGCCTGACGGGCGCTAACGCCCAGCAACGCTTCGGCCGCGGTGTTCATAAACAAAATTGAATGATCTGCACTCAGCATCACAATGCCGGTGCTTATTTGATCGAGAATGGATTCCGGAGCTAGTTCCGGTGAATCAGGAGGAGGATTTAGATTCCTGGACGGCGTCCCACTGACGTCTGTTGGACGAAGAAGGTTACTCCCTCGGCCGTTTTGATCGGATTGCCATCGGCGTCCACTATGGTGGCCTGTAATGAGTGTTGGCCCCTCGCTATCGGGCCCTGCAGCGTGTGGCTCAGACTCTTGCCGCGATAATCCGGAACCGGCGCCCCGTCCATCAGCAGCTGAATCCGGTGCCCCGGTTTCAGTCTCGGGCTCAAGGCCATCCCTACGCTGATTGTGCCGTCGCCGATGTTCCAAAACGTTTCTTCCTGAGACGGAGCGACAATTGCGAAATTCTTATAAGAATCTTCCGTGTTTCCGTCGTCTGCAGACTCGTCGCCACCGAGGCTTGCTGATGCAGAGCCAAGCTCTGGCGCGGGAGGCTCACTGCTGAAGGTGTTCGTGGGGCTAAGCTCCACAGACTCAGCACCTTCCTGAGGCATGTCCGAGAAATGGCGTTCGCCACTTTCATCGGTCCAGCTATAAATGTCCGTGTTGGCATAGGCCGGCAGGACAAAGACCAGTAGCAGCAGTGTTTTGAAGATACGCATAAGGGTAAGCATAACTCTCTGCGGCTCTGACAACCAAATTTAGGTCACAAAATCAGGCGGGACTTGCGTCCCGCCTGACATAACGTGACTGTCAGACGGGGGTAAAAATACCTCCGTTAGACTGCATACGAGCCCTTACAGGCTGTAGTACATATCGAACTCAACAGGGTGAGTCGCCATACGCAGGCGATCCACTTCTTCCTGTTTCAGAGCGATGAAGCCGTCGATCAGATTGTCGCTGAATACGTCGCCTTTCAGCAGGAATTCACGATCGTTATCGAGAGCTTCAAGAGCCTGATCCAGTGAGAACGCAACAGTCTTCAGTTCTTTCTCTTCTTCCGGCGGCAGATCGTAGAGATCTTTATCCATAGCTTCACCCGGGTGAATCTTGTTCTGGATACCGTCGAGGCCAGCCATCATCAGTGCAGCGAATGCAAAGTACGGGTTAGCCATGCTGTCCGGGAAGCGCACTTCAATACGGCGAGCTTTCGGGTTAGCGATGAACGGAATACGGATAGAAGCAGAACGGTTCTTGGCAGAGTAAGCCAGGATACACGGAGCTTCGAAGCCAGGAACCAGGCGCTTGTAGCTGTTGGTTGAAGAGTTGGTGAATGCGTTAATTGCGCGGGCGTGCTTGATGATACCGCCGATGTAGTACAGAGCAGTTTCAGACAGGCCGCCGTAGCCGTCACCGGTGAAGAGGTTTTCGCCGTCTTTAGCCAGAGACATATGAACGTGCATACCGTTACCGTTGTCACCTACGAGAGGCTTCGGCATGAAGGTAGCAGTCTTGCCGTAAGCGTGAGCAACGTTCTGAACCACATATTTCAGGATCTGAACTTCGTCAGCTTTACGAACCAGAGAGTTAAACGCAGCACCGATTTCACACTGACCAGCAGTTGCTACTTCGTGGTGATGTACTTCAGTTTCAATGCCCATCTCTTCGAGAGCCAGGCACATAGCAGAGCGTACGTCGTGCAGTGAGTCGACCGGCGGTACTGGGAAGTAACCACCTTTAACGCCCGGACGGTGACCCATGTTGCCTTCGTCATAGTGACGGTCGGTGTTCCATGCGCCTTCAGAAGAATCAACTTCGTAGTAAGCACCGTTTACAGAGTCGTTAAATTTAACGTGATCGAAAACGAAGAATTCGTTTTCCGGGCCGAAGAACGCAGTATCAGCGATACCGGTAGACTTCAGATACTCTTCAGCGCGGCGAGCGGTGGAACGCGGGCAACGCACGTAGCCCTGCATGGTGGCAGGTTCAACAACGTCACAACGGATGTTTACGGTAGCGTCTTCAGAGAAGATATCGAAAACTACTGATTCCGGATCCGGCATCAGGATCATGTCTGATTCGTTAATGCTCTTCCAACCAGCGATTGATGAGCCGTCAAACATTTTGCCGTCTTCGAAGAAGCCGTCGTCGATCTGATGTGAGGGAACAGTTACGTGTTGTTCTTTACCTTTAGTATCGGTAAAGCGCAGGTCAACAAACTTGACCTCTTTTTCTTTAAGTTGGCTGATTACTTCAGCAGCGGTAGTCATTACCTTCTCCTTCGAAGATTCCAAATATTTCTTTTCCAGAAATTTAAACAGTGCACTGTGTCTGGCGGTGACTCTGCAGAGACATTCCGGCAGACGTAGCCCGGAGGCAGCTCCTGTAGTAATAAGGTGCTGACCAAACAGGCGAGTAGTTATTGCACAAAGCGTGCCAACTCAGATGAATCGATAACCCTTTGATTTATAGTGGTTATTGGTTTCGAGGTTGTTCGCCTGCGCCCTATTGTAGTGCAAGACGGCGACAGAATGCACCAAATTAGTGCAAAAAGCGGTGTTCCGGTAGCTAATGAAACCGGAAGCCGGATTTTTGACCTATTCAAGTGCAGCCGATGCACCGTCGCGCACCAACCTGCCGATAATAGCCCGTATTCGCGGCAATTATAAAGAACGCTTATACTTGCGCCCGCCTTATTAAGCTTTGAAGCGAATCCTGTGACTTTTCAGCAACTCATTCTTGCACTCCAGCATTACTGGGCCCAATACGATGGTGAACAAGGCTGCGTGTTAATGCAGCCTTACGACATGCCTATGGGTGCCGGCACCTTTCACCCTGCAACATTTCTGCGGGCGATCGGCCCGGAGCCGTGGGCAGCTGCCTACGTGCAGCCCAGCCGCCGTCCCACTGACGGCCGCTACGGCGACAACCCGTTTCGTCTGCAGCACTACTATCAGTTTCAGGTAGTCATTAAGCCGTCGCCGGACAACATTCAGGATTTGTATCTCGGTTCGCTTAAAGCACTGAACATCGACCCGCTTGTACACGACATTCGCTTCGTCGAAGACAACTGGGAGTCACCCACACTAGGCGCCTGGGGTTTAGGTTGGGAAGTCTGGCTCAACGGCATGGAAGTCACCCAGTTCACCTACTTCCAGCAAGCAGGAGGGCTTGATTGCAAACCGGTAACCGGTGAAATCACCTACGGTCTTGAGCGTATTGCGATGTATCTGCAGGACGTGGACAGCGTGTATGACCTGGTCTGGACCGAAGGTCCCGCAGGCGTTGTGACCTATGGCGATGTGTTCCACCAGAACGAAGTCGAGCAATCGCACTACAACTTTGAAGAAGCCGACACGGCAGTGATGTTTAAGCGTTTCGACGATGCCGAAGCCAAATGTGCTGCGTTGGTTGAGAAGAAGTTGACGCTACCTGCTTACGAACAGGTGCTTGAAGCATCACACACCTTTAACTTGCTGGACGCCCGCAAAGCCATTTCGGTGTCGGAGCGCCAGCGCTACATCCTGCGCGTGCGGACAATGGCCCGCTCGGTTGCACAGGCCTATTACGACAGCCGGGAAGCTCTGGGCTTCCCGCTTTTGAATCAACAGAACTAAGCGCGCTCGAACATGGAAACCACCAACTTTCTAGTTGAAATCGGCACAGAGGAACTGCCGCCGAAAGCGCTACGCAAGTTAGAGAATGCGTTTGCTGCCGGTATAGAAAAACGCCTGACTGAAGCGCGGCTAAACTTTGGCGGCGTGCAGTCGTTCGCCACGCCGCGTCGTCTGGCTGTGCTTGTTCGCGAGCTGCAAGCGGCCCAGCCGGATCAACAGGTCGAGCGTCGCGGGCCCCCGGTGAAGATCGCCTTCGATGATGACGGCAAGCCGACCAAAGCTGCCGAGAAATTCGCCAACGGCAACGGTGTCGGTATTGAAGAGCTCGAAAGACTGGAAACGGATAAAGGTGAATACCTGCTGTTCCGGGGCGAAGAAAAAGGCCAGGCGGCGGCTGATTTGCTGCCGGCATTTATCAATGAGGCATTAGCCGAATTGCCCATTCCGCGCCGTATGCGCTGGGGCGACAGTGATGTGGAGTTCGTGCGCCCGGTGCATTGGGTTGTGGCGTTGCTGGATGGCGCGGTTCTCGACTGTGAGGTCCTCGGACACAAGAGCGGCAACAGCACTCGCGGCCATCGTTTCCATGCGCCACAGGAAATAGCAATCAGCACTGCGACGGCCTATGCAGATACGCTTGCCGAGCAGGGCAAAGTCATAGCCGGTTTTCTCGACCGCAAAGAACGCGTTTTGAAGCTGGCGGAGGATACAGCGAAATCGCTTGGCGGGAATATCGAAGTTGATGACGAACTCGCCGATGAAGTAACCGCGTTGGTCGAGTGGCCCGTGCCGATCAGTGGCGAATTTGACGAAAAGTTTTTAGCGCTACCCCCTGAGGTGCTGATTTACACGCTGCAGGAACATCAACGCTACTTCCCCGTCCGCAATGCCGACGGCAGTCTGGCGAACAGCTTTATCACCATCAGCAACCTGGAAAGCACAAACCCTGAACAAATCAAACTCGGCAACGAGCGTGTGGTATTGCCGCGCCTGTCCGATGCCGCGTTCTTCTGGGATCAGGACCGGAAACAGTCGTTGGCCGAACGCGTCAGCGCACTGGAATCTGTGGTGTATCAGAAGGGGCTGGGCAGCCTTAGAGACAAGACAGACCGCATCGTTGAGCTGGCGGCCGGAATTGCCTCGGTGCTGGGTGAAAATGGCGAAAACGCAGACAGCACAAGGCGTGCAGCCGAACTGAGTAAGGCGGATCTGCTCACGGAGCTGGTCGGCGAGTTCCCCGTTTTGCAGGGCAAGATGGGCTACTACTACGCTAAAGCTGACGGCGAAGACGACGCTGTTGCCGTTGCAATCGGTGACCAGTATTTGCCGCGCTTCGCAGGTGACACCCTTCCTTCAGCCTCCGAAGGACAGGCCGTTAGCATCGCCGATCGTCTCGATACGCTTGCCGGAATTTTCTGTTTGGGCAAGCGCCCGAGTGGCAGCAAGGACCCGTTTTCATTACGGCGTATGGCGCTGGGTCTCGTGCGTATTTTGATCGAAGCACAGATTGATCTCGATCTGAAAGAAGCGTTGAAAGAAGCGGTTGCTCTGCAGCCTGTGGAGCTGAAAGACAAGAGTGAAGAAGACGTAGCGAACGAGTTATATGACTTCGTTATTGAACGCCTCAAGGCCTACTATCTGGATGGTCAGTCTCCTGCTTTTGTTGCTAATGAAATCAGCCCGGAGATTTTTGAGTCAGTGCGCGTGCAGCGTCCTGCATCACCGCTCGACTTCCATCAGCGCCTGGCAGCTGTAGTTGCGTTCAGCAAACTGGATGCCGCGGCCAGTCTGGCGTCTGCCAACAAGCGAATTGCCAATATTTTGAAGAAATCAGCTGATGACGCTGCTTCAGATGTGAATGCCGATTTGCTCCGGGAGCCTCAGGAGCAAAGGCTTTTCGACACAATCAGCGAGTTGGAGCCGGGCTATCAGGCTGCGGTGCAGCAGCGGGACTACAACAGCGTGCTGGAACAGTTGGCAGCGCTTAAAGACCCGGTAGACGAGTTCTTTGACGGCGTCATGGTGAATGCGGAAGAAGCTGAACTTAAGGCTAACCGTCTGGCCATATTGAAGCAGCTTCGCGGACTGTTTTTGGAAGTGGCGGACCTGTCGGCCTTGTCCTCATAACTGAGACGGTTTTTCTGGCATGACGGCGATTACTAGAAACAAACCCGTAATAGTTCTGGATCGTGATGGCGTAATTAACAGAGATTCGCCCGACTACATCAAGGCACCGGATGAGTGGAATGCCCTTCCCGGCAGCCTGGAAGCTATCGCGCAATTAACGGCGAACGGGTTTCAAGTTTACGTTGCAACCAATCAGTCGGGCATCGGACGTGGTCTCTATTCAGAAGCAACTTATAAAACGATTGAGCGAAAAATGCTCGATGAGGTGGCGAGTGCCGGCGGCAAAATCGAGAAGGTTTTTTACTGTCCGCATAGTCCGGACGACAACTGCGACTGCCGCAAACCGTCGCCGAAACTGCTGCAGGATGTGATTGCCGCAACCGGTGCCGACGGCAGCGACCTGATCATGATCGGCGACTCGTTGAGAGACCTGCAAGCGGCTGAAAGCGTTGACGCACAACAGTTTCTGGTTCTGACCGGCAACGGCATCAAGACGCTTAACACACTGCAGGATACCGGCAAATTGAGAGAGGTTTGCGTCTACGACGATCTCGCCGATGCGGTAGATGCAATCACCGGGGATGCGCAATGAGCTTTCTGCGCACCTGGATCTGGATTCTTGTTTCCAGCGTTCTCATAGTCGTCTTTGCGATCCCTCTATACATCGTTCGTATTTTCGGACCCGCCGCATCCTGGGCGGTTGCAAATGGCTGGGCCAGGGTAGTGCTGTGGTTGCTTAAAGTTATCTGTGGGTTGTCGTTCACAGTCGAGGGCAAAGAGAACTTGCCGGCCGATGCCGGTGTTGCACTGATCAAACATTCGTCCGCATTTGAAACACTCGCGCAGCTGGTTATCCTGCCGCAGCAATGTTGGGTATTGAAAAAGGAGCTTATCTGGAGCCCGTTTTTCGGTTGGGCGTTGATGTGTTTAGGGGCGATACCCATCGATCGCAGCTCCGGTCGTAAGGCTGTTTCACAGGTATTGGAAACCGGGAAAGACCGGATTGAAAACGGTATCTGGGTAGCGATCTTCCCGGAGGGGACACGGGTGCCGGCAGGGGAAACAAAACGCTGGGGTATATCCGGCATTTTGCTGGCTCAGGAGGCCGGCAAAGACATCACCCCGATTGCCCACAACGCAGGCTATTACTGGCCCAGAGAGGGTTGGACCATTTATCCGGGCACCGTCCGGATCCGCATTGGCAAGCCGGTTTCACCCGCCGGAAAAGACCCTCGCGAGCTTGCCGAAGAACTGCAAACGTGGATGGACGACCAGGTACAGGAAATGGCACCTGATCTTCAGAAATAGAACATGTCGTTGGGGTTACACGCCCAACTAAGATCTCAAGCTAGACGTCGATATTGGAAGCAGCCAGAGCGTTCGACTCGATGAAGTCACGACGGGGTTCGACCTGATCACCCATCAAGGTGCTGAAGATATCATCCGCGACCATCGCGTCTTCGATACGCACCTGCATCAACCGGCGCGTTTCCGGATTAACCGTGGTATCCCACAACTGATCGGGATTCATTTCACCGAGACCTTTATAGCGCTGAATGTTCTGACCGCGACGCGACTCTGTCATTAACCAGTCGATCGCTTCGGCAAAACTTTCGATCTCTTTTTCTTTCTCGCCACGAACAACTTTGGCACCGTTCTGAATGAAACCATTCAGCTCAGAACCCAGTGCAGCGATGGACGAGTACTCGGCAGATTCAAAGAAGCGAACCGACATTCTGCTCTGCCGTTCGACACCGTGTTTAACGCGGGTGACAACAACAATAGCGTCGCCCTCTTCAGGTGTTTCCAGCGCCAGACTGTAGTTCTGACCAGCACCGTTCAAGTCCGCTTTAATGTTTGCTTCAACATCAGCCAGCCAACTAGCAAGCCATTGATTATCTTCTAGTTTATCGGCTTCAACTGCTGGCGAGTACAGCAATTGATTTAGCAGTTTTTCATCGTACAGGGCGGCCAGACGCTCGTTGATGCTTACCACTTCCTGGTATTGACGGGCCAGTGTTTCGAGTGCAGTGCCACTAATCGCCGGCGCAGAATCGGAGACATGCAGGGCTGCGCTTTCGAGTGCCACGGTCAGCAGATAGCTGGTCAGTTCTGCATCGTCTTTAACGTACATCTCCTGCTTACCGCGCTTAACTTTGTATAGCGGTGGCTGGGCGATGTAGATGTAACCGCGTTCAATGAGTTCTTTCATCTGACGATAGAAGAACGTCAAAAGCAGTGTACGAATGTGCGAGCCGTCGACGTCGGCGTCGGTCATGATGATGATCTTGTGATAACGCAATTTATCCGGATCAAAATCATCTTTGCCGATGCCGCAACCCAGTGCGGTGATCAACGTACCGACTTCTGCGGAAGACAGCATTTTGTCGAAGCGTGCTTTTTCGACGTTAAGAATTTTACCTTTCAAAGGCAGAATAGCCTGGGTACGACGGTCACGACCCTGCTTTGCTGAACCGCCCGCGGAGTCACCCTCCACGATGAACAGTTCTGATAGCGCCGGGTCTTTTTCCTGACAGTCGGCCAGTTTTCCGGGCAGACCGGCGATATCGAGAGCGCCTTTGCGACGCGTCATTTCGCGTGCTTTGCGAGCGGCTTCGCGGGCCCGGGAGGCGTCAATAATCTTGTTTGCGATGACCTTCGAGTCCTGCGGATTCTCCAGCAGGAACTCGTCCAGGTGCTCAGCCACCCTGGTTTCTACGATGCCACGAACTTCGGATGACACCAGTTTGTCTTTGGTCTGGGACGAGAACTTCGGATCCGGCACTTTGACTGAAAGCACGGCGGTAAGACCTTCGCGGGCATCATCACCACTGGGGTTACCACGGTCCTTCTTCGAAATTTCTTTCTCGATGTAGTTGTTCAGCGTGCGCGTCAGAGCTGCACGAAAACCGGCCAGATGGGTACCGCCATCGCGCTGCGGAATGTTGTTCGTGAAACAGAACATGCTTTCCTGATAACCGTCGTTCCACTGCAAAGCGGTTTCGACAACAACGTCATCCAGCTCTGCGGTGAAGTGCATGACGTGCTCATGGATAGCTGTCTTGTTGCGGTTCAGATGTTCCACGAATGCTTTGATGCCGCCCTCGTACTGGAATACATCTTCGCTACCGTCGCGGTCGTCCTTCAGGTTGATACGGATACCTGAGTTCAGGAATGACAGCTCACGCAAACGCTTCTTCAGCACATCGTAGACAAACTCGATGTTGGTGAAGATCTCAGCGCTTGGTTTAAAACGGACCGTGGTGCCGGTTTTGTCGGTCTTGCCCGTAACTGACAGAGGTGCCAGCGGCTCACCCATTGAGTATTCCTGTTCGTGAGTTTCACCGTCGCGGTGAATTGTCAGGAACAGTTTTTCAGACAATGCGTTTACAACCGAAACACCCACACCGTGCAGGCCACCGGAAACCTTGTAAGAGTTGTCATCGAACTTACCGCCGGCATGCAGAACGGTCATGACGACCTCTGCAGCTGAACGTCCTTCTTCCGGGTGCATTTCAACGGGAATACCGCGGCCGTTGTCGCTGATTGTTACCGACTGATCGGCATGAATCGTGACATCGATATCGGTGCAATAACCGGCCAGGGCTTCGTCGATAGAGTTATCGACAACCTCAAACACCATGTGGTGCAAACCGGAGCCGTCATCGGTGTCACCGATGTACATACCCGGTCTTTTACGGACAGCCTCAAGGCCTTCAAGAACCTTGATATTACTGGAGTCGTAGTTGTCGTTATCTGCCATTGGGAACCCTTCGAAGCAATCCCTAATTATAGCAGAGCAGAGACCTCTCCTGCCTCTATACAGAAGCTTTTCCCGGCTTTATTTAACTCGGTATCAGCGGTGTTCAAAGAGGTAACAAATAGCTGTGCAGGGACCCCTGCGAGCAGCTCATGAAGATGTTGCTGATGTTCGTCGTCGAGCTCGGCGGCCGGATCATCGACCAACAGCACAACCCTCCGGTCGAGGGCTTCGGCAACGAAGTGTGTTTGGGCGATCACCATTGCGGCGCCCAACAATTTTTGCTGGCCACGGGACAACCTGTGTTTTGCACCTCTGCCATCAATGCGAAGTTTCAGATCGCCCCGGTGCGGCCCCACCTGAGTCGCCTGAAGGACCCGGTCCCGGTCCCGGCTGGCATTTAGCGCCTCCGCCAACGACACATCGTCCTTCCATCCCTGATGATAGGCGATTTTTAATTCATATGGCTGTATATCGTTCAATATAGACGACAATCGGCTCATAAAGCTGTCAAGATAGGATTTTCTCAACATATCGAGGGAATTTCCGCTTGATACCAGCTGTTCATCCCAAACTTCGACCATTTTCGTTGATTGGCCGCTGCGCAAAGCTGCGTTTCGCTGCTTGAGCGCGGTTTTGTAGGCTCGCCAGGTGTCGATGTAGGAGTGTTCCACGTGAAACACTCCCCAGTCGACAAAGCGCCGCCGCTTTTCGGGACCACCCTGGATGAGTTCGTGAATTTCGGGGTCTATCGCCTGAACGGGAAAAGCTGCCGCCAGATCCGCGGTTTTGGCATTCTCGCCGTCTTGCCTTATTTGCTTGGTTCCACGTGAAACATCGACGCCCAGCTTGGTATCGCCGGCTGGAGCCTCAACGAGGGCAAAGAGAGTGAGGTTGTCGCGACCAGTGCCAATCAGCTCGCTACTGGTGACACCACGGAAAGATTTGCCGCGGCCCAGAAAATAGATGGCTTCCAGAAGGCTGGTCTTGCCAGCCGCGTTTTTTCCGGTAATTAAATTGAAATCGGGGTGAGCATCAAGCACCACCCCGTTCAAACAGCGAAAATCGCTTATGCGAATTTGCTTGAGAGCCACCTCCCTAAAACATCCCGCTAGAGTCGCATCGGCATGACCACGTATTTGGTCGAATCGATGCCGGGGGTTTTAATAAGGCAACTGCTGTTGGCGTCGGTCAGATTTACCTCAACCTGGTCTCCATCCACTGCGGCCAGAGCATCCAGCAGATAGTTCACATTGAAGCCAATCTCGATCTCATCGCCACCGTATTCAACTTCAACCTCGTCCTCGGCTGTTTCCTGGTCCGGGTTATTGGCCTGAATCTTCACCTGATCTTTGAGGAACTCGAGACGGACACCGCGGTACTTCTCGTTCGAAAGAATGGCCGCACGCTGCAAGGCGTGGCGGAATGCGTCACCACTGGCCAGAACCACATTGTCAGTGATTGCAGGAATGACCCGCCCATAATCCGGGAAGCGGCCGTCGATCAGTTTTGAAGTGAAACGAATATCGCCGAGCTCTATACGAATATGGTTTGAGCCGATTGTGATTTCTGCTTCACCTTCTTCTTTCAACAGGCGCTGCAGTTCCAGCACACCTTTGCGTGGAATGATGACCTGTTCCTTGCCGGCATCCTGACCGTCCAGATCCATCTCGCAAAGTGCGAGACGGTGTCCATCGGTGGCAACACCGCGAATCAGCGGACCGTCGGTCTCAATCAGCAAACCGTTCAGGTAGTAACGGACATCTTGCTGAGCCATACAAAAATGAGTCTTATCGAACAGATGGTGCAGATCGGTCTGAGCCATGCGAACCGTTTGACTGCCCTGGATATCGTCTACTACAGGAAACTCGGAAGCTGACAGGGTGGAGAGTACAAACTTACTTCTGCCCGATTTGATGTTCAGCCTGTCGCCGTCAAGACTGATCTCCACAGGCGCTTCATTCGGTAAGGCTCTGCAGATATCAAGAAACTTGCGTCCCGGTACGGTGATGTCACCAGGTACCTCGAGACTCTCAACCTGACCTTTAGCAACCAACTCAACTTCCAGGTCTGTTGCTGTGATCGTGATTTCATCTCGTTGAGCGACCAACAAAACATTCGATAACACTGGCATCGTCTGTTTACGTTCCACAACACCGATGACGGCCTGAAGAGGTTTGAGCAGTTCTTCTCTGGATGCGATGAGTTTCATTCCGGTTCCTGACTCTCTATATATAAATGTTCTATATAAAAAAAATAGTAGTAGTAATTAAGGGGTATGCTAGCCTGTGGATAACGCAATAAATTACTTATTAATCAATATTTTATGATTAACCTGGGCTGTTGGGCTGACACCTTATAACACCTGTCAGACCTGTGGATAACTTGTGTACCGAATACGCCCGGTTTTTTATCCACAAGTTATTAAAAATTCATCCCCGTACAAACCAACAACTCATTAACAACTCATATATATGTACTACGTCGTTAACGACCGTTGCAGGTTTTTGTAATCCTCGGCTACGCGAACATCTGTTTCACGCAGCTCTTCAATCTTCTTGCAGGCATGGATCACAGTTGTGTGATCTCTGCCGCCGAAAGCCTCCCCGATTTCCGGAAGGCTGTGGTTTGTTAACTCTTTTGCCAGGCTCATCGCAATCTGACGTGGCCGCGCAATTGAGCGCCGGCGACTTGGTCCGAGAAGATCAGCAATTCTGATCTTAAAGTAATCAGTCACCGTTTTCTGAATTGCGTCGATAGTAACCAGACGGTCCTGAACAACCAACAAGTCGTGCAATGCCTGTTTGGCAAATTCCATCGTAATCGGCTCGCCGGTAAAAGACGAGTTCGCCACAACCCTGCGCAGCGCGCCTTCCAGCTCACGAATGTTCGAACGGAATTGCCGGGCGATGAAGAAGGCAACATCCTCCGGCAGACTGGCATTTTCCGACTCCGCTTTGGACATCAGAATCGCCACACTGGTCTCCAGTTCAGGCGGATCGATTGCCACCGTGAGCCCCCAGCCAAACCGGGATTTCAGACGATCCTCGAGGCCGCTTACTTCCTTCGGATAGCGATCGCTGGTGAGTACGACCTGCTTTTGGCCATCCAGCAAGGTGTTGAAAGTATGAAAGAATTCTTCCTGAGAGCGGTCTTTTCCTGCGAAAAACTGAATGTCGTCGATCAGCAATGCATCAAGACTACGGTAGGCATTTTTGAACTCATCGATCTTGTTGTGCCGCAACGCTGTAACCATGTCGCTGACAAACAATTCAGAGTGCACGTAGGCAACTTTCGCCGACGGATCCCGTTCCTTAATCATGTTCCCGACACTGTGCATAAGGTGCGTTTTACCCAGGCCGGTACCGCCGACGATGAACAGCGGGTTGTAGGCAAGTCCGGGGTTTTGCGCTACCTGAAAGGCAGCAGCGCGGGCCAGCTGATTACTCTTGCCTTCAACGAACTGCGAGAAAGTGTAGTCGGCTTGCAGTCGCCCGCTGACCAAATTGCTGGAGCTCTGGGTGGGTGGAACGACGTGGCCGCTGTTGTCGGGCGCCGCTGTTTGCTGCGACTGTTGCTGCCCGATCTCGAGACTGACAGACATTTCCGGCGCCACCCGGCTGACAGAGCCGCGGATCTGATCGAGGCAATTGGCGCGTATCCAGTCGATCCCGAAGCGGTTCGGCGCCAGAAGTCGCAGCTGGTTGTCTTCTGAGACAGCCTGCAAGGGGCGGATCCAGGTATTAAACTGCTGTTCACTCAAGCCGGCCTGCAGGTCTTTAAGACACTGATCCCAAACTGAGTTTTCTGCTTGTAGCGACAATTCTGTGGTCCCCGGTCGCGCAAACACGGTCTGTTGCGCCCGATTTCTTGTTATTTACTGTGTGTTTCCGGGGTGTGTTTCCGGAGCAATATCCCGAAATTGGCGCGGTCAGTCCCCGTTAGCGACCAATGTCGGAGCCTTGGGAGTCTATACCTCTGTGAAAAAGTTATCCACAGGTAAAAACCTTAAAATTACTGGCTTTCGGGTGTTGACAAGCCCTGCCCGCCTGCGTAACCTTCCCGCTCTTTTTTGCGGGTGTATCCTATTGTTTCCGCGAGGTTTTAAAGCGTCATGAAAAGAACATATCAACCTAGTGTCCTGAAGCGGAAACGTACGCACGGTTTCCGTGCCCGTATGGCTACCAAAGGCGGTCGTCTTGTCCTCAAGCGTCGTCGCGCTAAACAGCGTGCCCGCCTGTCTCATTAAGACCGGCTCATTGCGACTGGCTCATTTTGCCGGCTAATCACCGCTTCTCCGGATAATCAGTTTCCGTATCCTTTCGGCCTGACCGTGGCAACTAACAACCAACGGTTTCGCCGCAGTCAACGACTGCTGAGTGCAAAAGATTTCGGTGGCGTATTTTCCGCCGCAGAGAAATCGGCCGATAAATATTTTGTCATTTTATATAGCACCCGGGCCGGCGATTCAGCTCGCCTGGGTTTTGCTATAGCTAAAAAGCGCATAGCATTAGCCACCTCCCGGAATCGTCTGAAGCGGTTGGTCCGGGAAAGTTTCAGAAAGCATGCTGCCACCTTGCCTGTTGTCGATCTGGTCGTAATGGCCAACTCCCGGGCTGCGTCGGCAGACAATGAAACTTTAAATAAGAGTCTGGACAATCACTGGCAGCGAATTTCGCGGTCGGCGCTGCCAGACTAACTACACACAATAACGAACAGAGATTTCAGGGCGGTTATAGCAGGCTATGGATAATATTAGAGTCATCCTCTGGGCATTATTTGCCAGCCTTTTATATGTGTCTTACATGGTCTGGCAGCAAGACTACGCGCCGGAACCCGTCACCGAGATTCCTGTTGATGCCGAGGCTCAGGCTGTTGCTGATTTACCGGCTGTAGCCGCTCCCGCCGACACCGCCGCAGGCGGCGACTTGCCACCAGCGGCCACCCAAAGCACTCCCGATTCTGCAGCGACGCCCGCGCTGACATCGAATGTCGTTAACGTCAAAACCGACGTGCTGGACATCGACATCAGCTCTAAAGGTGCCACCCTTGTGCGCGCCGATCTGACCGCTTACCCGCTGAATAAAGACAACCCGGACGTCCCCGTTCGAATTTTGAACTCCGACAACGGCGAGCATTATCACCTGCGTTCCGGTTTGCGTTCTGCTGCTCAGCCGGCTGCTGCTGAAGCAACCCACCTTGCCGATTTTGTTGCCCGTGCCGATGAGTTTGTTCTTGCCGATGGTGACGACGAGCTCGTCATTCCGCTCATCTGGGAACAGGATGGCATCCGCGTAGAAAAAACCTACACGTTTAAGCGCGGCTTCTACGGCATCGAACTGTCGCAGAAAGTTACCAACAACAGTGACGCTCCTTACCCGGTGTTCCCGTATCTGCAGATCCAGCGTTTCTATGTTCCGCAGGAACGCTCGATGTTTAACGTTGATTCCTACTCGTTCGACGGCCCGGTGGTTTTCGACGGCGACAGCTACGAGAAGCTCGACGTTGAAGATCTTGAGGAAGAGCCTCTAAATGGTAACTACACCAATGGCTGGATTGCTGCTATTCAGCATCACTTCCTGTCAGCAGCCGTTCCGCAGGGCGATGAACCGGTCGCATACAGTGGCGTGTTTGACGGCCGTAACTACACCGTCACCTCATCCAGCCCCATTGTGACTGTGGCGCCTGGTGCTACCGAAGAGTTCACCTCTAACCTGTTTGTCGGTCCTAAACTGCAAGGTCAGCTGGATGAAGTGTCCGACGGTCTGTCTCTGACGGTGGACTACGGCATTCTTGCCCTGTTGGCGCAGCCGTTGTTCTGGTTGCTGCAGCAGGTGCATAAATTTGTAGGCAACTGGGGCTGGACGATCATCATTGTCACCTTCCTCATCAAGCTGGCCTTCTACAAACTGACCGAGACCAGCGGCCGTTCGATGGCGAAAATGCGGAAGTTGCAGCCTCGCCTCAAAGCCTTGCAGGAGCGCTATAAAGACGATCGTCAGGCTATGAGCGCCGCGCTGATGGATCTGTACAAGCGCGAGAAGGTGAACCCGGCTGCCGGTTGTCTGCCAATGCTGGTGCAGATTCCCTTCTTCATCGCGTTCTACTGGGTGTTGCTGGAAAGCGTCGAAATGCGTCAGGCGCCTTTCATGCTGTGGATTACCGACCTGTCTTCGCGTGACCCGTACTTTGTTCTGCCGCTTCTGATGGGTGGTGCTATGTTCGTGCAGCAGAAGCTGAACCCGGCACCGCCTGATCCGGTTCAGGCGAAAGTGATGAGCATTCTGCCTGTCGTTTTCACCGTGTTCTTTGCGTTCTTCCCGGCAGGTCTCGTACTGTATTGGCTGACCAACTCGGTGTTGTCTGTTCTGCAGCAGTGGAAGATCAACAAAGCGTTGGGCGCCGACGACGCTTAGTCGCTCCGCCAGCAGCTTGTTAGGAGCTACCGGTGTGAGTTGTTTGATTGTTGCCGGCTCGCTTAGCAGAGCAACCTAAACCAGCGGCATATCTATGGCAGCGAATCTGCAATCAGACACCATTGTTGCCCGCGCGACTCCGGCGGGTCGGGGTGGTGTCGGCATTGTCAGGGTGTCCGGGCCGCAAGCTGCTGCCGTCGCCGAAAGTCTGCTTGGTTCGGTCCCAAAGCCCCGCTACGCAACGTTTTCCACCTTTCTGGATGAGTCCGGTAACACGCTGGATAGCGGACTGGCGCTGTGGTTTCCGGGGCCGAATTCCTTCACCGGCGAGGACGTACTGGAGCTGCAGGGCCACGGCGGACCGGTGGTCCTCGATATGCTGCTTGAGCGCATTCAGTCGCTGGGTGTCCGTCAGGCCGAGCCGGGCGAATTTTCCAAACGTGCTTTCCTGAACGACAAGCTTGATCTCACTCAGGCCGAAGCGATTGTCGACCTGATCGACAGCGGTTCCCAAACCGCCGCACGCGCGGCTCACCGGTCGCTGCAAGGTGCGTTTTCCGAAGCTGTCTTATCTCTGAACGACCGGCTAACAGAGCTGCGTGTTCATGTCGAAGCTGCGATCGATTTTCCTGACGAAGATATCGACTTCCTGACAGACGATGCACTGCTCGCCCGCGTGCAAACAGTGCGTGAAAACTTTGCCGACCTGAACCGTTCCGTCCGGCAGGGTTGCCTGCTTCGTGATGGGATTTCCGTGGTGCTGGCCGGCCGGCCCAATGCGGGCAAGTCGAGCTTGCTGAATCGTCTGGCGGGCTACGACGCAGCCATTGTTACCGACATTCCGGGCACTACCCGGGATCTGGTCCGCGAGCATATAGATCTGGACGGCATTCCGCTGCATGTCATAGATACCGCGGGCCTCAGGGCGACTGACGACGTTGTCGAGCTGGAAGGTGTGCGCCGCACCCGGGGCCAGCTGGATGCTGCTGACCTGGCACTGCTGATTCTCGACAGCACCGAAAATGACGTGACCGGAGAGCTGTTGGCCGACCTGCCGGACGGCCTTCAGCACATCATTGTTCGAAACAAATCTGATCTCAGCGGGGCTTTGCCTGGTGTTGCTGAAGACGGCTCGGTGAACATTTCGGCAACCAGTGGCGAAGGTGTTACCGAACTACGCGACGCGATAAAAAACGCTGTGGGTTATGTGCAGGATGAGGCGGGAAGCATTACAGCAAGGCGTCGTCATCTGGCTCAAATTAATATTGCCAATGAAGCTTTCGAACAGGGTGTGTCACAGTTGGAAGCAGGTTCCGGCGAGCTAATGGCCGATGACCTCCTGCAGGCTCAGAATGCTCTCGCAAACATTACCGGCGAGTTCTCTAGCGACGACTTGCTGGGCGAGATCTTCTCGAACTTCTGTATCGGTAAATAGAGATTACTGATTGATTGCCGGCAGATCTGGAACGGTCGGGTCTTTCTCTTCCTCGTCCGGTAATTCGGCCAGTCGCACCTGGTTCCGCCCTTCTTCCTTGGCTTCATACAAGGCCGCGTCCGCCCTGCTCAACAGCTCCGGCACTGTTTCGCCTTCCACATAAGTGGCGACGCCCACCGATACCGTAACTGCATACTTGCTCATGAACGGCCGCGAACCGATGGATTTGCACAGTCGTTCTGCGCAACGCACCGCGCCTTCCACCCCGGTATTGGGCAGCACAGCGATAAACTCCTCGCCGCCGAAGCGCCCGAAAGACCGCTCAAACCGGGACGCGTTCAGCGTATCCATGCCGCGCAACTCGGCTTTGATTCGCTTCGCGAAGCTCATCAAAACTTTGTCGCCCACGACGTGCCCGAATTCGTCGTTCAGCCGCTTGAAGTGGTCAAGGTCGAGGATACAAACGGAGAACGCATCACCGACGCGGTCGGCGCGTGACTTCTCGCGGGCCAGCGCTTCCATGATGTAGCGCCGGTTGTAGGTGCGGGTCAGATGGTCGCGTTTGGCAATGCGGGTCAGCCGCTGCAGAATCACCTGCAGCTCGTAGTTGCGATAAACGTAGTACGAGCGTTGCTCTTCAAACTGCATATGGAAGATATGGCAGGCCACCAGTAGGGTAATTAGCGCGAGAAACGCCGGTGTCTCGTTCACCCAGTCAACTGCATCGACGTTGAACAGGCCGCGCACACCAACGGCGGCAACGTACGTAATGGCTGCAAACAACAGTAGTTTGTAGTACTTGGCACGGTCGAGCCTGAACAAAGAGAACATCAGGATCGTGGCGTACATACCAACCGCGATTTCGCGTGTGCTGAATGTGACGTGACAGAAAATAGCGATCCACACCATTGCCAGTGCGCTCTGTACTCCGGGCATGGCCTCTTCGCCGAAGTCGTTTTCATCGTTACTGTGACTGAGCCCGATGAAGTAGGCGTTGGTTACAACCGAGCCCACGATCAGTACTGCAGCGCTGACGAACGAAACTGAGATTAGACCGAGCATGGTCGCCACCCACGCCAGCAAACCCCAGCCGAGATAGAGCGCCGGCAGGGTTAGCGGCTTCAGCCACCGGGCGGCTTGGCTCGGCGCCTTTGGCGGCGTTACTTCGATGTCCTTTAGCTTGGGCATAGTCACCCAATATCCTCGCAAAATAAGGCGCTTGCGAGCGTGACCGGTATCGCATACCGTGCGTTTACAGATTAAGTGAAATACCCCGTGTCCGGGCTGAAATGCCCGCTATGCTTGGGTCTCAGACAACCCGCTTTTTTTAGCGGGAATTAAAGGAAAGTCTTCGTTGTTAAGCCGACTCAAACGCCTTGTTCGCCGGGCGCTCCCTAAAAAGCAGAAACCTTTCAAGCTGGTCATGACCCTGCTCGTGCGTGATGAGCAGGACATCCTGCGCGCCAATATCGAGTTTCATCTGGCTATGGGTGTCGATTTCATCATCGCTACCGACAATAAATCGGTCGACTCTACTCCTGACATTCTCAAGGAATACCAAGCCAAAGGTCTGCTCCATTACATCTACGAAGGCGATGACGATTACAACCAGACGGCGTGGGTAACACGGATGGCGCGCATGGCTGCTAACGACTTTGATGCGACCTGGGTAATCAACAACGACGCCGATGAATTCTGGTGGCCGATGAGCAAAGACAATCTGAAGGATGAGCTGAAAGTTCTGCCGCCTGAGATCTGTGCCGTTTCGGCCGAGCGTCGCGACTTCGTGCCCGTTGAGGGTTCGGCCGACGCGTTCGCGTCGAAAATGATTTACAAAGAAAAGCAGTCGTACAATGCCAAAGGCAAACCGTTACCGCCGAAAGTGGCGCACCGTGCGATTCCTCATGTGGAAGTTGTGCAGGGAAACCACGGTGTGTGGGGCTTTCCGGTCTATGAGGAAGTCACCGACGCGATTGAGATTCAGCATTTTCCGCTGCGCAGCTATAAGCAATTTGAGAACAAGATTGTAAAGGGCGGTCAGGCCTACGAGCGCAACGAGAAGCTTGGTGATACCGCCGGCGCGACCTGGAAAGGCCTGTACGAGGAGTACAAGAAGGGCAACCTGATGGCCCACTACAAAGAGAAAGAATACTCTCCGGAGCGCCTGCAGCAAGGGCTGGACTCGGGTGAGCTATTACTGGACGAACGTCTGCCTACCCTCCTTAAGAGCTTGAAAATCAAAGATAATGTGGGCCTATAAGAGCCCGAAAAAGCTTTAAACACGTTCTATTTGCGGTAAAATCTCCGCCCCGTTCACTGCCACCCGCGTATCCGTGGTTTTGTTCCTTTTGCCTGTCAGTTAAATACGATGTCACACAGCGCCAAACAATCTGCTGCCGAAGCCTTCGATGTCATCGTCGTTGGTGGTGGCCATGCCGGTACCGAAGCCGCTGCGGCTGCGGCACGCATGGGCGCACGCGCGTTGTTGCTGACTCAGAATCTTGAAACTGTCGGGCAGATGAGTTGCAACCCGGCTATCGGTGGAATCGGCAAAGGTCATCTCACTAAAGAGATCGATGCACTCGGCGGCATCATGGGCCGGGCGATTGATAAAGCCGGCATTCACTTTAGAACTCTGAACGCGAGTAAAGGTCCGGCTGTGCGGGCGACGCGTGCCCAGGCTGATCGCGCGCTCTATCGTCAGGCTGTTCGCGGGCTCCTTGAAGCCGAACAGAATCTGACCATGTTTCAGCAGGGCGTCGATGATCTGCTTATCGAAGACGGACGTATTGCGGGTGTTATCACCCAGCTGGGTCTCACGTTCCGGGCGCCGGCAGTAGTACTTACAGTGGGTACCTTCCTTGCCGGACGCATCCACGTAGGCGAGTCGCAGTCCAGCGGCGGCAGAGCGGGAGACCCCGCCAGCATTGGGCTTGCCGAGAAACTCCGGGCTCTGGATCTACGCGTCGGGCGCCTGAAAACGGGCACTCCGCCACGTATCGATGGTCGCACAGTTGATTACTCGGTACTGCAGGAACAGCCCGGTGATACGCCGATGCCGGTGTTCTCGTTTCTCGGTAAACGCAGCGATCACCCAGACCAGATCTCCTGTCACATCACTTACACCAGCGAGCAGACCCACGACATTATTCGTAGCGGTCTGGATCGCTCACCGATGTACACCGGAGCAATTGACGGGGTAGGTCCGCGTTACTGTCCGTCAATTGAAGACAAGATAGTTCGTTTTGCCGAACGCGATGCACACCAGATTTTTCTCGAACCGGAAGGTCTGAATACTCACGAGTTGTACCCGAACGGTATTTCCACCAGCCTGCCGTTTGATGTGCAGAAAGATTTCATCGCTACGATTCCCGGTTTGGAAAACGCGCGCATTACCCGTCCGGGTTACGCGATCGAGTACGACTACTTCGACCCGCGCGATCTGAAACCGACGTTGGAGACGAAGGCGGTCGAAGGCCTCTTTTTCGCCGGACAGATTAACGGCACCACCGGTTATGAAGAGGCCGGCGCGCAGGGCCTGCTGGCCGGAATCAACGCCGTGCGCAGCGCCAGAAATGACGCCGGCTGGACCCCTGCCAGAGATGAAGCGTACATCGGTGTTTTGGTCGATGACCTTGTAACACGGGGCACTCAGGAGCCCTATCGCATGTTCACCAGCCGTGCCGAGTACCGTTTGCTGCTGCGCGAAGACAACGCCGATGCCCGTCTGACACCGGTGGGTCGCGAAATGGGTCTGGTTTGTGATGAGCGTATTGCGGCGTTCGAACACAAGTACGAACAGATCGAAAAAGAACAGCAGCGCCTTCGCGGCATTGTGGTGCATCCGCACAAACTTTCTGATGACGATGTCGCCCTGTTCGAGAAGAAACCGTCGCGGGAACATCACGCTATTGATCTGCTGCGTCGCCCCGAACTGCGGTATGAAAATGTTGTCGCTCTTTCGATGGTCGGTGAACGTGAACGCGTAGAGTGCGATGAGCAGGCTGAGCAGATCGAGGCACAGGTAGATATCGCCGCTCGCTATCATGGTTACCTGCAACGTCAGGAAGATGAGATTGCGCGCAGCAAAAAACACGAGTCAATGGCATTGCCCGAGAACATCGATTACTCGCTGGTCCAGGGTCTTTCCAATGAAGTGCGTCAGAAACTCGACGACGTGCGTCCGGCCACCTTGGGTCAGGCGTCCCGCATCCCCGGCATGACACCGGCGGCGGTTTCGATGTTGCTGGTTTATCTGAAGAAACAGAACCTGAAAAAACAGAGTCTGAAATCGGCCTGATGACGGGCCGGACATTCACCCCGTTAGCTCGCTTTTCTGCACCTCTGGCAGCCGTTATTCTGGCGCTGTTACTGTTATCCGGCTGCACTGATTCCGCGCCGCAGCAATTCGCTGAAACCGTTGTTAAACGTAGCACTCAGGAGAATATCCTGCGTAAATCCAACGGTGCCGAACCCCAGACTCTGGACCCCCACAAGGCTGAGGGCGTGCCCGCCGGCAACATCCTGCGGGACCTCTACGAGGGACTCACGATTGAAGCGCCAAATGGCGATGTGATCCCGGGTGTGGCGGAGTCCTGGATACTGGCCGAAGACGGGATCACCTACACATTTAAGCTTCGCAAAGATGCCCGCTGGAGCAATAGCGACTCGTTAACAGCGGAAGACTTTGTTTACAGTTTCCGACGAGCAGTTAATCCGGCGACTCTGTCGCGCATGGCGGGCATGTTGTATCCAATACGTAACGCCGAAAAAATTTCTAACGGTGAACTTGAACCCGACACACTCGGCGTTACCGCTCTCTCCTCTGACGTTCTGCAGATCGTTCTGGAAGCGCCCACACCTTATTTTCTTTCTGTGCTGAATCACTCGATGGCATACCCGGTGTATCGCGACAGTGTCGAAGAACACGGTGATCAGTTCACGCGACCGGGTAATGCAATTACCAATGGCGCGTACAAAATCAAAGACTGGGTTGTGCAGTCACACGTTGCGCTCGAACGAAACGAACAGTATTGGGACAACGCCAACACCCGGATCGACGGCGTCGAATATCACGCAATCGAGAATCCCGATACGGTCGTGAAACGCTACCGTGCCGGTGAGCTCGATATGACTCAGGAGGCCCCATACCGCCAGATCGGCTGGATACTGGAAAATGTGCCCGACGAGTACCATGTGGCGCCGTATCTGGGTGCCTATTACTACGGTTTCAACGTCCTTCAAGTGCCCTTTAAGGATCAGCCGAAGCTAAGGCGTGCTTTGGCTTTAGCTGTCGACCGCGACATCATCACCCAAAAGCTGACGCGCTCCGGTGAAGTGCCGGCGTACAGTTGGGTGCCGCCGGTTCTGGGTTACGAACAGCAGCTGCCGGAGTGGGCAGACTGGACTCAGGAAGAGCGCAACGCCGAGGCAAAACGCCTGTTCGCCGAAGCCGGTTTCGGCAAGGACAATCCGTTAACGGTGGAGATCCTCTACAACACCCAGCAGAACCACAAACAGCTCGCTATCGCGATTGGATCGATGTGGAAGGAAACGCTGGGTGTGAACACCACCTTGCGAAATCAGGAGTGGAAAGTCTTTCTGCAAACTCGTTTCGACAAAATCGACACCCAAATTTTTCGCTCGGGCTGGATAGGCGATTACAACGACGCGTATACCTTTCTGCAGTTGATGGAAACAGGTAACGGTCAGAACGACTCCGGTTACTCCAATCCTGAAGTCGACGCGCTTCTGAAACAAGCGCGCGGCGAAACCGATCTGGAACAACGTGCGGAACTGATGCAGGCGGCCGAGCGTTTGATTCTTCAGGACATGCCATTTGTGCCCATCTACTTCTACGTAAGCAAGCATCTGATCAAGCCGTACGTGCAAGGCTTTGTACCGAACATCATGGACCATGTTTACACCAAAGACCTGTGGCTCGAGAGCGTTTGACGCCTGTTTACATGAAACCAGGAAGAGAATGAGGTTTGCTCTGCTAACCGCGCTGGGGTCACTGGCGGCAGTACGGCGCCGTAACATCCTATAAATAAAGGCATTCTATAGCATCTACCGCTATACTGACCCCGGTTATCGACATGGCAGGCGCAATGAGTACAGAAGCAGCAGCAACTCCTAAAACCAATTTGGCACCGGTGTTTTTCATTACCGGGCTGTGTCTGTTGTTCACGGGGCTCGCGACTTACTACAAGTACGCTGATCCATACGGCCGTTACAGCGCCGAACCCAAACCAGCTGAACTCATCGAACTCGAACGTCAGCAACAGGAAGCGGCCAAAGAAAACCCTGCTGCAAAGGACATCGTCCCCGGACATCCTTAAACCAGAACGATAAAATAGAGCGATGCTCCGGTTTGCCGTTCAACGTTTTCTAAGCGCGATACCCACGCTACTCATTCTTATTGCTTGTGCGTTTGCACTAATCCGGCTCGCGCCCGGCGGACCTTTCGATTCGGAAAAGAAACTGCCCCCCGAAATCGAAGAGCGCTTAAACGCTACCTACCATTTAGACGAGCCTCTGTACCAGCAGTTCGGCCGTTACCTGTGGAATCTGTTGCACGGTGATTTCGGACCGTCATTCGTCTACAAAGACTTCACCGTTACGGAATTAATCGCGACAGGGTTTCCTGTGTCGTTAACCCTTGGTGCCTGGGCGATGCTGGTGGCGGTTATGGCCGGCTTTCTTATCGGCACCTTCGCCGCTCTGCGCCAGAACAGCCGCGCCGACTACGCCGTGATGACCGCAGCCATGACGGGCATTTCGATACCAAATTTTGTGCTGGCGCCCCTCTGTATCCTATTGTTTTCGGTGCATCTGGGCTGGTTGCCGGCCGGCGGGCTGGATAGTCCGGCGAGTTATATTCTCCCCGTGTTCGCCCTCGCGCTGCCCCAGATCGCCTACATCGCCCGCCTGACCCGCAGCAGCATGATTGAGGTTCTGCGATCCGATTTTGTGCGGACGGCAAAGGCTCAGGGTTTGTCGCAGTTCGACATCATCGTGCGGCATGCATTGAAACCTGCCTTGCTACCGATCGTTTCCTATCTCGGGCCCGCGACCGCAGCGGTGATTACCGGTTCCGTTGTTATCGAACAGATATTCTCTGTACCGGGTCTCGGGCGCTTCTTCGTACAAGGTGCATTGAATCGCGACTACACTCTGGTGATGGGCGTCGTCGTGTTCTACGGCGTACTGATCATCCTGTTTAACTTTCTTGTCGACATCGCGTATCGCTGGCTCGACCCCCGAGTAAAGTTGTGAGTGTCGCGAACACACAGGGTCGCTCACTAATGCAGGATGCGATGGCGAGCCTGCTGCGCAATCGTGCGGCGATGATTGCGGCAGCGATCATGAGTTTTGTCGTTTTGCTAATTCTTATCGCACCGCTACTTTCGCCATGGGAAATCGACGCAACCGACTGGGACAACATTGCCACTGCACCATCGTGGTCCACCGCCCATTATTTCGGCACCGATGATGTGGGCCGGGACATCTTCGCCCGCACCCTCTATGGCGGCCGGATCTCTTTGCTGGTAGGGCTTTCAGCCACTTTGGTGAGCCTGCTGATCGGCGTGATGTGGGGTGCTGTGGCGGGTTACGCGGGCGGGCGTACCGACCAGATCATGATGCGTTTTGTCGACGTGCTGTACGCCATGCCGTTCATGTTCTTCGTCATCCTGCTGATGGTATTTTTCGGCAGAAACATCTTTCTGATCTTTATCGCGATCGGCGCGGTCAACTGGCTCGACATGGCCCGCATCGTTCGTGGCCAGACTCTGAGTTTGAAAAACAGAGAGTTTGTTGAAGCCGCCAGAGCCGGAGGTGTTTCATCGTTCGCTATTATCCGCCGCCATATTGTTCCCAACCTGCTTGGTGTCGTCATTGTGTATGTCACGCTCACCATCCCGCAGGTAATTCTGGTTGAGTCCTTTCTAAGTTTCCTGGGTTTGGGCGTGCAGGAACCGATGACATCCTGGGGCGCGCTGGTAAATGATGGTTCGGCGTTGATGGAAAGTGCACCGTGGACGCTGATCTTTCCCGCAACGTTTCTCGCCCTCACCTTGTTCTGTTTCAACTTTGTCGGTGACGGTTTGCGTGATGCCCTAGACCCGAAAGACCGTTCGCAAAACGGCGGGGGTCGCTCATGAGCAGCCCGGCGGCAAAAGTTGGGTCGGACGTCCTGCTGACCGTCGCTGACCTGCGGGTTGCCTACCCGTCAGAGGCCGGCCGGTTTGACGCTGTGAAGGGGCTGAATTTCAGCATCAACCGGGCTGAAACGCTTGGTATTGTTGGCGAGTCGGGTTCCGGTAAGACCCAGTCTGTGCTCGCTCTGATGGGGCTTTTACCCGACACAGCCGCGTTGTCCGGCAGCGCGGTGTTCGGCGAAACCGAGCTCGTCGGCTTGCCGCTGAAACAGCTTAATGAGATTCGCGGCAAACGTATTGCGATGATCTTTCAGGATCCGATGACCGCACTGAACCCGCATCTCACTATCGGCGATCAGATGTCGTTGGTGTTAAAAACCCATCTGGGTTTGTCCGGCACAGCGGCTCGCGACAAATGTGTGGCAATGCTCGATGCGGTAAAAATACCGGAGGCGCGTAAACGTCTTGATCAGTACCCGCATGAACTGTCCGGCGGTATGCGTCAGCGTGTGATGATCGCAACCGCTCTGTTATGCGAACCCGAACTACTGATCGCCGATGAACCGACTACGGCATTAGACGTTACGGTGCAGGCACAAATTCTGCAGCTCATTCGTGAACTGCAAACGGAGTTTCAAACATCTGTTCTGCTAATCACGCACGATATGGGTGTAGTGGCAGGCAACTGCGACAGAGTGCTGGTGATGCAGTCCGGCGAATGCGTCGAGTATGGCGACGCTGCTCAGGTGTTCTATGAACCACAGCATGAGTACACCCGCGCATTGTTGAAAGCTGTGCCCCGCGTTGATGATCCCGGTACCGATTTGCCGGCGCCTGAAGCAGCTATGGCACGCCTCGAGGTAAGCGGGCTGGAAGTGGAATACAAGGTAGCAGGTGATAGCTGGCTGGCTGCCCCGAAACCGCTAAAAGCCTTGCGTGGCGCCGATTTCAAGCTGGCACCGGGCGAGACACTGGGTGTGGTGGGTGAGTCCGGCTGTGGCAAGTCGACGATGGCCAGAGCCGTGCTCAGGTTGCTGGATCCGTCGGCCGGCAGCGTCGTTCTAATGGGCAATGAAATCGGGAGTCTGTCCGAACATGAACTCAAGCCGTACCGTAAAGATATGCAGGTGGTTTTTCAGGATCCGCTTGCGTCCCTGAATCCACGAATGACCGTCGCAGAAATTCTGACCGAACCACTGAAGACGTTCAGCCCTTCTCTTGGTAAAGAAGAAATGAATACACGGGCGCAGACGATGCTGAAAAAGGTCGGCCTTGAAGCGCTACACATGAATCGCTATCCGCATGAGTTTTCCGGCGGACAATGTCAGCGTATCGGTATTGCGCGTGCACTGATGTTCGAACCGAAATTAATGATTTGTGACGAACCTGTCAGTGCCCTCGATGTGTCAGTGCAGGCACGTATCGTCAATCTGCTTATAGAGCTGCAACGTGAGCTTGGACTTTCGCTTGTCTTTATTGCACATGACCTGGCGGTGGTTCGTCAGATGAGCCATCGGGTTGCTGTGATGTATCTCGGCAAAATTGTCGAACTGACGGACCGTGACTCGGTATACGAACATCCCCGGCACCCGTACACGAAAGCACTGATTGATGCCGTTCCGGTACCGGATCCGGAGATACAGCGAAACAGCTCCAGGCCTTTATTGACGGGCGATCTGCCCTCACCGAGCAATCCCCCGGAAGGCTGTGCGTTCAATACCCGCTGTACTTACGCCACCGCGAAATGTCGTCAGGAAAAACCGGAAATGAGTGAAGCCGGTGATAGCAGCGTGGCCTGCCACTTCCCATTGCCTTAGTCCGGCTGTTTAGTAATGCAGTCGGTTTTCTAGCTGCAGTTTTCTTCCGAAGGATTTGCGAACACCACCTGTTGCCACTGGCCGGCGATGCTCTTGATGCCTTCTATATCTGTCGGTACCAGCTTGAAGCTTCCGGGTAGTTCATTAGGCTGCTTGTCGGTTAGCACCTGCTTTCCATTGCACAGTTGTTGGGTCACGTCGTCGATGTAGTTGTCGCTCTGCCCCCAGTTGTACGTGCGGGGTGTGAGAACTGACAGCGACACTTTCACATCCGGTCTTTGCTCATGAACTTCCTGGTAGTAACGCAGCGTTGTAAATTGCTGCCATCGAACCAGCAGCAACGCATCATCAGGCATGCTCGCGAAAGTGTTTTCAACGTACCGCTCAGGCGTTTGATCTGCGGCGGCAGCAAGGCGTTCCGGTAGCTGCAAAAGCACCAGTGCCGCGGCGATTACCAACGCGCCGGAAGCCGCTACAGGCTTGAGTTTCGGGTTGTTGAGCCTGTCTCCGAAAGCCTGAAAACCCGCGCCGCAGAAGACCGCAAAGACAAGGCAGGCCGGGGCCACCATGTAGGCGTAGTCACCTGGGCCGAACAGCGTGTAATAGCCCATGTAGGTCAGGAACACGAGCAGCAGCAGCTCTGTATAAACACGTTCTGTTTTCCACAGTGCAACGATGCCAAAAATGCCTGCAGCAATACCGATGAACAGGAAGTTGGCACTGAAGCTGAGTGCGTGTTCAACGGTGCGCGTCAACATGAACGATACGCCATCAACTGCCAGCGGGTTGTGGTTGGCGCCCGTCATATACAGAAATGTATTCACCAGTGAATCGGGATTAATTTCTGATACTGCGGGTACCCGGGACGCGAGCCAGACATTGACCAGGGCGATCACGCCAACGGCAATCGTTGTGCCGGCGATTGCGGAAGCCAGCGGTTTGAGAGGTTGCGGTGACGCCCGCCATACAAAGATGGCCAGTGCCGGCACCAACAGGATGTTGGCAAAGTAGGCAGAGAGGGCAAGGCCATACACCGCCAGACCCAACAGGAGGCTACCGCTACCCTGCCGTTGCTGCCAGTGCCACAAAGCCATCAGCAGCAATCCCACACACAAGGCGTTCAGTGCGTACAGCTCGGTAAGTACAGCGTTCGGCCATACCGGGAACACAAAGGCGAATAACGCCCCGGCGCCAATGGCAGCAAGCCTTTTACAGCCAAGCTTTCCGGCGAGCAGCGCGACAACACCGGCGGCAAGACTGCTGGTCAGAATGCTGAGAAAGGTGGTCGCTTTATACGGTTCGGCGACAATTGAAAACAGGTAGCCGATAAGGCTGTGGAGCGGACTACCCGGCGCATGACTGGCACCCAGCTGCCAGGCACTAAGCGCCAGCTCCGCTGAATCGTGCCAGCCGGCAGACTGACTGCGGGTAATAAAGAAAACGACGAAGGCGAGCGCAGCAGCGATAACCGCTGCTAAGTAGTCGTGAGCTTTGATGCTGCCGGTGTGAGATTCAGAACTCACTCGCTCTCCAAAGGACTTTTCGTTACTTGTGCGTGGAAAAAGCAGTGTATGTCATATCTGAATACATTGCCGCGAAAGTACAGCGGACGGGCCGCCCGCTATTGCCGATTCTTATTGCTCAACCTTCAACAGGAGTCGGTTATGAAACACTTGTCGAAAGCAGTTTGCATCGCGGTTTTGTCGTTTGGTTTTACCTCAGCTGAGGCTAATGGCGTGCTGCTGGGCGCATACACGGTTGGTCAAAACCCCTTTGGTACCGACAACGTTGTTATCCATGCAGTTGATGGCGAAAGTTTTGCCGACCCCGCAGGCTGCGCCGGATCAACGACGCCGACCGTTATGCTGCGGGACGCCGGTAACCCCAGTTACAGCCTGATTCTTTCGCAGGTTATTACGGCCGTCGCTTTGAAGCAGCGGGTTACGTTCTATCTGAGCGCCGATTGTCTGGAAGCCGGCTGGGGTTTGCGTTTTCCAGAGGTTGTCGGGGTGTTCGTTCATGGCAGCTAAGCCAATCAGCCGGTGGCTGGCGATGTTCCCGATCGCTTCTTTTCTGGTCTTTTTTTCTCTTGTCGTTTTCTCTCTGGTCATTCCGCTCCCGGCCTTGGCGTTGCCGGGTTTATTCCAGGGACAAGCCGACACAGCTTCCGTACATGTTCTGGATACGCCCGCCTATCCAGCCGTTAGTGCGTCGACGCTGGACGAAAATCCTACCCCCGCGCGCTACGACCCGACACTGACAGCCTACGAGGTCAGTGGTGTTGAAGGAGAGCACATAGACCTGCGCACCCAGGCAGTGTCGTGGGAGACTACCGATCTGCTTATCCCCGGCAATGGCGGTCTGGATTTAGAAGTATCCCGCTCCTACAACCGTATCCCGTTCTCATATCAACAGATGGGGAACTGGGTGTTGGGATTGCCCCGGATACAGATTCCGACAGCGCCTATTTATCTGACTGCCGCATATCCGGAAGCCCCCTGGCTGGCCTACTGGCAGGAGATGATTGGCGACACGTCAGCACGCGGTTTATGTGACGGTGCGCCTTATCTGGTCCCGGAAAACGAAGGTATTGGCACCAAGTATGCGGCGCAATGGGTGCTGCATATCCCGGGCGATGACGCGCGTGTGCTGATGGAGCCGGATACCGCTTCAACAGGCGATGCGTTTCCGGCAACCGCGCGGCTGCTGACTTCCGATAACTGGATTGTCGAGTGTATCGACCCGCTGGACGCTGCTGAGAGTTGGGGCAGTATTAGTTGGGGCGGTTATCTGGCCACCTCTCCCGATGGCACGCGCTACTACTTCGACTTTATCTACGGAGCGATGCCCGGCGATACCGGGCTGGGCAGTCATGGTGGCTGGCTGGAACTGGTGCCAACGAAAATTGAAGATGCTTACGGCAATTCGCTGGTCTTTGAGTATGTGCCATCGCTTGTCACCCGGAACAGTGTTTCTGCATCCCACCTTCTCTACCGCATTGTCGGTTATGACGCTGCGGGAAACCCTGACGGTCGTGCGGTTCAGTTCACCTACGACCCTTACTTCTCGTTTGATCCCTACAACTTTCGCAATTTCTACGGGTGGAAGCATTCAATCGTCAGCGCATGGGTAGCGGACCAGGCTAATCCGGGGCAGCCGCACCCTCAAGACCGGCGTCGCATCGAATACGAATGGAGCGAAGAGTTTGTCGGAGCAATGCTGGACAGAGTGAATCTGCCTGAAGGTTTGTACTGGTCTTACAGCCTCGATGCCGATGGCACGCGAATAATTCTGCCAAACGCGACCGACCACAGCCCCTTGTTTGCTTTAACTCAGGTTCGTCTGCCAACCGGCGGTTTTATCGACTATGAATATGACCATGGTGGTGCTGTGCCGGGAACTGACTGGCAGCCGGTGCGACTGAAAAAACGCACAACGTCGGGTCCTTCGGTTGAACCGGGCCAGTGGCAGTATGACTACGAGCTCTCCGGACACGAGGAAATTACGACTATTGCTTCACCATACCGGACAGACCGTTACCGCTTCTATGAAGGTCAGGGTACATACATCCGCGAGCTGATCAGGGCCGATATCGACGGCGACAACTACGGCTTTCCTCTCGATGACGGCTCGTTCATGGGCAGGCTGCGGGAGCACATCGTGCTGTCGCCTGATGAAGTCGAACTGCGGCGGACGTCATATCAATGGGAGTCGCGCCGGTCGATTGGCCTGTTGGCTTATGGTTATCAAAACAATAGCGCCTACCCGTTCGCCAGTGTCGGTTACTACAACACCCGACCAGGTTACTTGGCCCGGACTACCGTTACGGACGTGATGACCGGCTCGGTTTTCGGGCAGTCGGTTTTGCCTGAAGCGGTAAATATCTACGGTCAGGTTACCGCTGTCACCGAGACGGGCGTGGACGGCAGCAACGGAGAAAGCCTAAGCAGACAGCTGTACCTCAACTACTTCAATACGGTTTCGCCGTGGATTGTCGGCAAGCCGGCATCGCGTCGGTTGGGCCAGAGTGTCCCGCAGACCTGGAGCTATACGCCGGAAGGTCGTGTCAGCATGTTTAGTAACTACGGTTTGGCAACCTTCTTTGAGTACGATTCGAACGGCAATCTGAGTAACCGCTATCAGCTGCTCGAGGGTGACCAGAAGGGCACAACGTACGCCGATTACTATCGTGGTGTAGCGCGCCTGGAGGTCGCCGCTGATGGCGGTTCGACTTCGCGTCAGGTAGCTGCCAGCGGCGATGTTTTGTCGGTTACCGACCCTGTCGGCGCTGAAACGACCTTCCGCTATGACCTCGCGGGACGTCTTACGCACGTCGGGATGCCGGACGTGACTTTGGCTGATATCGATATTGCCTATCTGAACGAACGTCAGGCACAGCTAACGCAGGGCGGCCTGACTGAAATCACTACAGCGGATGGTTTCGGTCGCCTGATAGAGAAGCGTCGTTTCGATAGTTTCTCTCCGGATGAATCGATTACGCAGCAGTTCCGGCTGGACGCCGTGGGGAGACAAATCAGCGTAAGTGATCCGGTTTATCCGGAGGTTGATGCGGCGGAAACCGGCTGGGAACTGCGCTATGACCCTCTGGACCGGTTGCTCATTGAAACAGATCTCTCTACCGATACGGCCGTGAACTTTTGCTACTCCTCATTCTGTTTGAGCCGTTTTGGAGTAACTGCAGATGTTCGCAATGGAGTGGCGGTTATAGATGAACGCGGATACGTCACAGTCAGGGAATACCGCTCTTTCAGGTCACCGCTGCAACCTTCCTCCCGCGGCGCTGAGCTTACCGGCGTGCGGCAGCAGCTTCGAAAGGCGACAGAGCCACAGGGCGAGCGCTTCGTCGAAACGATTCTGCAGCGGAACCCCCGTGGTCAGGTGACCGGCCTTACGCAGAATGGTTTGACGCGGGATTTTGTTTTCAACGACGCCGGGTTGCTTATAGAAGAACACCATCCTGAAGCAGCCGTGAAGCACTACTTCTATGACGACATAGGCAATTTGGTTCGACTCAGACAGGCAGATCGAATCACTGATTACAGCTACGACGATGTAAATCGATTGACCCGTATATCATTTAATGACCGAACCCCCGCCGCAACATATTCATGGCGTCTGGACGGGCGATTGGGCTCGGCAGCAAGCGGTCTGGTCAGCCACTCGTACAACTATCGTGCCGATGGACGACGCAGTGAAGAGTCCATAGCCGTTCAGCTGCACGACGGCTCTGAAGTTTTTGAGTTTGAATACTCCTACGACGAATTGGGACACCCTAACGGTATTACGTACCCCTCGGGAGAGACGGTCCCGGTTCCGAATGATGCGTTGGGCAGGCCCACAGGCATTGGCAACTATGTCTCCGGCTTGAACTGGTTTGCAGACGGGCGAATCGCGGAAATGACTTACGCCAATGGTGTGTCGCTTGCGCAGAGTCTTGCGGCAGGCCGCTACCTTGACCGCCAGGACTGGTCCGATTTGTCGGGAGCAATGCTCAGCGCCGACTATGACTACGACGCTGCAGGGAACGTTGTTTCGCTAACCAGGACCGGGTCCGTCGAAGAGCAGATATCGCTCGCCTACGATGGTCTTGGCCGCCTCAATGCGACGGATGGCACCTGGAACGACAACGGTGCTGCTGCGTTTACCGACAATGGAGATATTGAGGCTCTTGGCGGGCGCTCTTTCTCCTACGAAGCCGCAAAACTGACTTCCTCCGGCGACATGCAGCTGGATTACGATGCCTATGGCAACGTTACCGCCACCGGCGAACACAATTTTCTGCTGAACGCGCGGAACATGATCACATCAGTGTCGAGCCTGCCCGGCACTTCATACATGTACGACGCGTTTGGACGGCGCATTCTGGCCGCGCGTAACAACGAACTGCAGTACACGGTGTTTACCAGCGCGGGCAGGCTGCTTCATGCGAAGAATGCAACCACCGGTACAGTCACTGATTACATCTATCTCGGACCAATGCTGGTTGCTAAGAACGACCAACCCGGACCCTCTGGTCCCGTTGCCGACTCAGACGGCGACTGGATCCCGGACTTCCATGAGGCGCTTAGCGGCACATCGCCGGTTACGGACGACGGCGAAGCAGACCCTGACAATGATGGGCTCAGTAATGTGTTTGAGTACCTGGGGGGCGGAAATCCGCTTAGCCCGGATACCGATGCGGACGGTCTGCCGGATGGTTTCGAGTACAACTTCAATCTGGGTCTCCGCGACTCATCGGACAGCACCGCTGATCCGGACAATGACAGTTTGAGCACGATCGAGGAGTACTTGATTGGCACCGATCCGTTGCTTGCCGACTCCGATGCGGACGGTGTTCCCGATGGCCTGGATGCCGCACCGCTGGTACATCCCGCTACTGTGGTGATGCCTGTCATTCTAATGCTGCTGGAGGACTAGAGATGTCACGACTCAAGGATCTGAAAAGGCTCGAACTCCTGTTCTCTTTGGTGTTTATGGCGGTCGCCGCACCCCTTCAGGCAGGCGTAACTTTTTACCACCCGGACCAGACCGGCTCTCCGGTCATGGCGACCGACTCGGTCGGCACTGTTGTATGGACAGCGCGTTATTCGGCTTTTGGCCGGCGTTTCGTTGGCGAGCAGTCCGATTCCAGGTCGTTCACCGGACATGAGGAAGACCCGGAAACAAATCTCATCTATATGCAGGCGCGGTTCTACGACCCCCGGTTGGGGCGTTTCCTCTCGATGGATCCTGCGCCACAGCAGTTTAATGATCCGTCCACGTTCAACCGCTACGCCTATGCCAACAACAACCCCTATGTCTTTATCGATCCGGATGGCCGTGACTCGTACCTTGTCAGTCGCCCTGTTGATGGCATCGCAGGCCGTTGGTTTAACAAGCGTCACAACTTCATAGTGACCCATGCAGACTATCCCGGGGATCGCACTGCTACCGTTTGGTCGTTTGGGAGAAACAGTTTTGGGCATACCGGTAGGGTAGATGACACAACGCTTGGCTGGTCCTCATCTACTCATGGAACGGATAACGATTTCTGGCGGTCACTCGAAGGCAATCCGGCTAAAACCGAAGTGCACACCACGCGACTAACCGCTGATGATGACAGCGTTGCCTCTCAGGCCCGCAGACTAATTGAGGACACGAATTATATGGTTGTCCCCGTTGGCACGGCCACGAACAGCAATAGCGCCGCATCGGCTGTAGCCAACGGGGTTGAAGGCGAGGCAGTGCCAATACCTGACGGCGACAACGGTGGGAACAGCCCCGGCTATGATCATGCGGAAGAAATCAGATTTGTTCAGCCCTGGCCTTTTCAGTAGGGTGGCCAGGGCAAGGTTTCGATCGTGCTCTTTGGAAGGTGTTCTAACGATGCTGAAGAAGGTCAGACAGTTGCTTAGTTACTCTGGTGCGACGAATCGTCGCCGCCCGCCCGTCGTCTTGATGGCTGCCGCCTTGATCGTTGTCGGCGCGCTGCAGTTGTCAGGGTGCGGCTACAGTGGCGAAGGGGAATATCAGGCCGATGGCATTTGGCCACTGCGAAACTACCGGTTGGAACTGCCGGAGTTTCCGTTCGAAAGCGGAGTTAGCAGGCGGTTTGAAATCTCCGGTTATTCGTCTCATGGCACTTCTCTCCTTACCCTGACTATCGAAGCGCCGGACAACTATGATTTTTCAACACTTGATGCCTTGGTTGATGTGCAACTCAGGCATTCTTATGTTGATCATTTCCATAAACGGTCCGCGTTAAATGCGCATCTTGTTGATATGCGTATAGCGGGAGCATGGCAAGAGGCCTCTCCGGAACAATGGAGATGTCGCTATGTGTACACCAGCCGTGAGATCAATCAGCAGGCCTGGCCGTTTAGCCTTACCGTTCCGGTTCAGCTGACTCGTGCACTTAAATGCAGTCACTTTATTCCGACCGGACGCAGCGATTACGACCTGACAGTGAATATCGCCAATGTTCCGGATGTTCTCGAAGGTGCCACTGCATCTGTTGAGCTAGCATCCGGCTGGAAGTAGTTCTACTTAGTCGTCTAACTCGAAACTGGCAGAAACGCTGGCGTCGAAGCGTATTTCACCGGCGTTGTAGCTCGCTTCAGGTGCGGCTCCGGCATCTGCTGCCATGGCCTCCATCCGGTACATGGGGCGCGGTGGTGCAGGCGGTCCGCCCGCAGATACAGACAACACATCACCCAGTTCGGCGTCCAGAGTTTCGGCAAGCACTTGAGCGTTTGCCCGTGCGTCTTCGGCGGCAAGGACCAGTGCTTCACGGTATGCATCGCGTTCTTTGCTGTAACGAAGTTGCGGCGGATTAACCTGATTAACACCGGCTGTAACTGCTCCTTCGATCAGACTGCCCAGCTTGTCGAGGTCTTTCAGCTCAACTCGTAGCAGTCGCCCTGCACTGTAACCGGTCAGCTCCTGTTCATTGCGCTGCTTGTTCCAGCGGTACTCAGGGCGCGCGGTGGAGCCGACGGTTTGCACGTGGCGACGGTCAATGCCCAGTTGGTCAGTCAGTTCCAAAAACCGGTTTGCGATATCGGCAACTTCGCGCTGTGCGTCTTGCAGGTCGGGTTTGCGAATCTGGATATTCAGATTGAGAGTGGCTTCGTCCGGGACGACGGTGACAAACCCTTTGCCGGACACGGAAACCTGGTTGATAGGCTCAAAGTGGCCGGGTTTGTGGTCGCCGGCGCAGGCGGCGGCGCTTAAGGCCAGAAGGACCAGAACGGGTAGCTGTCGAAACATAGTGATCTCCTGTGGTTCACCGTTGTGACCGTTGGAGCTAGCTTAAGTTTCAGAACCAAGCTGTGTTACGCGGTTTTACGCTTTGGTGTCGGTTTGCCGGAGCTCGGCGCCAGACGTGAGGAAACGAGACGGTTGAGACTTACACCTTGTTCTGCTGCTTCCAGAGCCAAGGTCCGATGAACATCCGGCGGCACCCTAACCATGAATTTACCGCTGTATTTGTGAAGTTGCAGTGGCTCCGGGATTGGGTCTCCGTCTTCCTTCATAAACTCGATCGACTCTTCTACAACTTTAGTTATTCCTGCGAGTGCTGCTTCACGCGTTGGTTCAAGCCAGCTTAGGTAAGGAAACTCGGCGCAAAGGCCTACGAACTCCTCGTCATCCTCCGACCAAATGACGCGATATGTGTACCTATCAATGAAATTTTTCATTGTCTTTGCCCAGTTCTTTAATAGTCATCAGTACCTGAATAACCTGATACCTCTTTGCCATGCCTTTCTGCGGTTGCAGGTTTAGCGGCGGTCTCCCTTTCTTCTTTAGCGGGTATGACCTGTGGCTCGTGCCTTTCTGTCTGGCTTTTCCAAAGAAATGGTCGCAAACTTTGCACAAGTCTTTGTAGCGAACCCCGGCGGGGGTTCGCTCCATTAAAGCCAGTATTTTCTCTACGGATGCCACCGTATCATGGTATTAATAGTGATACTAGAAGGCCTGTGGTGATTTTGGCCAAAACATATAGGAATAAAGGCTCTCAAGGTGTTTTGGTGTCATTTGAGCAGTCAGGAAATTACCAATGAGTTCAATTCCCGTTTCATTTAAAGCTTTTCGCGTCCACGCCGATAAATCCGGCGTGTCTGCCGGCGTCGAAACCCTGTCTCTTAGCGACCTGACTCCGGGCGAAGTGATCGTCAAAGGTGAGTGGTCGAGCATCAACTACAAAGACGCCTTGGCGGCTACAGGTGCGGGCAAGATACTTCGCAGCTCTCCTTTAGTTGGTGGCGTCGATATCGCCGGCACAGTTATCCGCTCCGATGACCCGTTGCTGAAAGAAGGCGACAAAGTGCTGATGAATGGCGGTGGTTTAAGCGAAGTTCGCGACGGAGGTTTCACCGAAGTGGCGAGTCTCCCTGCCGGTGGACCCATCCCAATCCCCGCGGGTTTAAGCACCCGCGATGCCATGCTGATTGGCACTGCCGGTTTTACCGCCGCCTACGCTATTCATCGCATGGAGCTCAACGGTCAAAAGCCTGCAAACGGCAAGGTTGCGGTTACAGGCGCAACCGGCGGCGTTGGCAGCATGGCTATCGATATGTTGGCGGGACTGGGCTATGAAGTCTCTGCGATGTCCACCAAAGGTGGCGAACAGGACGAGTACCTCAAAGGCCTGGGTGCCTCTGAAATACTGAAGCTCAGCGATGTCGACTTCGGTTCGCGCCCTCTGGAGCGTGGCGTCTGGGCCGGGGCCATAGACAATCTCGGCGGTGAAACCCTTGCAGGACTTATTCGTTGCGCCCAGCCGGATGCCAATATCGCCGCTATCGGTCTGGCGCAGGGCTTCAAGGTGGATACCACTGTCATGCCTTTCATTCTCAGGGGTGTGAACCTGCTGGGTATTAACTCGGTGGATGCCTCCCGCGAGATCAGAACAACGGTCTGGAACCGCATTGCCGACGACTTGAAGCCCCGGCATCTTGGCGCTATCGATACGCAGGAAGTCACTCTGGATACGCTTGGCGATGCGATGCAACCTTATATCGATGGCAAAGTGACCGGCCGTACTTTGGTGAAGCTGAGCTAAATGGAGCAACGCCTGGCAGACGGTCTTGATGAATTAGGCTTGCCGCAGGATCTGGCGGAGCCTCTGTTCGACTACGTAGAGCTGCTGACGAAGTGGAACAAGACCTATAACCTGACTGCTGTCCGTGACCCCGAAGAGATGGTGACGCTGCACCTGCTGGACTCGCTTACCGCTATCCCTTATCTGGCGGGCGCTTCAGTGCTGGATGTGGGCACGGGTGCCGGTCTGCCGGGGATCCCGCTGGCCATAGCCTGCGCCGATAAGTCATTCACGCTGCTGGACACCAATGGCAAGAAAACCCGCTTTGTCGAGCATGCTGCCCGCAAGCTGGGGCTGGGCAACGTGACCGTGGTGCAAAGCCGAATCGAGACGTTTGAGCCAGCCAATGAATCGAAAATCGGCTTTGACACCATTACCTCCAGAGCCTTTAGCTCCTTAGAAGACTTCGCAGGCGCCTGCCGCGGTCTGTTGGCCGATGGCGGCAGACTGCTGGCCATGAAGGGCAAGCTACAAAGTGAGGAAATCTCCGTGCTAAATGAGGCACAATGGAGCATCACTAGTGAACAGGTTAGCGTGCCCGGCTTGGAAGCCGAGCGGCACATGATTATTCTGACTTCTAAATAATCACAACCTGACTGGCCAATAATTACAGCGAACGAAAATGGCACGAATCATTGCAGTAACCAACCAGAAAGGCGGCGTGGGTAAGACCACCACCGCGGTTAATCTGGGTGCATCTCTCGCCGCAGGCGACCAGAAGGTTCTGGTGGTGGATCTTGACCCACAGGGCAACGCCACCACCGGCAGCGGTATCGATAAAACCAATCTCACGGCGACCAGCTGTGAAGTGTTGCTGGCCGAATCGCCAGCCGCTGACGCTATCGTGCATTCCGAAGCAGGCGGTTATGACCTGCTGCCGGCAAACGCCGACCTGACTGCCGCTGAAGTGCGGCTGATGCAGGAGCTTGGTCGCGAAGCGAAGCTGCGTACTGCGCTGGAGCCGGTTCAGGAGAATTACGACTTCATCCTGATCGACTGCCCGCCCACTATTAATATGCTCACGTTGAACGCGATGACTGCAGCCGATGGCGTGCTTATCCCCGTGCAGTGCGAGTTCTATGCGCTGGAAGGCTTGTCATCACTGCTTGAAACCATTCGCCAGGTGCGTAACTCGGTGAACAACAAGCTGGGTATCGAAGGTTTGCTGCGCACCATGTATGACCCGCGTAACCGCTTGTCTACCGAGGTTTCATCGCAGCTGGCCCAGCATTTTGCTGACACTATTTACAGCTCAATCATCCCGCGTAACGTTCGTCTGGCCGAGGCGCCCAGCTTTGGCGTGCCGGTGCTGAAGCATGATCCCAAGTCTCGCGGTGCGCTTGCCTATCTGGCATTGGCGGGTGAAGTTATTCAGCGTAATCAGGCTGCAGCAGCTTAAATCAGTAAAGAAGTAATTCATGGCAGGAAAGAAAACAGGATTAGGCAGAGGCCTTGATGCATTGCTTGGCGGTGGCGAAGCGCCTCCCGCTGCACCGCCTCCGCAGCCCGTTAAGCAGACACCGGCGGCGACGCCTTCCGCTTCGGCTCCGCAAGCGGCTCCCAAGCCGGCGACTTCTGCCGAACCTGCCGGCGACAGCCTGACGACGCTCTCTGTCGACCTGCTCCGCCGTGGTGAGTATCAGCCGCGTCAGGACATGCGTAAGGAAGCGCTTGAGGAGTTGGCGAACTCTATTGAAGCGCAGGGCGTTATTCAGCCGATTGTTGTCCGGCCCCTCGTCGGCAGTGACCGCGGCAAATACGAAATCATTGCCGGTGAACGCCGTTGGCGCGCGGCCAAGCTGGCGGGCCTGGATGAAATTCCGGTCATTATTAAAGACATTCCCGATAACGCTGCTGTTGCTGTAGCGCTGATCGAGAACATCCAGCGAGAAGATCTGAACCCGCTTGAGGAAGCTCAGGCACTGAAGCGTCTTATTGATGAGTTCGAGATTACTCATCAGAAAGCCGCCGAAGCAGTGGGCAAATCCCGTGCGGCAGTGTCCAACCTGCTGCGCTTGCTGGAGCTGGACCCCGAAGTCCGCGAGCTGGTGCGAAACCGCGAACTCGATATGGGCCATGCCCGTGCTCTGCTGGGTCTCACCGATAAGTTCAAACAGGCGCAGGCCGCCCGTAAGGTTGTCGATCAGGGCCTGTCGGTGCGCGAGACCGAGGCTCTCGTCCGCAAGATGTTAAATAGTGGCGATGCTGCGCCTGCTAAGGCTGCGAAGCGTCTCGACCCCGATACCCAGCGCCTGCAGGACGACCTGTGTCTCAAGCTCGGTGCCAAGGTTGCCATCCAGCATGGCAATAAGGGCAAGGGAAAGCTGGTCATCAGCTACAACTCTCTGGACGAGCTGGACGGTATTCTCGACCACATCAAGTAGGCCGCTTTCTCGTCGCTTTGGTCCCAGCTGGTTATTTTTTGCTCATTCGGCCCTGACAGGTCTTGAATGACCTGACCTAACTCCATACAATGCGCGGGCTAAACCGCCCCCGGGCACTATTCCGGTGCAGTTTCGCAGCCACGAAAACCTCGCGGAGAGCGGCGTGATTGTTGGCTTTTGTATCCGCTAAACCCGCGAAAGACGGGGCACCGCAGGTAATCCAGATGATGCGCAAAGAAGCCTACCGGCTCGCCGGATGGCAACTGCTGGTTACCGCAATCGTAAGTCTCCTGATGGGACTTATCGGCGGCTACAACTGGTCGTTCTCCGCAGCCGTTGGCGGCGTGATCGCAGTGGTCACTAACCTTTGGCAAGCGTTGAGAATGACAAGGCTCGCGGGTCAGGAACCTGAGAAGTTTCTTGGCGGCTTATATATAAGCGAGTTTATTAAAGCGGTACTGACGGTGGCCTTGTTCATCGTGGCAATTAAAACGCTCGGTGTTGAGCTGGTACCCACAATTTCTGGTTTTGGTGTGTGTTTTGTCGTGCACCTGGCCGTAGTAAAGAAAAACTTCCTGCCGGCAGACCCTGCTGTGCTTGAAGCGAACCGCATCGCGAGAGAACAACGCGGTGACGACGAATCGGATGACTGGGATTAGCCCCGTCATTTAAAGAGATATACGAAGAGACGTAATCAGATCATGGCATCATCTGAAGGCAATAAAACCGCAGCGGAATATATCCAACACCATCTGCAGCCCCTGCAGATCTGTAAGGGGCCTGAAGGCTGGGTTTGGAATGACCCCAACGTTTGTCCCGGCAACTTCATGGCCATCAACGTTGACTCAATGTTCTTCTCTATTTTGCTGGGCGTTATATTCCTCGCTGTTTTCCGCAAGGTTGGCAAGAACATGGAGTCCGGCAAGCCCGGTAAACTTCAGGCCTTTGTTGAAGTGGTCGTCGACTTCGTCGATACGTCCGTTAAAGAAACTTTCCACGGTAAAAGCAAGTTGATTGCTCCACTGGCTCTGACCATCGTTTGTTGGGTATTCCTGATGAACCTGATGGATCTGATCCCGGTCGACTTCCTGCCAGCTCTCGCACACGCCGTAGGTATTGAGTACCTTAAAGTTGTGCCGTCTACCGATGTAAACGTTACTTTCGGTATGTCTCTCTCAGTATTCGTACTGATTCTTTTCTACAGCTTCAAGATCAAGGGCGTTAAAGGCTTTATCGTCGGCGACCTGATGATGAACCCATTGAACCCTAAGTCTCTCGGCATCCCGAAGATCTTTTGGCCGTTCGTTATGGCGTTCAACTTCATCCTTGAAACTGTCGCTATGCTCGCCAAGCCGCTATCGCTGTCTCTGCGACTGTTCGGCAACATGTACGCCGGTGAGCTGATGTTCATTCTTATTGCACTGCTTGGTCTGTATCAGCTGCCGCTGCACTTCGGCTGGGCCGTGTTCCATATCCTGGTGGTAACCCTCCAGGCATACATCTTCATGATGCTGACCATCGTGTACCTCTCGCAGGCACACGAGGCGCATTAATTTTTTGTTTGTTTAGTTTTATTGCTTAAGTTAGGAGCAAATTGATGGAAATGGTAATTGGCATGACCGCTATCTCGGTCGCACTTCTGATTGGTTTCGGTGCGCTGGGTGTAGGTATTGGTATGGGTCTTCTGGGTGGTCGCTTCCTCGAAGGTTGCGCACGTCAGCCCGAAATGGCTCCCATGTTGCAGACCAAAATGTTCCTGGTTGTGGCACTGCTTGACGCGGTTGCGATGATCGGTGTGGGTATTGCGTTGTTCTTCGCTTTCGCGAACCCGTTCATTGGTCAGTTCCAGGCCGCTATTGCCGGCTAATAACAGGGTTAAAGACACTTAAATCTTTAACTAACCCTGAGGAGTAAGCAGCGTGGATATTAATCTCACGATAATTGGCCAGGCGATCGCTATGACGGTCTTCGTCTGGTTCTGCATGAAGTTCGTTTGGCCTCTGATCATGGACGTGATCGAAGAGCGCCAGACTACGATTGCTGACGGTCTTGCGGCCGCTGACAAGGGCTCACGTGCTCTTGAAGAAGCCGAAAAAGAGCGCGTAGTAATTGTTGACGAAGCTCGCGGCCAGGCTCGCGAAATCGTCGATCAGGCGAACTCTCGTGCAACCGCAATCGTTGATGAGGCACGCGTGGCCGCAGATGCAGAACGCGAACGCATTCTTGCATCTGCTAAAGCAGAAGTTGAACAGGAAATCAGCCGGGCTCGTGAAGAGCTTCGCGGTCAGGTCGCAGGCATTGCAGTTGCCGGCGCTGAAAAGATTCTCTCTAAAGAGATCGACGCATCGGCTCACAAAGACCTGCTCGACAAGCTGGCAGCGCAGATATAGGTAACAGTCATGGCCGAGAACGCAGCCATCGCGCAACCATACGCCAAGGCGGTCTTTGAACTGGCTAACGAAGCCGGTCAACTGGCGCCGTGGTCAGACGTACTGCAGGCAGCCGGTGCCGCAGTCAGTGAGGCAGAAGTTGCCGCACTGATCAGCGCCCCGGGTACCGACAAAGACGCTCTGGTGGATGTGATTGCCGATGTAGCCGGTAAAGCCGGCGGTTTGGAAGCAGGTAAAGGCTCTCAGGTGAACAACCTGATCCGTCTGCTCGCAGAGAACAAGCGTTTGCTTGCTCTGCCGGAAATCGCCGTCGCTTACGACGCACTAAAAGCCAATGTTGAGAATCGCATTGACGTAACGCTGACCGCCGCTACCGAGGTGGACGGTGCTGAGCAAGAAAAAATTGCAGCAGCCCTGAAGCAGCGTTTCGGTCGTGATGTAAACCTGACATTCAAGCTGGATGAAACCCTGATTGGTGGAGCTAAGCTCCAGGCAGATGACTTGGTTATTGACGGATCGGTAAGTGCCGGTCTGGCGAAAATGACCAGTTCTCTGATGAACTAGAGGAAATATTGAGATGGCTATTAAAGCTTCTGAAATCAGTGATCTGATTAAAGAGCGCATCAGCAACTTTGAGAGTGCAGCTGAAGCCCGCGACGTGGGCTCTGTAACCTCAGTTACTGACGGCATTACCCGTATTCACGGTCTGGGTGCTGCTCAGTACGGTGAGATGCTGGAATTCCCGGGCGACACTTTCGGTCTCGCGCTTAACCTTGAGCAGGACTCCGTTGGTGCCGTAGTACTGGGTGACTACAAGCACATCTCTGAAGGCGACGAGGTGAAAACCACCGGTCGTATTCTTGAGGTGCCGGTTGGCCCCGAACTGCTCGGTCGTGTTGTTAACTCACTGGGTGAGCCGATTGACGGTAAAGGCCCGATTAACGCTTCCCTGAGCTCTCCGATTGAGAAAGTAGCTCCGGGCGTTATTGAGCGTCAGTCAGTAGATCAGCCGGTACAGACCGGTCTGAAGTCTGTTGACTCCATGGTGCCCATCGGTCGTGGTCAGCGTGAGCTGATCATTGGTGACCGTCAGACCGGTAAAACGGCTGTGGCCCTCGACGCCATCATTAACCAGAAAGACACCGGCGTTAAATGTATCTACGTCGCTGTCGGCCAGAAAGCTTCTACCATCGCTAACGTGGTACGTAAGCTGGAAGAATACGGCGCGATGGATCACACCATCATCGTTGCTGCATCTGCCGCCGAATCTGCAGCTATGCAGTACATTGCTCCGTACTCTGGCTGCTCAATGGGTGAATACTTCCGCGACAACGGTGAAGACGCTCTGATCGTTTATGACGATCTGACCAAACAGGCATGGGCTTACCGTCAGGTATCTCTGCTGCTGCGTCGTCCGCCGGGTCGTGAAGCGTATCCTGGTGACGTTTTCTATCTCCATTCACGTCTGCTTGAGCGTGCTTCACGCATCAACGCTGATGAAGTTGAGCGCATCACCGAAGGCCGCGTGAAAGGCAAAACCGGTTCACTGACCGCTCTGCCGATTATTGAAACGCAGGCTGGTGACGTATCTGCATTCGTACCGACCAACGTAATTTCTATTACCGATGGTCAGATCTTCCTTGAAACCGACCTCTTCAACGCCGGTATCCGCCCTGCTATTAACTCAGGTCTGTCGGTATCCCGCGTAGGCGGCTCGGCTCAGACCAAGATCATTAAGAAACTCGGTGGCGGTGTTCGTCTGGCTCTGGCTCAGTATCGTGAATTGGCGGCATTCGCCCAGTTCGCTTCTGACCTCGATGAAGCTACCCGTAAGCAGCTGGAACGTGGTCAGCGCGTAACCGAACTGATGAAGCAGGCTCAGTACAGCCCGCTGTCAGTTGGTGAAATGGCTATCTCTCTGCTGGCCGCCAACGAAGGCTACCTGGATGACGTAGACGTTAACCAGATCGTTAGCTTCGAACTGGCTATGCACGCTTACATCAACGACAAGTACGCATCTCTGATCGCCAAGATCAACGAAAGCGGCGATTTCAACGACGAAATCGAAGCCGAGATGAAGAAGGCGGTAGAGGACTTTAAAGCTAACGGGGCGTATTAATCGCTTAGTTAGCTCGGATAGCTAGGGTGGCAATAGAGCCGCCGCTTAATGAGAAAACGACTTTAGAGATTGTTGAAAACTGGCGATACGACGAAATCGTTTCTCATTACCGGCTAATCGGTAAAAGGTTATAAATGGCAAACATTAAAGAAATTCGCGGCAAGATCAGCAGTGTTAAAAACACTCAGAAGATCACGAAAGCGATGGAGATGGTCGCAGCCTCAAAACTGCGCCGTACCCAGCAGCGTATGGAGGCTTCGCGCCCGTACGCTGATCGCATTCGCACAGCTGTGGGTCACTTGTATCAGGCGAACCCTGAGTATCGTCATCCGTTTCTGGTGGAACGCACCGACGTAAAACGGGTGGGCTACATCGTGATCTCAACTGATCGCGGCCTTTGCGGTGGTTTGAACACCAACGCTTTCCGCCGTCTGATGAACGAGATTCAGGAGTGGCAGGCCAAAGGCGTAGAAGTTGATCTGTGCCTGATCGGTGCCAAAGCAGCCCAGTTCTTCCGCAGTCTTGACGTGAACATCGTTGCTTCAGCGACGCATCTTGGCGAAGACCCGCATATCAGTGATCTGCTGGGTGCTATCAAAGTGATGCTCGACAGCTTCACCGACGGCAACATTGATCGTTTGTTCCTGCTGCACAGCGTGTTTGAGAACACGATGAGCCAGGTAGCCGATGTTAAAACCCTGATTCCTGTTGATGCCCCGGATGCGGACGATCTGCCGCAACACTGGGATTACATCTACGAGCCTGACGCAACCGAACTGCTCGACGGTGTACTGCTTCGCTACATCGAATCACAGGTTTATCGCGGTGCCGTAGAAAACGTGGCCTGCGAAATGGCGGCGAAGATGGTGGCTATGAAGTCTGCTACCGATAACGCCGGCAAGATGATCGATACGCTGGAAACCGAGGCTAACAAAGCTCGTCAGGCAGCGATTACGCAGGAAATTTCAGAGATTGTCGGCGGTGCCGCAGCGGTTTCTGAGTAAGAAATGAGGCCGGATTTTAGTCTCGCGTAGCAGGCGAAAATCCAAAAGGACGAATTTCCGCCTGAATTGCGATGAAGCAATTCAGACGCACGGTAAAAAAATTAAATTAGTTAACGGCTGAGCCAGACTCAGCCACCAGAGGACGAAAGCATGAGTTCCGGAAAAGTTGTACAGGTAATTGGCGCGGTTGTTGACGTGGA
>Ga0070729_10000988_pt1 | contig 49118 bp, 37 predicted proteins | sample tdDd472_FD_66725 | JGI IMG/M metagenome (GOLD analysis project Ga0070729, IMG submission 66725) | Marine sediment microbial communities from the Atlantic coast under amendment with organic carbon and nitrate - tdDd47.2 | ecosystem: Environmental > Aquatic > Marine > Coastal > Sediment | place... | reverse complement strand
CCTCTACTGCGGCCTGCTGATCGCCCTGGGGGCGGGCACTACCGTGATCGGCTATGCCCGTGGCTGGTATCTGATGCGCTGGCCGGTGGCTTTGGCCGCCGATCTCGTAATTCTGCGACTTGCAGTGATGGCCACTAACCCCGAGGGCGCCATTGCCGGTGGCCAAGTGGTGCCGACGGCGGCGATCCAGGTGCTGGCCTTGGCGCTGTTGGCTATCTACCTGGGTATGTTCACCTTCCGGGCCCTAGTCCAGGGTCGGGGCGTGCGTGCTTTCGACGTGGTGCAGTCCGTTCTCGCCATCGCCGTGGGCTTCGGCGGCGCCACCCACATCGCCCGCCACCTGGACAGCGGTACCGCCGTTCTGGGCTGGGTCGCACTGGCAGCCGCCCTGGCGGGATACGGCGTAGCTTTCACCGTCGTCAGGCAGCGCCACGGCAGGGGTCGGGCCTTTTTCTACTTCGCGACCCTGGCGTTGCTCTTTCTCGTACTGGGCAGCGAACTGGTAGTTTCGGGCCAGTGGCTCGCCTGGTCGTGGATCGGCCTGGGGGTGGCCGCCGCCTGGCTGGGCGGCCGTTACGATCGGTCGACTTTGCGGGCTCACAGCGCGGTGTATCTGGCTCTCGCCGCAGTGCAGACTGGCTTGCTGACCGCAACGACAGATGCTTTCCTGGGAGCGCCCGACACCGCTTGGACCGGCCTCGGCGCGTCAGCCCTTGTCGCTCTGGCGGCAACCGGAGCCTGCTACGCACTGCTGGTCCGGGATCGTGGGCCGAGTGCGCGCCGGGCTCGTCGTACCCCTAGATTCTTCGTGTCCTTGCTCACGTTGCTGGGCCTGGGATACGTGGCTGTCACCTTGTTGGTCCGGCTGGTGTCGGATGCTCCGCCGGACGCCGCGCCGGCAGCGGTGGCTGTCGTGCGCACGACGGTGCTGGCGGTGACGGCGGTGGGGCTTGCCTGGGCTGCGCGCCGGCCCGCCATCGCCGAGCTGGGCTGGCTGGTCTATCCAGTGCTGGTGATCGGTCTGGGCAAGTTGCTGTTCGAGGATCTGAAGTTGGGTAATCCTGTGGCTCTGACCGTTTCCTTCGCGCTGTTCGGCGCCGCTCTGATCATGGCGCCAAGGCTGCTGCGGGGGCGGCGAAGGAATGAATCGCCGGCAGTGGAGTGATCAGGAATCCACGATGTCGAATGGCGACGTGGGAGTATCCGCCGTGGGCGTACCCGTCTCGGCCCGGGCGACTGCATTCTGAACAACCAATCCCGCCAGAAACAGACCGAAAGTCGCGGTGATGTGCACCGCCGAGCCGTTGATGACGTTCTTGGTGGCGCACCAATCCTTGTGCTCGCCGCCGTCGTCGGGCACGTAGCTGGGGCAATGGCAACTATGGGTACCGCAGGCCACGCTGGTGCTCTCGACCGGGGGCAAGACTTCCGGTGAGTAGACGGTGGTCACGTTGGCGTCGAATCCGGTTGCCCTCAAGTGCCTGCGCATGAGCCGGGCCAGGGGACAACCCTGGGTCTCCCAGATGTCCGCCACCTGGATCCGGGTCGGATCCAGCTTGGAGGCTGCACCCATGGACGAGTAGAGCCGCGTGCCGGCGGCAGTTGCCTGCCGGATGAGATCCACCTTGCAGGAGATGCTGTCGATGCAGTCGAGGACATAGTCGAAGGATTCCAGCTCGAACTCGGCGGCAGTATCCGGCTCGTAAACCTTCTGGAGGGCAGTGACCTTGCAACGCGGATTCAGCACCAGAATCCGCTCCTTCAGTTCCCCGGCCTTGGACTTGCCGACGTTCTGCGTGGTCGCCTGCAACTGCCGATTCACGTTGGTGATGCAAACCACGTCATTGTCCACGAGGGTGATGTCGCAAACTCCCGACCTGACCAGAGCCTCGGCGGCCCAGCTGCCGACGCCGCCCAGTCCGAAGATCGCCACGCGGGCGGTTCTGAGCAGATCCAGGGCCGGTGTACCGGTCAGTAAATGCAGTCGCTGGAAGATGGGATTGACGGCCATGACATCATTCGGGTTGGGGGGAAGGTTCGGTTGTGGTGTCAAAGGTAAGCCGCGGACCGGGGATCAGCCAGCTCGGTGCCATTGTGCGTCCCGGCCCTGTCGCCGGCGTGGTCAGAACGGAAAGAACACCGGCACGACCAGCAGAGTCACGACCCAGGTCAGAAGCAGAAGCGGTGTGCCTACCTTGACGAAATCGACGAACCGATACTTGCCCGGTGTGACGACCAACGCGACCACCGGCGAGGAGACCGGCGTCATGAATGCAGCCGAGGCTGCGATGGCCACGGACATCGCGAATGCATAGGGCGCGACGTTCAGGGCTTCGGCCGCCCGGATGGCGATGGGGGCCATCAAGACCGCCGTGGCGGTGTTGGATAGCACCATGCCCATGAATGCAGTCAGGAAGAAGAGGGCCGTCAACATGGCATTGGGACCCGCATTGCCCACGCCGGCCACCAGGCCGTCGACGATCAGGTCCACGCCTCCGGTTTTCTGCAATGCCCCTGCCACCGGCAGCAGGCCCGCGATCATGATCAGGCTGCTCCAGGGAATGGCGCGATAGCTGTCTTCCATGCTCAGGCAGCCGGTGATCACGGATGCCAGGGCGGCGATCAGCACCGCCATCACGACCGGTACGATGTTCAAGGCCGACAGCAACACCATGACGCCGAGGATGGTCAACGCCATGGGCATGCGCCGGCGCGCCGGAGCCGTTTCACTCATCTCCACCGGTAGCGCGAAAACGACGAAATCGTGGGTCTCGGTGCGCAATTCGTGGATGTGACGCCAGGCTCCGACGACCAGCAGAGAATCGCTGACACGTAGTTCCGTGTCGGCGTTCACGACCAGGTCTTTGCCGGATCGCCTCACACCCACCACGTGCAGGCCGTAACGCGTCCTGAATCCGACGTCTTTCAAGGTCATGCCCTTGAGGCGGGATTCGGGGTGGATCAGGACCGTGGCCATTCCGAGTTCTCGCATCCACCGGGTTCGGTGGTGTTCGTCGACAGGCAGGAACTCGAGTCCGATCGCTGCCAGATGTTCCTTCTCGAGGATCTCCGGCGCAATCGGTTCCTCGGCAGCCGGTTCTTCGGTTCCAGCGAAGTCGGTTTCATCGTCGGTGGGGACTTTCTCCCGTTCTTCATCCGCCACAGGCAACGACACCATGCTCACCAGCACGTCGCCGGTCCGCAGTTCGAAATCCAGGCTGGGAATCACGACCAGACTGACGCCGCGCCGTTCGGTTCGCTCGACGATAACCACGCGCACACCGTGGCGCGAGCTCAACTCGGCGGCGGCCAGGGTCTTGCCCGATAGCTGACTGCCGGTGCGCACCTGCAGGCGCCGAGCCGCCCCGACCAAGCCGAATTCCTCCATCATGTCGAGCATGCCCATGGCGGCGTTGGTGATTCTCTGGGTCGGGTCACCCGGCAGCAGTCTCCTGCCCATCAGTACGATGTACAGGACGCCCACGATCAGCACGGCCACGCCGATGGGAGTGAATCCGAAGAACCCCAGTGAATCGTAGCCGCTGTCTTCCAGCTCCGCGGACACCACCAGATTGGGTGTGGTGGCGATGAGGGTCATCATGCCACTGATCAGCGAGCCATAGGCCAGGGGCAGCAACAGACGCGATGGGTTCAGGCTCGTGCGCCGGGCGATGGTCAACGCCACGGGAATCAGCATGGCGACGACGGCTGTCGAACTCATCACGCTGCCCAGCACGCCGGCGGCGAGCATCAAGACGACCAGCAGGCTGACCTCGTTCTTGCCGCCGATCCGCATCAGCCAGTTGCCGATGGCATGAACGATGCCCGTGCGGCTCAGCATCTCGCCGACCACCAGCAGGCAGGCCACCAGCAGGATGACCGGATCGCCGAATCCGGAGACCGCTTCGCCAATGGTCACAACACCACTCAAGCCGAGGGCCAAGACGATGAGTAGCGCGGTGACGTCCATCCTGACGCGGCCGCTGGCGAACATCACTCCGGCGACGCCCAGCAGGGAGAATACGAAGATGGTGTCGCCGTTCATGGGCGCTCCTTGGCGGGCTCTGATGGACTGCGGATGTACGCCGTTCGCTGCCGGCAGAATAGCATGTAAACGAATTCAGAACCAACTGCGTCCTGTTCATTGTATGGTGTGAACGAACGCGAGCCCGTGATGGAGGGAGAGTACGATGCGAAACCTGACAGTTCTGAAGTACGTGGCCACCCTGGTTTTATCGGGTCAGTTGCTGCTGCCGGCGACGGTCGGTCTGGGCTTGGCGGCGGCGAATCCGGTTAAAACGGCGACTGACGGCCACAACGCCTTCGCCGTGGATCTCTATCAAACCCTCGGCGACACCGAGGGCAACCTGTTCTTCTCACCGCTGAGCATCAGCATCGCCCTGTCCATGACCTATGCCGGAGCCCGGGACGAGACGGCGGCCGTGATGCAACAGGTGCTGCACCTATCCTCCGATCCTTCTGCTGTTCACGAAGGCAACTGTGTTCTGCAGGAGATGCTGGAGAATCACCTCGTGGCAACTGGTCAACTGGAACTGGCCAACAGCCTGTGGCCCGGTCGCCACGAGAAGCTGCTGGAGTCGTTCGTTGAGACTCTACAGAAGAACTATGGCGCCGAGTGCCGCCCCCTGGACTACGCCAGTGATCCTGCGGCCGCGGCCAAGGTCATCAACCAATGGGTGGCCGAGAAGACCCACGACCGCATCGTGGACTTGCTGCAGCCCGGCGACATCACTCCGGACATGCGCCTCGTGCTGGTCAACGCCATCAGCTTCGAGGGCAAGTGGGTTCACGCCTTCGACCCCGAGAGAACCTACCCGACTCGCTTCAATCTGGCCGACGGCAGTTTCGTCGAGGTGCCGGGCATGACACAGTCGGCCGATTTCAGTTTTGCCCAGTTGCCCGGTGTCAGCGTCGTCGAATTACCGTTCGCCGGTGGGAACACGTCGATGGTGTTTGCGGTGCCCGATGCGGTCGATGGCCTGGCCAAGCTCGAGGCGCAGTTGACTCCCGCGGTGATCGATCAATGGTTGGCCGCACTGCGTACAAGTGAACTGCACCTCACGCTGCCTCGATTCGAGATGGGGGAACGCGTGGATCTGGCCCAGGTGCTGAGTGGGATGGGGATGGCTGAGGCGTTCGGCCGCGAGGCGGACTTCTCGGGCATGACGGGTGATCGCGGGCTGTTCATCGATCGCGTCATCCACCAGGCCATGCTGAAGGTCCACGAGGAGGGCGCCGAGGCGGCAGCCGCCACCGCCGTGATGATGAAGCGTGCCTCGATTTCGCCGAGCCTGCGGGTCGACCGGCCTTTCCTGTTCATGATCCGGCACAACGAGACCGGCAGCATCCTGTTCCTGGGGCGGCTGGTGGACCCGCGCGGCAAGGTATGAGCAATCAGCGAATCAACGAGATCTTGCCGGTTCGGGATCCGCTCCGAGCGCCGGCCAATCGAACCAGGTAGACTCCGGCCGCCACCGACCGACCCCACTTGTCGGATCCCAACCACGGGATCGCATGACGCCCCGCCGCGAACTCTCGGTTCGCCACCACCGCGATCTCCCGGCCGCGCAGGTCGTGGATGCTGAGGCGGACCGTTTCGGATTCGGCCAGCGTGAAGGAGATCGCCGTCCGCGGATTGAACGGATTGGGCACCGCGCCGTGCCACTGCAGCCCGTGGCCGGTCGGCAACCCCCCATCGAGCACACCGCTGATCTCGAACCCTCCGATCTGTACCAGAAGCGCGTCCGTCGGACCGCTGGGCGCACCGAAATTCAGCGGATGGTCCGTCGAAGCGGTGTTGCCCACGAGGAACGCGTCACCGGTCGGACTCCCGACCAGGGCATAGGCCGTTTCGTCGGCTGAACCACCGAGGTACGTGCTGTATATCATGCTCGTCAGATCGAGCGAGATCACCGTCAAGAACGAGTCGTACTCTCCACTGTGGGAGTCCTGGAGGGCATCGGTGGAGACGGGGAAGCCCGGGCCGGTGGTCGTGCCGCAGATGAGGATCGATCCATCGTCGCCAATGACATGACCGCACGACCATTCGGCGCTCGCTCCACCCAGGAAGGTCGAAGCTTCGAGGAGAGCCAGATCACCATCGAGAACGGAGATCGCCACGTCCAGCGCGCCGCCACGAACACGGTCGTAGGCCCCGGGGGTGGTGGGAAAGTTGCTGGATTCGGTGGTCGTGGTGAACAGGACCCGCCCGTCGGCCAACAAGGTCAAGTCCGCGCCCCAGTCGCTGAACGAACCGCCGACGAACGTACTGGTTTCCAGCGTGCTCAGGGCAGCGTCGAACCTGACGACGTAGGCGTCTGCTACGCCATTGAACGATCGATCATAGGCCCCCACGGTGGTGGGAAAGTTGCCGCTGTAGGTGTTGCCAAGCACGACGATTCGACCGTCGTTGTCTACGAGCACTCCCGTTGCCTCGTCGTGGCTGCTGTTGCCCAGAAAGGTCGCCGAACGCATCTGACTCAGGTCATCTGTGAGTGAGTACACCACCGCGTCGCCGCCGCCGTGGCCGAAGGTCCGATCGTAGGCCCCGGAGGTCGTCGGAAAGTTCGAGGAGTTGGATCCGGCGGCAACATAGATGTTACCCGTGGTGTCGAGTGTCAGGCCTCCGCCGCTCTGGATGAGGTCCTCGCCCGAGCCACCCACGAACGTACAGGCCAGGAGATCGTCGAGAGCTGGTGTGAAACGAGCAACGAAGTGGTCGGCGTTCCCGTTGTGGCTTGGATCGTAGGCTCCCACCGTCACCGGCAGATCTGCCGAGAAGGTGTAGCCGGCGACGTATATATCGCCAGCCGGTCCGACGGCCAGCGTGTAAGGAAACTCATCCCCGGTACCACCAAAATAGGTTGCCGAGAGGATCGTCTGGCCATCGGGGCTCAGCCGGCAGATATAGCTCTCCAGCGAACCGGGTTCCGCGTCGGGAGTGGGTTCTGGCGCGTAACCGGTCTCGGTACCGGGAAAGTCCGGAGATCTGGTGCGACCGACCACGTAAACCGTGCTGTCGGGGCCGATCCCCACGCACTGTGCACCTTCGTAGTCGGAGCCTCCGAGCAATCGGGCCTCCAGGTCCAGGGCCACGGCTCCGCTCGGCGCCGCCAGAGTCATCAGAAGACCGAAACACGCGATCAGCCCGGCATGGGCCATGCGAAGATCCCTCACTCGAACCATCGTCATCCCTCCTCGAGTCGCGGACAGGTGCGTCGGGGCGTGGCATGACTCTAGGGAGTGGCACGCCCGACAACCTGATCTTTGGCTGAGGATTGGCTGAAGGTATCCTGAAGGGCCGAAAAATCAGCGACTCAGGGCGATTCCGAAGATGAATCCTGACTGGGAATGATTGTACTGGAGGAAGGTCTCACCCGCCCCGTCGCGGTAGTTGATCAGGGCGTACAGGTTCAACGGCCGCCACAAACGGCTCAAAGGATAAGTAGCTGTGATATCAAACGTTGTCACTTCTTTGGCCGGGATGACGTGTGTCTCCAGTTGCAGCCCGAAATCGGCCCGCCAGGTCAGCTCCAGGTCCATCCAGCTCCAGTAGTCCGTAATGTCCTCGTTGAGCTTGGATTTGCCGATGTAGGTCCAGAATCGCGGCGAGAAGAACAGCCGCGAACGGTCGAACAGCCGCCAGACGAAGGTCGGGTTCAGATACAGGGTGTCCATGAACCGGGATTCGAGGCCGTCGCGACCGTTGGAATGGTGCTGGAAGCCGCCCTCGATGTCCACGCGCTCGACCCAGCTCAGGTCGGTGCCGCCCAGGAACTGATAGAGGCCGAAGGCAGCCGGCTTGAAGCTGGTGTCGAAGAACGGCTGGGATCGAGATTCCAGGTCCCAGTAAGAGGTCTGGGTGTAGGCGATACACAGACCACGGCGAGGCGCCATCGCTGGTGATTCGCCGTGCAGGGAGACGACCTCGAAGAGGAAGCTCACCTGAAACTTGGCGAAATTCAGTTTATCGGTGGCTCCGGCAGGCTGACCCTCACCAAAGGCGATATACATGGGGTCGTGGAAGCCGAAGGCGTCGGTGAAAGCGGTGCTCTTGGAATCGCTGCCTTCGGGGTCTGGCACAGCGGAGCCGGCGACATTTGCGGTGGCCAGAATGGCCAGAACGGTTGCGGACAGTAGCCGGTGTCTCATCAAATCGCTTTCGCCGGTGAAGTGGAGTAGCGAGATCTCATTTACCCCATAGAATCCGCTTCTGTCAACCGACGGAAAGTGGGCAATCCGACGATCGGATTCAGAATCACTCAACTTCCCTTGCATTCGGCTTGAACCTCCCCGATCATAGCTTGCGGCAACAAATTCGTAGGAGATATTCGTTTTGTCCCAATCGATCCTTGCCCGCACACAAATGTTGACTATTTTGGTCGCGTTGGTTGGCGCCCTGGTGGCCTGGGCGGCGATTTCAGCCGAATTCGCCCTCGGACTGTTTTTGACGGCTCTCTGGGCGGTGGCCGGGTTGCGGGCATTGGAGGGATTGCTCAGATCCGCAGTATTGCCTCCGGGTACGCCACGTAACGGTTTTGCCGTTTTTCTCTGGATTTTGGTCAAGTTGACGGTTTACGGGGTGGCGGTCTGGGTGTTATTTTTCCGACCGTTTCCGGTACTGAGCCACGCCGTGGGTTTCACTTTGCTGATGGTAGTCTTGGTGGTAGTGGGCGCACGTGTGCGTGCCACGGAAATCGACCAGGCGACCCGACGGGATGAAGATGCGCAACCTGAGCAGAAATAGTCTGTCGATTCCGGCCCTCTTCCTGCTGGTGACCGGGGCGGTTCTCTTCGCATCCGGCGCATTCGATGCTCCCAGCGCCCTGGCCCAGGATCACGGCCAATCCCCTGAGCAGACCGACGACCATGGCCACAGCCACGGCGCCGATGCCCATGGTGCCGATGCCCATGGTGCCGATACCCATGGCGCCGATATCCATGGCGCCGACGCCCACGCGGCCGATGCCCATGGTGATGACCATGGCGCCCACGGTTCGGGCATTCCCCATCTTTCGAGCCTCATCGCCATATTGGCCGAGGCGCCGTGGATGCCGCCGGCGATCGGTGGATTCCTCCACGACTACCTCGACCCCATCTACTCGCTGACGGTGGTGCTGTTTCTGTCCATCCTGTTCATCAGCATCAGCCGCAACCTGTCGACCCGGAATCCGGGGCGCCTGCAGATGGCGGCAGAGATCATCATCGGCGGGCTGTACTCGTTGTTCCGCAGCATCATCGGGCCCACGGCCAAGCGCTACACACCCTATCTGGGCACTCTGTTCCTGTTCATCTTGTGCAACAACCTGTTCGGTATCCTGCCGGCCGGGCACGCCTCGACGTCGAGCTTCGCGGCCACGACCTTCGGGCTGGGCGTGATGACGTTCCTGTACGTTCAGGGCATCGCCATCAAGGAGAACGGGATCGGCGGCTATTTGCACCACCTGGCCGGGTCGCCCAAGACCGGGTTGGACTGGGGCATGTCGGTGTTGCTGTTCCCCCTGCACACGCTGGGCGAACTCATCAAGCCCATCAGCCTGTCGCTGCGTCTGTTCGGCAACATCTTCGGCGAGGACACCCTGGTCGCGACCATGGTGATTCTCGGCGGCGGCATGGTCATCAGCATGACGGGTATCGAATATCTGCCGGGCTTGCCCCTGCAGTTCCCCTTCTATCTGTTGGGGATGCTCTCGAGCACGATCCAGGCGGTCGTGTTCACCCTTCTGTCGACTGTCTACATTGCCTTGTGGCTGCCTCACGGTGAGGAGCACGGGCATTAACCCGGACCAGCTGGTTCGGAAACCGGCGGGGCGACCCGCAACAGTGCAACGCACGCACTATTAGGAGGAACAATGGACGGGAACATTCTGGGATTGGCTCTCCCTATCGGCCTGGGTATGGCCGCCATCGGCTCCGGTCTCGGTCTTGGCAAGGCGATTGAAGGCGGGATGAACGCCATGGGTCGTCAGCCCGAAGCCATCGGTCAGATCCAGACCGCCATGATCATCGGTTGCGCCTTCATCGAGGCTCTGACGATCTACGCGCTGCTCGCCATCATCATGCTGATGGGTAAGGTCTAGATAGTTGGGTAAAGCCCGGCGTGCGTTGATTTGAGTTTGGGAGCGGCGAAATACCCGCTCCCGACCCGCACCCCGGGAGGACTCGACCCGGAAGGTAACCCATCATGGAAATGGTACTGCCCAAAATACCCCAGCTGCTGACGACGGTCGTCGGCTTCCTGCTGCTTGTGCTGCTGATGCGCAAGTATGCTTGGGGTCCGATTCTTGATCTGCTGGATGAACGACGCAAGAAGGTCGAGGACGACTATTCCGCCGCCGAGCGGAACCTGTCCGACGCCGAAGAGCTGAAACGCGACTTCGAGTCGAAGCTCACGGACATCAAGGCGATCGAGCGCGAGAAGGTCCAGGAAGCGGTGAAGCGGGGCGAAGAGATCGCTGACGGCATCGTCGGCAAGGCTCGTTCCAGTGCTGACGAGACCAAGGCCAAGGCAGCCCAGGACATTGACCTGGAAGCCCACAAAGCCCAGCTGGAGCTGCGCGACACCACGGTGGCCATGGCCATCGGCGCTGCGGAAAAGGTCATCGGTGAGCGGCTGGACGACGAGTTGCACCGCAAGCTGATCAATGACTACATCGACACCCTCGGGGAGTCCCCCAATGCGTGATCGTAGAGTTGCGACGCGTTACGCGGGAGCTCTGCTGGAGTCGAGCCGTGAACAGGGTGTCATTGCCGATGTGGCGGAATCCTTCGCCGCGGTGATGGATCTCGTCGCGGGCAAGCAGGTGCTGGCCACGTTCATGGATAGCCCGCAGGTCGCCACGCAGGAGAAGAAGGACCTGATCACGTCCGTGTTCGGCGGCAAGATCGAACCGGTCCTGCTGAACTTCTTCTACCTGTTGATCGACAAGAACCGCATCGAGAACTTCCGCGACATCGGTGAAGAATTCGCCGACCTCGTGGAGCAGGAACAGGGTGTCGTCCGGGCCCAAGTGGTCACGGCGGTGGCCATGCCCGATGATCTATCCGAGCTGCTCAAGAACAAGCTGGCCCGGTTCACGGGTAAGACCATCATCCTGGAAAAGAAGATCAATCCGGCGGTGCTCGGGGGCGCGAAGGTGACCATGGGGGACAAGATCCTCGACGGCACCGTGCGCACCAACCTCGACCTGCTGCGCAAGACGCTGGAAAAGGCCCAGGTCCGGTAGGAACCGCCCCGCCGGGGTCCGGCCACACGAGTAGATAGACGCGGCGCCGCCGCAGTAACGAGGAGAATGGGTTTGAAACTTAGGCCTGAAGAGATCAGCTCGGTATTGTCCCAGGAGCTGAACAAGTACGACCGCGACCTCGAGGTCGAGAGCGTCGGCACGATCCTTCAGGTGGGCGACGGAATCGCCCGCGTCTACGGCCTGCAGGACGTGATGGCCGGTGAGATGGTCCAGTTCCCCGGCGACATCGTCGGCATGGTGCTGAACCTGGAAGAGGACTCGGTGGGTGTGGCCATCCTGGGTGAGGACACGCACATCAAGGAGGGTGACCAGGTCACCCGTACCGGCACCATCGCCTCGGTTCCCGTGGGAGACGGTGTGGTCGGCCGCGTGCTCAACGCCGTGGGCCAGCCCATCGACGGCGAGGGTCCCGTGCCCAGCACCGAGACCAGGAACATCGAGCTCAAGGCGCCCGGCGTGACCGCCCGGCAGCCCGTGGGTCAGCCACTATTGACCGGTTTGAAGGCCGTCGACTCGATGATCCCCATCGGCCGTGGCCAGCGCGAGCTGATCATCGGTGACCGTGGCACCGGCAAGACCGCCGTGGCCATCGACGCGATCATCAATCAGAAGGGCACCGGCGTGCACTGCTTCTACGTGGCCGTGGGCCAGAAGCAGTCCACCGTGGCGGCCGTGCACAACAAGCTCAAAGAGCACGGCGCCATGGAGTATACCACCATCGTCAGCGCCTGTGCCAGCGAGCCCGCACCGCTGCTGTTCCTGGCCCCCTATACCGGCTGTACCATGGCCGAGCACTTCATGTGGCAGGGCAAGGACACCCTGGTGGTCTACGATGATCTTTCCAAGCAGGCCAACGCCTACCGGCAGATGTCACTGCTGCTGCGCCGGCCCCCTGGTCGCGAGGCTTTCCCCGGCGACGTGTTCTATCTGCACAGCCGCCTGCTCGAGCGCTCGGTGAAGCTGAGCGAGGAGAACGGCGGCGGTTCGCTGACCGCCCTGCCAATCATCGAGACCCAGGCTTCGGACGTTTCGGCCTACATCCCGACCAACGTGATCTCCATCACCGACGGCCAGATCTTCCTGGAGAACGATCTCTTCTACCAGGGTGTGCGTCCGGCCATCAATGTCGGTATCTCGGTTTCTCGTGTCGGTGGTGCTGCCCAGACCAAGGCCATGAAGAAGGTGGCCGGTTCGCTGCGACTGGACCTTGCCCAGTACCGCGAGCTGCAGGCATTCGCCCAGTTCGGCAGCGACCTGGACAAGGCGACCCAGCGCCAGCTCACCCGTGGCGAGCGTATGGTCGAGATCCTCAAGCAGAACCAGTACGTGCCCATGCCCGTGGAAAAGCAGGTCGCGATCATCTTCGCCGCCGGCAAGGGCTACCTCGACAGCGTGCCCGTGGCGGATGTGGCCCGGTGGGAGCTGGATTTCCACGCCTTCATGGCGGAGAAGCACTCCGGCGTACTGCACGCCATCGCCGAGAGCGGCAAGCTCGAGGATCAGACAGTCGAGGGCCTGACAGCGGCCATCGAGGAATTCAGCGCGAGCCGCTAGGGGCCGCGACCAGGAGGTAACCCGTGGCGGGAGCCGGGGTAAAACTACTCAACAAGCGAATCCGCTCGGTCAAGAACACCCAGCAGATCACCAAGGCCATGAAGATGGTCGCGGCGGCCAAGCTGGCACGTTCCCAGGGCAAGATGCTGGCGGCCCGGCCGTATTCGCAGAAGCTCACCGAGTTGATGACTCAGCTCGCGGGCAAGGCCGACATCAGCCACCCGCTGTTCGAGGTACGGCCTGTACAGCGGCGGCTGTTCGTGGTCCTGACCTCTGACAAGGGCCTTTGTGGTTCCTACAACATGAACGTCATCAAGTTGGCCCAGAAGGAAATCGACGAGTCGGTAGCCGAGGGGGTCGAGACCAGCATCTACGCCATCGGGCGCAAGGCGGCGGTCTACTTTCGCAAACGCGACTACGACATGTTCGCCACCCATGAGGACTTCGGCGGCGAGGCCGATGCCGAGCGGGGCAAGATGATCGGTGGGACCATCGTCGACTCGTTCCTGGATGCGAGTTTCGACGAGGTAAGAACCGTTTATGCCAGTTTCGTCAGTACCATGACCCAGAGTCCGGTGAGCCAGCCCCTGCTGCCCATCGCCCCGGACCAGACTCCTGGCGGCGGCGACGCCGAGCATGAGGACGAACGGGCTATCGATTACATCTGGGAGCCCAGCCAGGAAGAGATGTTCGCTGTGCTGTTGCCGCTTTATCTGCGCAACCGGGTGTTCATGACCCTGGCAGAGGCCTTCACCAGTGAGCACGCCGCCCGCATGACCAGCATGAGCGCGGCCACCGAGAACGCCGGTGAACTGATCGGTGCCCTGACCCTGCAGCGTAACCGCGAGCGTCAGGCCGCCATCACCTCCGAGCTACTGGACATCGTCGGCGGAGCCAACGCGCTCTAGCTGTCAACTATCGCATTCGCGGGGCCAACGGGCTCCAGGTTGAACGAAAGCAAGGAGAGGGAAAGAACATGGCCGGAACTACGGGCGAGAACTACGGCAAGGTCCAGCAGGTGATTGGCCCCACCGTAGACCTCGAGTTCGATTCGGATCACCTGCCGGATATCCTCAACGCGATCCATATCGTGGACGAGGAGCGGGGTATCGATCTCATCACCGAGGTGGCCCAGCACATCGGCAACAACGTCGTGCGAACCATCGCCATGGACTCGACCGACGGTCTGGTCCGCGGCATGTCCGGCTTCGACACCGGTGCGCCCATCGCAGTGCCCGTGGGGCAGCAGTGCCTCGGCCGTCTGTTCAATCTCCTGGGCCGTACTCTCGACGGCAAGGGTGATCTGGCCGAACCGGACAAGAAGTCTCCCATCCACGCGGCTCCTCCCACCCTGACCAACCAGGGCGAGGCCAACGAGCTGTTCGAGACCGGCATCAAGGTCGTCGACCTCCTGGCTCCCTACGTCAAGGGCGGTAAGATCGGCCTCTTCGGTGGTGCGGGTGTGGGCAAGACCGTGATCATCATGGAGTTGATTCACGCCATCGCCACCCACCACGGCGGCTACTCGGTGTTCTGCGGAGTGGGAGAGCGTACCCGCGAGGGTAACGATCTCTGGCTTGAGATGACCGAGACCGGCGTCATCGACAACACCGCTTTGGTCTTCGGCCAGATGAACGAGCCCCCGGGAGCCCGTCTCCGCGTGGCCCTGTCCGGCCTGACCATGGCCGAACACTTCCGCGATGTCCTGAACCAGGACGTGCTGCTGTTCATCGACAACATCTTCCGCTTCACCCAGGCCGGTAGCGAAGTGTCCGCCCTCCTGGGTCGGATGCCTTCGGCCGTGGGCTACCAGCCCACCCTGGCCACGGAGATGGGCCAGCTCCAGGAACGGATCACCTCGACCCGCAGCGGCTCGATCACCTCGGTCCAGGCCATCTACGTGCCTGCCGACGATTTGACCGATCCCGCGCCGGCCACCGCCTTCAGCCACCTCGACGCCACCACGGTGTTGTCGCGGCAGATCGCCGAGCTGGGCATTTACCCCGCCGTGGACCCGCTGGATTCAACCAGCCGTATCCTCGAGCCCGGAGTCCTGGGTGAGGAGCACTACGCATTGGCCCGCGAGGTTCAGACCATTCTGCAGCGCTACAAGGATCTGCAGGACATCATCGCGATTCTGGGTATGGACGAGCTCAGCGATGACGACAAGATCATTGTCGAGCGCGCCCGTAAGATTCAGAAGTTTCTGTCGCAGCCCTTCTCCGTCGCCGAGGTCTTCACCGGCATCCCCGGTACCTACGTCAAGCTGGAGGACACGATCCGCAGCTTCCGCAGCCTGGTCGACGGCGAGTACGATCACATCCCCGAGCAGTGCTTCTACATGTGCGGTGCCATCGAGGAAGTCATCGCGAAATACGAAACCATGCAGGCGGAGGGCTAGCGCGCCATGGCCAAGGCTTTCAAGGTGCTGATCGTCACTCCGGACAAGACCTCGTACGAGGGCGACGCCGTTTCGGCCACCATTCCCGGCCTCGCCGGCTATATGGGAATCTGGGCCAATCACGCGCCTCTGGTTGCGGGAGTGGTTCCTGGTGTAGTGACCCTGAAGCTGGATGACGCCGGCTCCGAGCGCCACCTCTCGGTGGGCGAGGGTTTTGTCGAGATCAGCGACAACGTGGTCAACCTGATGACCGAAACCTGCGAGACGGCGGCCGAGATCGACGTTCAGCGCGCAGAGAAGGCCCTCGAACGGGCCCGCGACCGGTTGAAGTCCATGCAGATGGAAATCGATCGGGAGCGCGCGCGGTTGGCGGCTTCCCGGGCTGCGGCCAGGGTCAAGGCGGCGACGGACAACTAGCGATCGCTTGGTAGTTTGATGATGCCCCTCGGGTGGTTTGCCCGAGGGGTGTTCTTTTCTCCAGGGATTCTGATTGTGGGTCGAACGCTGCGAGTTCATAGGTACGAATCGCGTGATGGTTGCCCTACCAACCATCGTGACTTCAGCCGAGGCTATTGCTGGCAATAGCTTAAAGCAGAGCCATGCCTCCCCGGATGGTTGTCAGGGCAACTATCTCCAGTTTCGAGCATGCAATATAGCGAGCCCCCGCTCACCTTCCGCCTAGAACGCCCCGGCACCGATCTCCATCACCCAGCCGACGTTCTCGACGGGGGACAGATCCTGGTAACGCAACCCCACTCGCAGGCCCCAGAAGTCCGTCAGGAATCTCAGGAACTTGAACGGCGTTCCATTGACGTTGGTGCGCAACTTGATTCCGGCCTCGGCTACGAAGAAGGTTTTGCGAGACTTGACGTTCTCGGCGTCGGTCACGTCGTCGACCTCCAATCCGGCAGAGAAGTAGCTGTCCATCCAGCGCGAGGCCGATGGAGTGAACAGCACGTTGTAGCCGAAGTTGCGCCACTTGGGGCCTTGAAAGTAGATCCGATTGACAAGCCATCCGCCGGTGATCGGTTCATTGTAGTTGCGGAGGATGAACAGGGGGAAGATTGCCGATATGCCCCAATCCTCATCGAAACGGGCGGCCAGGGACAACGATTCGGCAAAGGTCTCGTCCGAGAACCAGCGTACGAGTTTGCTCATTGAAACGTTGCTCTTGGTATAGGGCCATTCATAGTAACCCTTCTCCAAGAAGTGGACGATGTGCGGGTCGTCGTGCTGGCGCGCCGCTTCGACGGTGGGGAAGGGTCGTAATTCGTACTTTTGGTAACCCGGAGCGTAGACACCTTCCTCGGTATAGTGGTCGATGATGTAGCTGTCACCGGGCAGCGGAGGGAATACACGGTCCTCGGGCGAACGGACCTTGGCCAGCCAGGCCTGATAGCTGGCGGAGAATAGGCCGCCGGTGCGCATGACGTCACGCACGCCCCAAGCGTCGTTCACCCGCCGGTTCACGTCGTAGCCGGGGGTGTAGTAGCCGTCGCCGTTCTTGTCCGTACAGCTGGCGTGTTTGCCCTCCTCCACGAGGATGGTGACGGGGTAGCGGGTGTGCTGGTCCGTGAGCAAGGTGTTGTCATACCAAGGGATGCCATGGGCTAGACCCTTGACGCGCGCGATGGTGATACCGTAACGGCATTCTTCGCAATCAGGTTGCCGAAAGACCGCGATCTTCATCTCCACCGACTCGACGTCGTGGTCGTGGCTGCTCAGGCCCTCTTCGCTCGGGTAGTAGAAGAAGAAATCGATATCGATGGCGCTGACGTGATCAAGGCTGAATTCGGAGGCATTGAGATCCTCGGGATCGAGGTAAAAAGCAACACTGTCATCCTGCTGATAGATGTTTCGGATGCGGTAGTAAACCACGGGTCGATCCGACTGCTCCTCGAAGGGAAAGGCCATCGGCATCGTGAGGTCTTCGGGCCGATCCATGTTCTGGATCAGCGGTTCGTCCGGAGAGAACCAGAGGATTGGACCGCAATAGGCAGCCAGTTGCTCGAAACTCATCATGGGGCGCTCGCCCATCCAAACCACGATGGTCGATCCCAGCTGGCAACACGGGACGTCTCGGTGGACATCGATCTGGGCAGCAACCAGGCCGGCGGTCAGGGTTGCTATCACCGCTGCCAGCAGAGCGATACGAGGAACCGCACGTACTCGGCTCGCTGCATGCCATTTCCGAAAATAGACCATGCCCGATCTCCCTCTCCGAACAGTGGATGAAGAGTGTCAGCTTGTGCGGATTATAACCGGCGACAGGCTGATGAGGAGCACTAATCGAGCTTTGTAGGCCGGACTGCAACTCGATGCTGCCGATCGGCGCAGATGTGCGTACTCTATGAAGAACCAAGAAGAAGACCAAGCGAGGTTTATCATGGTGGAATTGCATTGTTCGTTCCTGCGTCACGCAGAGAGCATTTTTGCTTCGTCCACGAAGCAGTTTGAGAGCATCGCCGCGCCGCTGGGCCAGCGGCGAGCCAACTGGAGCCCCGATCGAAAGACCTGGTCGGTGGCCGCTTGCATCGATCATCTGGCGACGACATCGGAGACCTATTTTGTTCACCTGGAGCCGGCCCTGAAGGTGGCGCGAGCTACCGGTCGCATCGATGTCGCTCCGCTGATGGAAGCTCAGGCGGCAGGCGGTGGACCGGACGTGACGGCCGGCGACGCCTCAGAGGGGATTGTCGGTGTGATCGGAGGGGCGGAAACCACGCCCGAAGCCGCCTTTCGGAGCTATGGCAAGGGGACGTGGGTCGGGCGCCTGTTGCTGGGGGCGTTGGATCCCGCACGTCCCAAGTTCAAGGCCGTACAGTCTCCGAAGGTATTTCGGCCGCAGGTCGGTGAGATCGAGTTCGGCCCCCTGTGCACACGGTTTCGCGAGGCACAGATGAAGTGGCACGAGATACTGCGCTTGGCCGATGGCCTGGAACTGGGAGAGGTCAAGCTGGCGACGCCCGTGTCGTCGCTGTTGCGGATGACTGCGGCTCAGGCGATCCAGCTTCATGTGTTTCACGAGCCTCGCCATCTGGCTCAGGCCGAGCGATTGACCAGGCATCCGGACTTTCCTGACTAGGATTGCCATCGCGAGATGGCAGGGAGGGGGACCATGGAAACCAAGTACGAGAAACCCGGCCGGATCATCGACCTCAGTAGCCTCGCGTTGGAGCGCCACGTCCATAAAGCGTTTCGAACCGCCAAGGCACTGGCCCAGGACGAACCCATCAATGCCCTGCACTTGGCGACAGCGGCGGTGGTCGTCGTTGGCGACCTCGGCTCATCGGCTTTCGAGTTTCTCAGCTCCAGACTCACGAACCTGGAATCGGTAACGGTGGATGACGAGCAACTGCCGCCCGAGGATGAGAAATCCTTTCTGTTCAGCGTGGGAATCGCCCGCTCCTTCGTTGCCGCCCGACCGGCGCTGCAAGACAGCAGGACCGTCTGGGGCCGGGACTATGTGACCCTCGTTCTGCTGGCCGGCGCCGACGAGACCCTGGAGCAGGTAGCCCGCGGAGCGGGGTCGAGTCTCGACGATCTGCGGGCGGACTGGTTTCGCTACGCGGCAGCCTCTGATCGTCACCGCACCGCCGACGAGTGGCGGGCCTGGTGGGCCAATGCCAAGGTGCCGTTTCCTGAGCTCAGCGACGGCGTCGAGCAGAAGCAGGCCGAAGACGTATCTACCCTGACGACTACGACCTATCTGTTCACCTGGAACCCCGACCGGTTTCCCTGGGACGATCTCGAGGAGTTGATCGCCGACATCCGGACTCAGGGCGCGGCCACTCAGGGCTGGAGTACTGGCCAGCGTACCCACGTGAACGTCGGTGACCGGGTGTTCCTCATGCGGCAGGGCTCCGAGCCACGGGGATTGGTCGGCGCCGGCCGAATCGCCGGAGAGGTTCAAGAGGTCCCCCACTGGGATCCGAAGCAACGCCAGGGCGGACGCACGTACAACGTCGTGGACGTGCGCTGGGAATGGCTGGCCCGTGAACCGATCCTGAACTTGCCGGAGCTGGAGCGGGAGACGGGAGAGAAGTCCCTCTGGCGATCACAGGTCGGTGGCGTCGAGATCCGGCCCAAAGTGGCCCGCCTTCTGGAGGACGCCTGGGACAACGAGTTGCTGGGATATCTCGAAGAGCAGCACCCGCCTGACATCGCCCGGGTGGTGGCGGACAGCGTGTTGTCCACGGCCGTGGACCACCTGAACGTGGAGCGGGAAGCCAAGGCCTTCGCGCGGGTTGCGGCCAGCGAGGGGACCACGCCGCCTTTGTCCGTGGGCGTGTTCGGTGAGTGGGGTTCCGGCAAGACCTTCTTCATGGAGAAGATGTTTGCTCACGTCGAAAGGCTGCAGGAGGTGGCGACCGAATCCATCACCACCGGAGCTGCGACGGCCTACCATCCCGATATCGTGCAGATCCGGTTCAACGCCTGGCACTACATGGAAGCCAATCTGTGGGCGAGCCTCGTCGAACACATTTTTCAGGAACTGGACAACTGGCTGCGACCCAAGGAGGAGGGTCAGAAAATCGATGCTCTCTTCGCGCGTCTGGCCACGGCTCGAAATCTGAAGCTGGAAGAGGCGATTCGGCTGATCGATGCGCGGCGCCGGCAGAAGGAAGCGCAGGTACATCTGGAAAAGGCCCGCGCAGCGTGCGCGGTGACCGACGATCGCCGCCAATCCGTGTCCCGCGCGGATTTCTGGGCTGCGGTGGGCGAGACGTTCACGACTCCCATTCCCGACGATGAGCAGAACCTGCTGGACCGCAGTGCGCGAGCACTGGGCTTTGTCGATGCCGGCGATTCGGCGCGAGAACTGATGTCCGCACTGGACCAGGTCCGAGTTCAGGCCCATGAAGGCCAGCTGTTGCTCAAAGCGGTATTTGGACGCCTGCGCAGCGTCGGCTGGGCGGCTGCACTGGTGGGATTGTTGATTCTCGTGCCGCGCTTCCTGCCTGAGCTGATCGAGTTGATCCCCGGCGCAGCTGGTCTGTTTGGCGACGCCACAGACCAGGTGCTGAAGATCGGCGCGGGTCTGGCCACTATCGCCGGTTGGGTCGGCGTTGCCACCGGGTTCGCCAGGAAGGCGATGAGGAGATTGCGCGAGTTCAAGGGTCGCCTCGACACCAAGCTGGCCGAACGCACGAGCGAGGATCCCCAGCCCATCCTGCAAGCCGAGCAGGTCCTCGCCAGGCAGCTGCAGGAAGTGGAAGTCGCCGAGAGCAGGCTGCAGAAATCCATCGAGCAGGTACTGGAATCAGGGGCCGAGTTCCAGGACAGCGCCCGTAGCCGGTTGAACCGCTTCATTCGCGACAAGCTCACCGGCGGAGACTATGCCCAGCACCTGGGAATCATTGCGACGATTCGCAAGGATTTCAGCCAGCTGGCGAAGATCATGTCCGAAGCCAGGAACGAACACTCACAGAAACAGAACTGCGAGGTCGAGAACGAGAACGTCGCCTACCGCGAGAAGATTAAGTCCCTGGGTCTGGACGAGCTGGTGGAAGACGGTCTGCTCACGACGGACGAACGCGAAGCCATTGACGACAGCGCGACTCTCGATCAAGAGGAGCCGCCCTTCTTCCAGCGCATCATCCTCTATATCGATGATCTGGATCGCTGTCCTCCCGGCAAGGTGGTCGAGGTGCTGCAGGCCTGTCATCTATTGCTGTGCTTTCCCTTGTTCATCGTGGTGGTTGCCGTAGATGCGCGCTGGGTTTCGAGGGCCCTGCTCACTCGCTACGAAGGGTTGCTGGACGATCACATCAACGGGAGTGGCGGCGATGATCCCGCCCGAGAGGCCAGCCTCGAGGGAACCGCCTCGCCCCGGGATTATCTCGAGAAGATCTTCCAGATTCCCTACTGGGTGCAACGGATGCAGGGAGACGCCAGCAGCAGCTATGCCAAGGAACTGGTCGGACCGGTCGTCGACAGGGAGGCCGGAGGAGCGGCCGGCGGATCCCGCGCGAACGATGTGAACGGGGGGCCGGTCGCCAGAAGGAAACCCGATGTGGAAACCGTGGACCCAGCGGTCGGGGATGCGGCCGCCGCCGGGGTGGCTGATGACGACACGCAGGCCGTGAATGACGACCCCGCCTCGGATCCAGATCGCCGGGACGACCAGCGTGACCCGGATGAACCGGATGATCAGGATGATAGCAAGGACAACGTGGTGTGGGTCGAACCCAACCCCGAAAGCTTGCGATTGACCACCCACGAGCGCGATTTCCTGAGCCAGCTCGCGCCCTATGCCGGTCGATCACCGCGAACCATCAAGCGCTTCGTGAACGTGTACCGCCTGTTGCGAACCGGATTGAGCCAGGAGACACTGAGTGGACTCGTGGGCGAGAAGGGGAACTCGAGTACCTATCGTGCCATCATCGCCCAGCTCGCCATTGTTACCGGGGCGCCGTCGCTGGCCTGCCGTTACTTCGAGATTCTCGGTCCGCCGCAGGAGGCGGATGATGGGATGACGCCGACAACCCTGTTGACGGGCCTTAAGACGAACCAGGAGTTCACCGATGCTGGTGAATGGTCCGTGGTACAAGCCTGTCTCGCTGCAGTGAAGGAGCTGGACGATAGCAATGGTATGATCGACGAGATGCGCCAGTACGCCGCGGTGGTCAGACGCTACTCGTTCAGTGCGCGATCCTATCTCTGATGGAGCGGCATCTGTTGTGACGGAATCCAGGATACGACAAACTCATCCGCCGACACCCGGTCGGCCCGCTGGTTCGGCCGGGGAGGTCTTCGTTACCTTCCTCAAGCTGGGATTGACGTCTTTCGGCGGGCCGATAGCCCATCTCGGCTATTTCCGTAACGAGTTGGTCCAGCGCCGGGCCTGGTGCGGTGAGGACCAGTACGCCCAGCTACTGGCTATCTGCCAGTTTCTGCCCGGTCCGGCCAGCAGTCAGCTGGGATTCAGCCTGGGGTTGATGCGGGCCGGCTGGTTGGGTGCTGTGGCTGCCTTCACTGCGTTCACACTGCCGTCGGCCGCCTTGCTGTTCGCATTTGCGGTTCTGTTGCCGCAGTTCTCTGGCGCGGTTGCCGCCGCTGCCATCCACGGTCTGAAACTCGTAGCCCTGGCGGTGGTGGCGCACGGAGTGCTGGGCATGAGCCGGAATCTGTGTCCGGATGCCGCGCGCCGCACCATTGCAGTCGCCGCTGCGGTGGTGATCCTGGTGACGGGATTGGCCTGGATCCAGCTGCTCGTGATCGTGCTGAGCGCTGGTGCCGGCCTCGCTGTTTGTCGCGGGGTGGAGGCCACATCGGGTGGTGATCTGAAGCTTCAGTACGGGACCAGAACCGGCCGGTGGCTGTTGGCGTTGTTCATCGCCTTGCTGGTCGGCTTGCCGTTGGTTGCGGAACAAGCCGAGGGCCTGCTGGCGATTGCGGACATCTTCTATCGAGCCGGTGCGCTGGTCTTCGGCGGCGGTCATGTGGTTCTGCCCCTGCTCGAAGAGAGTGTCGTGGCTTCCGGGCAGATGTCTTCCGATACATTCCTGGCCGGTTACGGTGCGGCGCAGGCGGTACCCGGACCGATGTTCTCGTTCTCCGCCTATCTCGGCGCCAGCCTTACTGGAGACGGGGGAGCGGTCGCCGGTGCAGCCACTGCCCTGGTGGCGATATTCCTGCCTGGTTTTCTGCTCGTAGCCGGGTTCTTGCCGCTGTGGCAGGCGCTGGCAGGTCACGCGTCGGCGGCGCGGGCCATTGCCGGAGTCAACGCGGCGGTGGTCGGATTGCTGGGAGCGGCGCTCTATGAACCGGTGTGGACCAGTGCGGTGAGGGGACCCCTGGATGTCGCCATTGCCCTGATCGGGTTCACCATGCTAGCGGTTTGGCGAGTGTCGGCAATCCTGGTGGTGCTGTGGTGCGTCGTCGGTAGCGCGATTGGTGCATTCTTGATGTAAAGGCCGGTATCGGTCGAGTTGGTAGGTGCGAATCGGCGGGTGGTTGCCCTACCAACCGCCTCGGTTGTCGTTTGTGCGCGGTATCCCAGATTATTCCTCTATGTAACAGTTGGTAGCACAACCAACTCTCGTTCTACACGTCACCTGTGACTCAACTCCCGTCCCCATCTGCCGATAGCTCAAGTGAAGGGACGTCCCGCGCAACCCCTGGCTATCAGGCAAACGGAGGACCGATCCAGTGACGATCTCTCTGGACGAATTGCTCAACGACGGTACCACTGCCGAGGCCACCGATCCCCATCTGATCTCCTTGATGGTGGCGGTGGACCGACTATTGAATATCGGTTCGCTGTACCCTCCCGAGCACGCCAAGTGCCGAGAAGTACAAGAGGCGTTCCGGGTGTGCGTCCAGAATGTGGCTTCGGATTCGCAACAGCTGGTCATCGAATGTCAGCGTAGCGGATTACGTATCCAGAACAGCTGGATCGACGCCGATGCCGCGGGAGTCGGAGTTACGCGGGTCCAGGACATCCTGTCGACGCTGGGCATCGCCCGGCTGGAAATTGCCGCCGACGCCTCGGGAATGGACCTCTACAACCTGGTGACGACGCTGCAACAGCAACGGCACGCGGCCGATTCGTCCTTGAAGTTCCAGTTGTTGAACTACGATTCGCTGCCGGATTCGGTGAATGTCATTCAGCGGGAGTTCGGGCAACGGCTGGGGTTCGCCGCAGGGGGAAGCGAGCTGGGCGACCGGCTCAAGGATGCCGTATCCATGGCGCTGGATGGACTGCAGAACGAGGATCTGGATCCCCAGAAGCGGGAAATCTACCGGCAGGTGGTCGAGAAATTCTTCACCAACGTGGTCGAGCGTCTGGAGACCAGCCAGCCCATGGGCGAGATGGATGCCGCGAGCATGTCTCGATCGCTGGATCGCGTGCTGGAGCTGGGAACTCATGCCATTCGTCATGCCATGCGATCACTGGTCGAGTCCGACGGCGATCTGAATGAACTACCACAGCTCTTCAAGAGTGCCGAAGAAGCGCTGGCCTACTCCGAGGACCGTGAGTCGGTGGAGCTGATGGTCGACGTCCTTCAGCAGACCACCGATGGTCCCGAGGTACAGGAGCCCGAACAGGAGAGCGAGCACTTCGTCGGGGACGACACGGCCTATGATTTCTCGGTGGGGGATCTGGCAAGGGGTCTGGCTGAGGCGGCACCCCGGGAGACCACCGTAGAGGCATTGACCGCGGTCGACGCGGGTGAGCAGATGGCCATGCAGTTCCATATCCTGCTGAGTGATCCGCGCCCGTCGGTCTTCCAGCGAGTAGTGGAGAATTTGGGCCTGGCCTTGACCAGGCCTTTGAGCTCGGAGCAGCGGGAAATCGTGGTTTCCTCCGGGCGACGTATGCTGGCCGGCGAGAGGCAGAATCTGGCGGATCGGGCTCTGCCCGTTTTGACCGCGGGTCTGAGAAAATCGTCAGCTGCCGCCGCGACTGACTTCTGGGTCGATATCTGCACAGGGGTGGACAACGACGGGCTGGTGACAGCGTGGCCCCATCTGGTGGACGAGGTCATCGCCGAGCCCCAGCGCAGCGCCGCCGGCAAAGACAAGCTGGTGCCACTGGTGACGTCCATGTACTACGAGCAGATGTGCGCAGAGGTCCACCGGCTGGAAAACCTGATGGCCCTGCAGTCGGGAAGGTTCGACAAGCGGCTGTTCAGTTCGGCGTCGCCGGAACTGTATCCGGTGTTCGCCGCATTGCTGGGCACCACTCGATCCAAGGTCTTCGGTGAACTGCTGAGCACGGGGCTGCGCAGTGGCGGCCAGCGGGATACGGCGTCGATCGTCGTCCACGGCTTGCCCGGTTACCGGACCCAGTGGCGGGATCTGTTCCAGGCCATGCTGCTGTGCGAGCCGGGAGCCCAACCGTCGCGGGAGTTGCGAGCCCTGGTTACCCGGGCCGCGGTTGGCCTGATGAAAAAGCTGGCGCCGGCTGATCGCGCGAAGTCCTGGGTACCCGGATTGCTGGAGGTTCTGGGTCGATGTGGTGACGGCGGTGGCCGACCCGTGCTGGAGCAAGTCCTACGCGAGAAGAAGTTCGTCTTCTTTGCTGCCTGGCCTGCACCGTGTCGTGAGCGGGCCAGCGTCGGGCTGCAGATTCTGGATCAGAACGGAGGTGGCGATCATGGCAGCCAATAACGCCATCGACAGATGCACCAACGACCTGGTGACGCTGCTGGCCCGCGGTATCAGTCAACGCCGGATGTACTTCGATGGGCATCCCAAGGTACAGGCATGCGCCACCGAAACGGCACAGCTGCTGAAGAACCACCTCAAGGGCGCGAAGCAGGATACCTTCTTCCTGGGCGTCGCCGAAAGCAAGCTCGTTCACGACGGCAAGTTTCTGGTGGGTCCGACGATTATCGGGCGCAAGCTGGTGGAGTTTGCAGAATTGCTGCAATGCGGCGGTTTCCTGTTCCGGCGCAGTATGCAGGCGACCGAGTTGCTGACGGTGTTCTCCTTGGCTGCGGAGCTGAACGAATCCACGGCCGGGCTGCAGGAATCCCGGGCCTTGCTCAAGGCACGGGGTATCGAGGGCATCCATCTATCGCCTCCCTACGAGGATGCGGGTTGGTTCGGGCAGTTCGCCTACGAGGGCACCGAGTCCAACGCCGCGGGCGTTGTCGCCGATGAGGACCTGGCCAGTATGCTGCCGGTGTACCAGTCGCTGTTCGACACCGTGCACCAGAGCCACGGCAATGCCGGTCTGGACCGGGACATCGACGTGGATGCGGCCCAGGCCGTGACCGAGAAACTGCTGCAGACTTCGGGAGGCAACTTTACCGATATCATGCAGATCGTGCGCTATCCCGACTACGACAGCTACACCGTCGGACACTCGGTGCGCGTGGCACTACTGGCGGTCATCGTGGGACGGTACCTGGGCCTGGACGAGAACGCACTGGCAGAGCTGGCGGTAGCAGGGTTGTTGCACGACGTGGGCAAGGCCAAGATTCCCGATGAGATCCTATTCAAGAAGGGGCGTTTGGATGCCGAGGAACGGCGGGTCATGGAGACCCATCCGGCTCTGGGTGCGGAGCTGCTGCTCGAAAGTGAAGACAGTACCGACCTGGCAGTTACAGTCGCTTTCGGTCACCACCGGAGGCATGACGGCGGGGGCTATCCTCAGGTGGACTGCGGTCCCTCCGGAGCCGTTGCTACCCAGCTGATCCATGTCTGCGACGTTTTCGAGGCGGTGACTGCGGTGCGTCCCTACAAGACGGCCCTGACACCGCGCCGGGCTTACGAATTCATCCTCTCCGATCGCAAGGCCTTCGAGCCGACAGCCCTGGCGGCGTTCGCCGGTGCCATTGGCCTGTACCCCCCGGGTAGCCGCGTACGACTGAGCGATGGCCGGCAGGCAATGATTCTGCGCGCCAGCGTCTGTTTCGACCGGCCCAGCATCCAGATCACCCACGCTTCCTGCGGAACTGCGCTGGCCGATAGCGATCAGTTGCAGATCGATCTTTCCCGCGACGAGCCTCAGGTGTCGGTGGCCGAATTCCTGATCGAAGCCTAGGCTGGAGCCCTCCGCGGGGGGAGATTCTCGCGCCCCGCATCATTTTCTACGTTATCTGCTGGATAATAAGGGATACCTTTATAGACGGTCAACGTGATGTAGGGTGCGAAGATATAGATTACTGTATATAGTAATCCGTTGAGTCAAATAATCGGACGATGAATCTGGATACTCTTGTGCTGTTTTTAAATGCATTAAATAAAGTCAGTTACGGAGATTAATAGTCGATGTCAGTGATCATTTGGCCGCTACAAGCTGAATTTCAGCCCCCCATTGATCTGGGCTCTTTTCTAGTATTAATATACAGATTTTACTTATATAACCCCGAGGCATAGGTTAACCCCGTTAACGAATTGGTCCGGCATGAAGCCGGGCGGAAATCGTTCTCGGAGGACGACCTCGCATGAAGCAACATGTAGTCATTGCGACCCTGCTGACCGTCTCGCTGATGAATCCCCGGGGCGCCGTCGCTGCGACCCTCAATGTGCCCAACGAGCATCCTGATCTGGAATCGGCTCTACAGGCCGCCCTGGTCGGAGACATCGTTGAGATCGCTCCCGGGATCTACGTCGAGAATAATTTGCGTGTTCCGGCAGGCATCACCATCACCGGGACGGGTGCTGGACCGGGAGACGTTGTCATTGATGCCGAAGGAGGCGGGCGCATCCTGCTTCTCGAAGGCCTGGAGCAGCTCACTTCCATCCGCAATATCACCTTCAAGAATGGACGGGCATCCGGGGATAACAGCTACGATCAAAGCGGCGGCGCCATCTTTTGCAGCAACAGCCAAGCCGAGCTCCTCAATTGCGATTTCATCGCCAATGAGGCAGACAGCCATGGTGGCGCCGTCCGTTGTTCCAACTCCTCCCCCCTGATCTTCAACTGCAACTTCTCCGACAACTCTGCGCCGGCTGGCGGCGGTGGCGCGATCGCTTGCAGCTACGGCTCGAGCCCGATGCTGCAGGAATGCATGTTCTCGAACAACGCAGCGGCTTGGGGAGGCGCCCTGTCCTGTCGGGGAGGCAGCTCGCCGACCGTCGACGAGGGAACATTCGACAGTAACACCGCTGCAGGGAGCGTCGCCCTGGGGGGAGCCGTCTTTGCGGACCACGAGGCCAGGCCGAGCTTCAACAAATCCACCTTCTGTGACAACAGCGCCAGTCACGGCGGGGCGCTGACCGCTCTGATATCCTCCGAAGCACACCTGCTCAACTGCACCGTCGCGGGCAACACGGCGCTACAGGACGGCGGGGGTCTGTTTCTCCACAATGCGATCTCCCAGATAACCGCTACACTCATCACGTTCAATGAGGGCAGTAGCATCGCGACCTCGGGATCCTCCCAACCACAGATCAGCTGTACCGACATCTACGGCAACACTCTTGGCGACTGGATCGACGGCATCGAGGGTCAGGACTCGATCCATGGCAACCTGTCGATCGATCCCCAGTTCTGCTCCCGAGTTCCTGGCGACAAGGGTCGGTTCTTTCTCAATGAGGGTTCGCCGGCGGCCCAGGGCGGGCTCGATTGCGAACTCATGGGATCCAAGCCCGTCGGATGCAATCTGTTGAGCGACGCGGGCCCGGTTCCGAGCTACTCCGGTCTGGGCCAGGTATCGGTCTGGCCCAATCCGTTCAATCCGCGCACCTCCGTCGAGTTCGAGATCGAACAGGCTCAGCACGTTCGGGTGTCGGTATTCAATCTACAGGGTGCGCTGGTGCGGATCCTGGCGGATCGGGAGTTTGACGGCGGAGCACAGAGCATTCAGTGGAATGGTGACGACGCCGCGGGCAGGTCCATCGGATCAGGGATCTACATCGTAGTGGTAGAAGGGCGACAGGATCGACAGACCCGGAAAATCACAATGCTCAAATAGACTCCAGGCATATTGGGAGCAGATGATAGCGAGCCCGGTTGGATAGATCGATCTAAGCCGCGATGGATTCCCGACGTCCGGCTGTCCGACGCCGGTCCTACTTGGAGGTGGCGGCGGCCTGCCAGGCGAACCCCTCAAGTCCCAGTTTTTTGTATCGATAATTCCCCCAGATGGCTGCCCCGATTGCCCCGACAAAAATACTATCGGGATGCGTGGCAATCTCAGGCAGGGAACCCTTCAAGTTTTTTAGACCGGCAAATTCGTCTGCCAGGGCTTTGACCAGACCCATGTCCTGGGCGAGTCCGCCGCTGATGAAGATCAACTCACCGTAGTCGAGAGAACGCAGCAAACGGGTGAAGCGTCCTGCCATGCTCTCATGGATGCCTCGGAGAATGTTCTCGGTACTGATGCCACGTGAGACCATGTTGATCACGTCGGTTTCGGCCAGGACGGCACAGATACCGCTGCATTTTTCGGGTTTGTCGGCCTGGAGCGAGAGCCCTCCGATCTCGGCCTGGGATACTCCCAGATAACGGGCGATGTTCTCGAGAAACTGGCCGGATCCCGAGGCGCACTGGCTGGTCATCTTGTAGTTGAGAACCTTCCCGCGTGGATCCATGGCGACGGCTCGGGTGTGGAGTGCGCCGGCATCGAGTACGGCGGTGGCCCTGGGCTCGAGGAACAGCGCTCCCCGGGCGTGGGTGGTCATGCCATAGAAGTGACCCGTGGCGAAGGGGATGTCCTCTCCCTCGCCGGTCGTGGCCATATAGTGTAAACCTTCGGCTCCAGCATCCCGGATGACCTGTTCAAAAACCTCGTCCACCACGTCAGCGATATCTCGACGCCGGATGCGGGAACTGACCTTTGCCAACAGCACCTCCCGGTCCTGGGAGAACTCCATCACTACCGCTTTGACCGCACCGGATCCCACATCCAGCCCGGCAGTGAGTGTCGCTGATTGCGTGGACCTTTCAAAATTCATCAGTTGGCGCTCCTCGAGGCGAAGAGGGCGCCGCCGAGGGCGCCGGTATAGATGCTGTCCGGAGAAATGTTCAACGTACGTATGCCGTAGTTCTCAGCAACCAGTTCAGTGAGGGCTGCCACGGCCGCGGGATTGTTGGCCACTCCGCCGGTGAAGGTGAACTCGTTCTCGACACCTCCGGAGCGGGCCAGCAGGCTCATGGCTCGCAGCATGATTGCGCGATGCAGTCCGGCCAGAATGTCCTCGCGTTTCTCGCCCAGGGACAGGCGTTCACGCAACTCGGCTCCGGCGAAGACGGTACAGGTCGAGTTGATCTTCACCGTGCGGGTGCTCGCCTGGGCCAGGGGGCCGAGTTCGTGCAGTCCCAGATTCATCTCGTCCGCGATGTACCCCAGGTACCTGCCGCAACCGGCCGCGCAGCGGTCGTTCATCTGAAAGCTGGTCACGATTCCGTTTTCGTCTACCTGGATGGCCTTGGTATCCTGGCCTCCGATGTCCAGAACCGTGCGGGTGCCGCCGAACATGAACGAGGCGCCCAAACCGTGGCACAGGATCTCTGAACGGATCATATCCTTGGGGAACGGCAGCCGCTGTCGCCCGTAACCTGTGCCGACTTCGCCGCACACATCGAACTCCATCTCCACAGCGTGTAGCACCCCGGCCCTCACCGCCGAGGAACCGCCGATACGAACCAATGCCGCCTCGATATGATCACTGAAGCCCAAGGCCAGGGGCTCGTTCTCGACCTGGATGATGCACTTGTCATACAAGCCGAGCAGCATATCGAAGGTCACTCCGTCGGGATCGCCCAGTCGTTCGCTGATGGCGCTCCAGGTAGAGCCCACGGTATCGCGGAAGAAGTCCGAGCGCTTCGGCGGGTCGGGGTCCTCGAACCGGTCCAGCTCGTTCTGCCGGATACGCGCCACGATTTCATCGACTGCTTCGGCGGTTGCGCGGGTCAGATCGGCTGGAACTGCGAAGGCCACGACGCCGGACACAAGCTGGTGGAGGCGATCCAACTGGGCAAGTGTCTGCTCCAGGCGAAAGGCTTGCAGCAGGCGCGTAAGAATCTCCGCCCCCGCAACCTGCTCTACCTCTCGTTTGAGCAGATTGAAGCGGGCGGTAATGAATGCCTCGCTGCGAGAGACTTGCGCCGCGCGGTCATAATCCGAGCGGCTGTTGGTGATGCCCCGGCCGAGGATCTCACCTTGTTCATCCAGGATGATGGACTTGGTCGTCGTCGAGCCGAGATCCGTACCGACGAAACAGGTGATGCTCATACGGACTGGCCTTTCCGGGAGGCGCCGGCGCGGCGAGCCTCGACCATCTGCAGGTAACTTTCCAGACGGTTCTTGATATTGGCGGCAGAGAAGTAGCGCGGATCCACCAGGTCCGATTCGATGAAACCGCCCGGTAATCCGCTGCGCTTCTCGACCTCGCGCAGGATCATCAGTTGCCCGGCACTGAATGAATTACAGGACTTGACCGAGTTGATCAGGAAACCGTCCGCCTGGTAGTCCTGCAGGTACTGGCAAAGCATGTCGATGCGGTTCGGCAGGTTGTGGTTGGTGTAACAGCCGGCGCAGTAGTCACCCATCGTGCCCAGGGGGTCGTCCGGGTTGTGGCGGAACCCGAAGTCGTAGGTGCCGCCGACCTTGCTGTAGGTGGACGCGACGACCACAGCACCCTCGTCGGCGAACATCTGCCAGAACTCTCGGAAGTGAGTCCAATTGGGAGGACCCTCCACCACCAGACGATACTTCTCCTCACTCATGGGGCCTTTTGGGGCTACCGGGCCTTCGGCAGAGTCCAGACGACCTTGCACCTCCCGGCGCAACGCCTGGTAGTAGTTCACACCCTCCTCTGTGCCGCGGAAGGCACTGAAGATCGGCCCCACGTAATACACGGCGCCAAAGTATGCGTCGATGGGAGATGGCTTGTTCCGGGCCGATTGCAGCACCCAGACCAGATCATCCTCGGCCTGGACGCTCAGTCGCAGACGCTCCTTCAAGGCATCCTCGTCATACTTGCGGCCCGAGATCTTTTCCAGAGCCGGGATGACCTCTTCTTTGATCTGCTGGATCATGTACTCGCGGTGTCCGGGCTCGATCTTGCCTTCGCCCTGGTAGGGCACGTGCAGGAATACGCAGGGGCAATCGTACTCCTCGCGGAGCAGTTCGAACCATTTCATGAAGGTGTAGCAGCCCGTGTACGAGAGCAGCAACAAGTCTGGCTTCGGCAGCCTGGTACCGGTGGGGCCAATGTTGCCGGCCATGGCCATGCCGATATCGCACTTCACGTAGGTGCAGACGTCCTCGGAATGACCGCGCTTCTCGGCCTCGGCGATATAGTCGCGACTCTTGCCCCGCATGCCCGATTGTAGAGCGTTGATCTCCGGCAGGACCGGTAGGCAGCCGAACGAGCGGATCAATTCGGTCAGGTTACCGGGCACAAAGGTATAGACCACCGGTTCCTTGGTTTCCGGTGCGCATTCCAGGCGCTGGTAGTGTTCGGCGATCATCTCTTTCTGGATGACCATCGAGTCGTCTTTGTGGGCGCTATCCACCGCAGGTGTGTTCGTACCGCTCATGAGGCGTCTCCCCACAGTTTGATCGAGTCGCTGAAGGTACCAGCCTGTTCGCGGAACTGTTGAAACTGTCCGGAATTCTCCGCGAATTTGAAGGCGATGCAGGGAATACCGGCCTGCTCGGCGCCGTCGCGTAACATGGGCCGATCCAACAGGGCCGGGTCGCAAAAGCTGGCGGCGCAGAAGATGATGCCGTCGGCGCCGGCGGCCGAAGCGCGCTGCTGCATCAGGTTCTTCTTGCCGTCGGGATCTGGCTCGTACAGTACCGACGTCTTGACGGCGCTGGCGGTGAACGTTTGCGCCAGGTTGGCTGTCGGGTCGCCCGCCACCGGTACGTCGGCAGTGAGGAAGCGGTTACCGGCCAGGAAGTCATCGTCGACGATGTAGCAACCGGCTCGTTCGATGGTCTTGATCAGCCCCAGGGGCGGCTGCTCACAGAACGAGCCCACAATAATCACTCGCGTCCGATCCTTGACGCGCTCAGCTGTGGACTCGGCTGCTTGCAGGTAGGCACGCGTCTTGGCCAGGAAGATCTCGGGCGGTACCACCTCGCCGGCGCGCATCAGCAAGTAGAGTTCCTCGGTAGGCACCTTCCAGGGTTGCCGGCTGCGCATGTCGTAGAGTTGGGATACGACTCCGCGCACTTCGTTGTACATGGCGATGGAGGCACGAAGTCTCCGGTCATCGATGCTGACACCTGCCACCTGGCCCAGTTCCTCGCGGATCACGTCCAGTTCACGCTGCCAGAATCTGGCGCCCAGTTTCGGATCAGCAACCTGGGGCAGATCCAGATAACGTACATACATGTCCGGGAACATGATCTGCCACATGCCTGACAGGTTCCGGATCACGTCACAGGTTGACGGGAACAACGCGGCGGCAAGGAAATCGAGACGTCCTGACTCTGCCATCTCGATAATCGAGCGAGGTAGATGACAGATGTAGCTCTGGTAATATGCGTCGCCACGAATGATCTCGATCGCTCCGCTGCCGTGGATACCCACCGGTAGCATGCCTGCGGCGTGGACGATTTCGCGAGGTGCGTAGACGGGAAGGTATCCGGTCGCCTTGCGCCCGGGGTTGTCTGCCAACCACCGGCGAGCAACGGTGAAGTCGAGATCCTCGTAGATGGCGGCGGCCCAGTCGACGATTTGCGCACGGGATGGGATCAATTCGGTCCCCTTGCGTCAGTGAAGGTATTTGAATACAATAAGTTGCATATTTAGAACGAACGTTCGAATTATAGTGTAACCAGCCGAGGGGTCTCTGTCAACGGATTTCTGGCCAGTTGGTAGAACGTACAGGGGGTAAGCAGCCATCACGCTCAGGAAGGGCAGAAACTGATCACGAGGGAATACCGAAATCGGTAAGCTAGTCTACCATCCCCAATCTCCTTCGATGATCATCTTGTCGCGAAAATCCGCCGCCGACTCTCCGAACTCTTTCACAGTTTCGCCGTCGTACAGGAACGTGGCATGCTCCTCGCTGACCCGGCTGAAACGCAGAAGGCAAGGCTGTCGCCCGCTCTTGTCCGAATCAACGACCTTCAACTCAGCGAAGTTGTTACTGGATTGCGACGTCAACGAAGCGTGGCATACCGGGCAGGCGAACTCGACCTTGTCTCCCTTGCTGACCTCATGACAGAAGCCCTTGTCGCAGATGACCTGGTAATCTCCCAACTGGGAACTCATCAGTACGATACCCTGGCTGTTTCCAAACCGGGCGATGAGTACAACCCGGATATTGGGATTCAACAGCGAATCACACTTCGGGCAATGGTAGGACAAAGGCATGAGCACCGAGCCTCTCGGGTTGAATCGACTGCAGCCGGGACATCAGAACATTCAGGACAGATTCTCAATGATCAGTGCGTTGCCCTGGCCGCCACCGATACACATGGTTACCAGACCATAGCGTTGACCATTGCGTCGCAGGGCGTAGGCGCAAGTCAGAGTCAGAATCGCACCGGTTGCTCCGAGGGGATGCCCCAATGCGATCGCATTGCCCATGGGGTTGATCATTTCAGGATCGATGCCCATTTCGCCGAAGTCCCGGATACAAGCCAGGGCTTGGGGCGCGAAGGCTTCGTTCAATTCCACGTGGTCGATGTCGCCACCCTGGAGCCCGGCCTTTTCCAGGGCGAGACGAGTGGCGGGAACGGGTCCCCAGCCCATGATTTGCGGATCGCAAGCCGCCGTACCGACACCGATCACTCGGGCCAGGGGTTTGGCTCTATGGGATCTGGCATCGTCTTCCTTGCCCAGAACCATGGCTGCAGCTCCATCGACCACAGCGCTGGCGTTGCCGGCGGTGATAATGCCGCCCGCTTCGAAAGCCGCGTGCAACCGGCTCATCTTGGCCAGACTGATATTGTCCATGATGTGTGTGTCGTTCTCGACCACGAAGTCGGGCTGGCCACCACTGCCGGGCAGGGTGACAGGTTCGATCTCCTCGGTAAAAAGCCTCTTGTCGCGGGCGGCCTTGGCATTCATATGTGAGCGGTAGCCGAAGGCGTCGGCCTCCTCGCGGGTGATGCCGTAACGGCGGCCCAGTTCCTCGGCCGTATTGGCCATGGCCAGGCTGGCGCCCGGATCATACAAACCCAGCAACAACGAATCCTGGAGCATGGCGCCCCTGGGCAATCCCCTGGGGTCCAGAGGTCCGTACTTCTGGATGGACGAGCCCACCTTCTGTCCCCGCATGCCGTAAACGCTGAAGGGGTACTGCATGCTCTCGGCGCCGCCGACGACCAGGAAGGGCCGGTCCCCGTCATGCCGAATTCCGGCCAGAATGTGCTCCATGCCCACGGCCACCGATTCGACTCCGCTTCCGCAGATACGGGCCACCGTCAGGGCAGGTACGTCGTCGGCAAGCCCCCCGCGCCAGGCCATGCCCTGGGCTGCGTAGATGCTGTCGCGGTGGCTGTGCGAGGCCATGCCCATCACCACGTGTCCGACAAGGGCCTTGTCCACCGATGTGTGGTCCAGGGTGGCCTTGATGGCCATGCCGCCCAGGGCGGTGGTCGCGAAACGAGCGAACAGACCCGGTTCGCGATTGTTGATCAGGATGTCGGCTCTCGGGGTGCGGCGGGCGCCGTCGAGAATGACGATGGATTGACTGTCGTTGGCCATGCTCGCCTCCCCTATTCGTGCATGAAGACCGCGGGCACCCGGGGTCCGTTCTGGATGAAGTTGATCATGCCGATATCGTAGTCCACGGTCTCCTTGCAGCGGGCGAAGGCCTTGGCCTCGATCGCCAGTCCACTGTCCAGGTCCGTCCGCAAGCCGGCAAACAGGGCCTCGGTCAGGATGCGATCGATGGTCAAGGAGCGGTGGCCAATGTCCACCAGATCCAGGGTCGCCGGAACCTCCAGCGGTCCCGTGTCCAGCGGCGTGATGGGAGCTGATCCATCGAGGTGGGCTTCGATCACGTCCCTGGCGGCAGCGAGCGGATCGCCCACCGGCTGGCCGGAAGCCCAGCCGGATTCGCAAGCCTCGGTCGCATTCATGGTTCCGGCCGTCCGCAGCATCAAAGCGGCCCGGGATAAACCGATGAGGCGGGGCAACCGTTGGGTGCCACCGTAACCTGGAATGATGCCCAGATTCACTTCGGGTTGGCCCAGCATCAGTCCCGGGCCCACCGTGCGTGCGTGGCAGGCCATGGACAGTTCTGCGCCGCCGCCGAGCACGGGCCCGTCCACGGCGATGACCACGGGCTTGGGAAAGGATTCGATCCGGCGCATGATCCTGTGACCACGGCGGCACTTGTCCGCTGCCTCGTCGGCAGTAGCCAGGGCGGCCAGCTCGTTGATGTCAGCGCCGGCCAGGGAACCGCCGTAGCTGGTGAGTATGACTCCGGTGACAGAGTCGTCGGCTTCCAGCTCGTTGAAGGCGGTGCTCAGTTCCTCCATGGTCTGGTCATTGAGGGCGTTCAGGACTTCGGGCCGCTTGATGGTCACAGTGGCGATGCCTCCGTCCTGTGCCATCTGTACGTTGCGTTTGAAATCCACCAGCTGGCGGTCACCGATACTCTTGGGAACCTCGAAACCAGGGTTGTTTCGGGCGTAGGTGGTGCAGATTTCGTGTACGCTGTCCGGTCCCAATTCAGCTGCCAGATCCAGCAACCCCTGGCTGAAGCCCAGGGCGTTGCGGGTCAACCAGTTCAAATCCGCGGGATCGCAGACGCCGTTATCCACCACGAAGTAGGCACGTCCCAGGAGTACGGCCAGGATGCGGTCCAGCACCTCTTTGCCCAGCTCCGCCTCGTAGCTGGGGTCGCCGGGATTCTTGTGGTCGAGCCAGGGCGTGTTGGCCTGGGTGGAGAAGACCGCGGGTGGGGCGAACCAGGCGCTGCCCGAACCGGCTTCTTCCATCAGCTTCAGGCATTTGACGTTGAGCAGGTTTCCGCGGGTCAGATCCATGACGTTGAAGGGGCCGCCGCCGCCGATGGCGTCGTTGACTATCTTGTCCACCTGCCAGACCGTGGCCAATCCCTCGACATGGATACGAGCCGCCTCTGCACAGTAGTTGCAGAAGATGTCGTCGGCTGCGAAGCAGGGCACGTCCGCAGTCTCGACGGGCACTTTGCCCAATCGCTTCAGGGTTGCCAGCATCTGGGCGCTGTACTCGGCGTGGTCCGAGAGTACCACTTCGATGGGCATGGCCCGCCAGGCCGGGAAGAAAGGATGGTTCACGAAGCAACGTTCGGGGTGCCGGGCGTCGGCGGCGATCACGGCCCGCGGCAGTCCGCTGGTCGCGAAGCCGATCAGGCAATCGGGCCCCACCACGTGCTCCAGGTTGCCCAGGATGACCTTCTTGATGGCCAAATCCTCTGTGGCTGCCTCGAGCACGTAGTCGCAGTGGGCCAAGTCGCCCAGCTCAAGGGTCGTGGCCAGCTGCTTGGAAATCGCGGCAGCCACCTTGGGGCTGAGTTTGCCGCGATCAACTCCCTTTTTAGCGTAGCCCTGGATCCGAGCCAGGCCGGCGTCCAGGGCCTCGGGATTGATGTCGTGCAACAGGACCCTGCTGTCGGGGTCCGAGGCCAGCGCGGAAACGAAGCCATAAGCCAGGTCGGGGCCGATGGAGCCGGAGCCGATTACACCGACGATCATGGGGCCTCCTTGGGGCTTTGTGGGGCGGTCTCGGCGAGATTGATCATGAAGCGTCATTCTCCCATTAATAGGAGAGGAATTCAACCAGCAATGTCGAGCCGTTCCCCTCCAGCGGGCCTCCGTCTTGACTATTTCGCCAAAATCGGGTTCTCTGAAACCACAGTATTCTGTAGGGAGTTTTCCGACCGGCTCCTAGCCCACCTCCTAGCCAGCCAAGGAGTTGCGGACCATGAGCGATAGCCCCATCAAGAAAATCCAGGCCACCGGCGTGATGCGCAAGCTCATGGCGGCCCATTTCCAGGAACTGGACGTTGCCGCCAACTCCCCCGATCCTGACCGTCCAAAGATCGCCTGGTGCACCAGCGTGGGACCGGCCGAGCTGCTGCGCTCCTTCGGTTTTCTGGTCTATTTCCCGGAGAACCATGGCGCGGTACTGGGCTCGTCGCGAGCTGCACCTGACCTGATCCCCGTGGCCAACGCCCGGGGCTATTCTCCGGACATCTGTTCCTACCTGACCAGTGACGTGGGTTCATATCTGAAGCAGCAGACCCCCTTGATGCAGGCCTTCGGCATGAAGGGAATCCCCAAGGCGGATGTACTGGTATTCAACACCAATCAGTGCCGCGACGTGCAGGACTGGCTCGCTTTCTACCAGCGCGAGTGGGGCGTGCCACTGATCGGTATCGACTCGCAACGGGGCCTGGGCAAGATCACATCGGACCACCTGGACGGTCTGATTGCCCAACATAAGGCCCTGATCCCGGACCTGGAGGAGATCTCCGGACGCGAGTTCGACCTGGATCGCCTGAAGGAAGTCGTCGCGTCGTCCTACCGCTGCACCCTGTTGTGGAAGAAAGTCCTGCGTTTGGCGACCCACAAGCCCAGCCCCATCACCTTCTTTGACTGCACCATCCATATGGGTCCAGCGGTCGTTCTGCGGGGTACCCCCGAGGCCGAAGAGTATTACAAGGTGTTGATAGCCGAGCTGGAGCAGCGAATCGCCGACGGTGTGGGCGCTGTCGAGAACGAGAATCTGCGCTTCTACTGGGAAGGCATGCCGGTGTGGGGTAAGTTGCGGGACCACGCCGAACAATTCGCCGATCAGCGGACCTGCGTGGTGGCGTCTACGTACTGCAACAGCTGGATCTTCGAACCAATGGGTCTGGAAGATCCATTCGAGGGCATGGCTCGCAGCTACACCGAACTGTTCATCGTGCGCAACGACGACTTCAAGGAGAACTACCTCAAGGGCATGTTTGCCGACTACGGCATCGATGGCATCATCTACCACGATGCGAAGACCTGCCCCAATAATTCCAACTGCCGCTACGGTATGCCCCAGCGCCTGGCTAAAGCCACTGACGTGCCCTATGTAACCATCAATGGCGATTTGAATGATCTACGGCTGTATTCCGAGGAACAGGCGCGCACCCAACTTGAGGCCCTGGTGGAGCAGATCCATGAGGGTCGGTGAAGGAGTCATGAGTCGAGCTGGTGATCAGTATTGCTGTGGTGTGGACATCGGTGCATCGGCCACGAAGCTCGTGCTTCTGGGTGCACAACGGCGGATCTTGGCCCGAGCCGTACTGCCCTCCGGTGTGGACTACGCCGATACGGCGCGGCAGTGCCTGAGCGAAGCCAAGGCCGCCGCCGGTCTGTCCATTGACCCTGCCATGACCGTTTCCACCGGCTACGGACGCAGCAATGTGGACTTCGCCAGCGAGATGCGCACCGAGATCCACTGCCACGGAGCGGGTTGTTTCCATCAGGCCCAGAAGGCCGTCACCGTCGTCGACATCGGCGGTCAGGACAACAAGGTCATCCACCTGGACGACGAGGGAAGACGCCGTGAGTTCAGGATGAACCGCAAATGCGCCGCGGGCACCGGAGCCTTCATCGAGGAGATCGCCCTCCGCTTGAATCTGACCGTCGATCAGCTCGATGCTCTGGCCGGTAGTACGGAAGAGCCCGTACGTCTGGGCAGCTTTTGCACCGTGTTCGCCAAGACCGAGATCCTGTCCCACCTCAGGAACGGGGCCGCGGTGGAGGGCATCGTGAGAGGGGCCTTCATCTCGGTCGTGGACCGTATCGTGGAGATGGACCCTCTGGACGGGATGGTCATGGCCACGGGCGGCGTGGTGGCCCATAACCCGGTCATCGTGGAGATTCTGGCTGCGCGTCTGGAGCGGGACGTGGTGGTGCCGGAAGCGCCTCAGTTCACCGGCGCATTCGGCGCGGCCCTGACCGCCTGCAAACTGGCTACCCCATAACCCGAGAGGAAACTGGCATGCTCGACGGATTATTCAGGCCTCGCGCCGTGGGAGTGATCGGCGCTTCGGGGAACCCTTATTCCATCGGTCACATCGTGGTGAAGAACCTGACCCAGTACGGTTACGTGGGTCCGGTCTTTCCTATCAATCCCAAGGGCGGGACCATCCGCAGCATCCAGTCCTACAAGTCGATCCTGGACGTGCCGTGCGACACTATCGATCTGGTCAATATCTCAATCAAGAATACCTACGTGCCGGGGGTGCTGGAAGAGTGCGGTCAGAAGGGCGTGAAGTTCGCCATCGTCCACTCGGCAGGGTTCAAGGAAGTGGGCCCCGAAGGGGAGGAGCTCGAACGCCGGATGGTCGAGACGGCACACAGGCACGGCATACGCATCTTCGGACCGAACAGCCAGGGTATTCAGAACGCGGACCCCGAGGTGTCGGTGTACGCCAACTTCACCTTCGTTCCGCAGAAGCCTGGCAACGTATCCATCATCGCCCAGGGCGGAGGCATGGGCGAGATGCTGAAGCTACACCTGCACAACGTGGGGCTGGGGCACCGCATGTACTGCTCCTACGGCAACGAGTGCGACCTGACCATGCCCGAGATCCTGGAGTACTATGGCCAGGACGAAGGCACACGCGTTATCATGATGCAGACCGAGAGTTTCAAGGATCCGCGCGCGTTCCTGGAGGCTGCTGCGGCGATCACGCCCCATAAACCCATCTTGGCCATCAAGGCGGGGCGCACGGCCGAGGGCTCCCGGGCGGTGTCGTCGCACACCGGTACGTTGGTCGACCAGGTGAAGATGGCCGAGGCCATGTACCGCAAGGCGGGTGTGGTGCCGTTTTCGGACACCCACCAGATGATCAAGGCGGCCATCGCCATGTCCACACAGAACCCGCCACCGGGTGGTCGCATCGGCATCATCACCAACACCGGTGGGCCGGGTATCCAGGCGGTGGATGAATCCATCGGCCAGGGGTTGGAGTTGGCCAACTGGTCCGAAGAAGGCAAGCGGCGACTGGAGGAAACCCAGTTCGCCGAGGCCAGCCTTGGCAATCCGGTGGATGTAGTGGCTACGGCGAACCAGGACCATTACCACGCCGCCATCAGCACGCTCCTGGCGGAAGAGAATACCGATATGGTCATGGTGTTCTTCGTGACCGCCCCATTCACCGACATCGGCGCCATCGCGAAGCGAATCAAAGAGGCTACCGAGGAATCGGAGAAGCCGGTGGTCGTGGTGGTAGAAACGTACAGCGAGAACTACCGTCTGATCGAGCAATTGCGCGCCGCCGATCTGCCCGTGTACGAGTTCGCCGAAGACGGGGCGAGGGCCTTGGCGGCCATGGCCCGGTATTCCCGCCTGCGAGATCGGACACGTGAGGACGTGCCCGAGTTGAAAACCGACCGTGCGAAAGCCGACGCCATCATCACCAGGTATCGCGGCAAAGACGCTTACCTGACCCAGGAGGACGCCTTCGCCGTGCTCACCGCCTACGGTATCCGGTCGCCCCGCATGGCCGGGTTCTCATCGCCGCGAGGGCTGGACGGTGCTTCAGAAATCATAGGATTTCCCTGCGTGTTGAAGATCGAATCGCCGGATGTGGTGCACAAATCCGACGAGGGCGGCGTCATTCTCGACATCACTGACATGGATCGTCTGCAGGAGTCGTACGATCGCCTGGTGACCAGATTCGGCGACAATCCAGCTTGCTTGCTGATGGAGCAGGTACCCAAAGGACACGAGATCATCGCCGGTGTGGCGACTTCCGAGGGGCTGGGTAGTCTGGTGATGTTCGGCCTCGGCGGCGTCTTCGTCGAGGTGATGAAGGATGTCGCCGCGGCGGTGGCCCCGATGAGTCGGCCGGAGGCGTGCGAATTGATCGGCTCGATCCAGGGATTCGAGGTTCTGACCGGTTTGCGTGGGCAGGACCCGATCGATCTGCCGGCATTGAGCGATATGCTTGTACGTGTGTCCCTGCTGGCAGCAGACTTCCCGGAGATCGTGGAAATGGACCTGAACCCCATCCTCGCCTACCCGGAAGGCTTGGCTCCGGTGGCGGTGGACGCGCGGTTGAAGGTCGAGTAGTCCGTGGTCAATCTGATTCCCTTGCTGGTAGTGGTGTTCTATCTGGCGGCTCTCTCTGGCGTCACGTGGTGGGCGCGACGCCTCAATGCCGGAGGCGGCGGGGGTGCGGTGGGTTACCTGCTGGCCGGGCGCGGACTACCGACGGTGGTCGTGGCCTGTCTGCTGGCGGGGTTGGCCGTGGGCGGGGCCTCGACCATCGGCGTGGCCGAAAGAGCCTACTCCGTCGGCCTGTCTGCTGGCTGGTACAACGCCGCTTGGGCCGCCGGTGCCGCGGTCGTGGGGTTGTTCGCTGCGCGCCGTTACCGCAGCTGGGAAATTTCCACCCTGCCCGAACTCTTCGAACGGTACTACGGCATAGGCGGCCGGGTGCTGGGCGTCGTCGGCCAGTTGGTGCTGCAGGTCGTGATCACCTCGCTGCAATACGTGGCCGGCGGCGCCATCCTGTCTGCGCTGTTGCCCGAAGTGTTCTCCTTCCACGGAGGTATGGCCGCCACCGCGGTGGTCTTCGTGGGGATCACCCTGATTGGCGGATTCTGGGCCGCCGGACTGACCAACGTCGTCAACGTCATCGTCATTTACCTGGGGATCATACTCGGGGCGACAATGACCGTGGGCAGACTGGGCGGATTCGCGGGATTGCGGGCGGCTCTGCCCGCCGAGCACCCGGGCTTCTCCCTGGACGGTGTAGGCGCCGGGCTCATCCTTGCCTGGTTCATTGTCATGATCACCATGGCCCACTCGACACAGTCGGTGATCCAGGTAGGCTTTGCCGCCAAGGACGAGAGGACAGCCGCCCGGGGCTACCTGCTGGGAGCGTTGATCATCGCGCCGGTGGGTTTCATCAGCGCATTCCTGGGCATGGCCGCGGCGGTACTCCATCCGGGAATTGTACCGGCAGAGGCTTTACCCCGGGTGGTGCTGGAACTGCACCCGCTGGCGGCGGGAATCATTCTGGCCGGGCTCTGGGCCGCCGACGTGAGCACGGCTTCGGCCCTGCTGCTGGGCAGCGCCACCCTGGTGACCAATGATCTCGTACGACGATTCGGTCGCTGGGAACTGGACGCGAAGCGGGAGCAGGCCCTGTGCCGGATGGTGGTTGCCGTGCTGAGCGTGGTGACGTTCGGCCTGGCGCTGACGGTGACGGGCATCCTGAAAATGCTGCTGGCGGCTCTGACCTTGACCACCAGTTACACCCTTATCGTGCTGATGACCATACTGGCGCCCGGGCTGTGCCGCCGTGGCTCGGCGGTATGGACCATGGGCGCGACCAAGCTGGCATTGATCGTCTGGCTCGTGGCTCCGGCGCCGTGGCGGGTGGTCCCACACCCGGTGTACTTCCTGTGGGCGGTCAGTCTGGTCACTTTCTTTCTGGTGGCGGTTATCGACCGGCGGGAGATAGCCCAACCGGCTTGAGAGCGACGCCAATCCAGCTACGGCACCAGTACCGCCCTGCTCTTGAGTGTCCCGCTATGGGCCGCGTCCAGCACCTGGTTGATATCCTTCAGCGCGTGCTTCTCCACGAAAGGCGATACCTGGATGCGCCCCTGCCCGATCCATTCCAGCACTTCCGGATACAACGCCGCGTCGCAACCCCAGTTTCCCCGTGCTGTGGCATCGAACGCCATCAGATTGCTCAAGCGCAGTTCCGACTTGGCCATTGTGAAGCCGACCACGGCGAGGTGCGCCCCGTGGTTCAACAGGGCGTAGGCCGACTCCTGTCCCGACTTGGTGCCTGAGGTCTCGAAGATGTGCCACCTTACCGAGGTGGCACCCAGCTCCTTGGCCGCCGCTCTCACCTGTCCCTTGATCTCCTTGATGTTGAGCCCGGTCGTATCGACAACCGCACCGGCTCCGAACTCGCGGGCCAACTCCAGCTTGCCGGCGTCGATGTCCAGGGCGATGACCTTGGCTCCGACCGCCGCTGCGATCTGCACGCCGTGGATGCCGATACCTCCGGCTCCGACGCATATGGCCAGATCGCCCGCCGCCAGCCCCGAACTGCGCACCGCCTGGAAGGGCGTGGTGATCGCATCGGCCACCACGGACAGTTCCCACAATTCGTGCTTGGCCAGTACGGCTTCTGGGACCGGACACAGGTAACGAGCGGGTACAGTGACATGACTCGCAAAGCCACCGTGACGGTCGTTACCGGGCATGACCTGGGCGCGACAGATGCGCCGATGACCATTCAGGCACAGTTCGCAATCGCCGCAGGGCATGACCGCGGGCACGAGCACGGCTTGGCCGAGGTGGCTTTCGGTCGCTCCGGTGCCCAGTTCCACGACCTTACCGCTGATCTCGTGTCCCAAAGCCAGCGGCAGAGGGGCACGGGTAGGCACGCCCTGGTGCAGGAACGATATATCGGTATGGCAGACACCGCAGCCGGCCACTTCCACGACCGCTTCGCCGGCTGGCGGGGAGTCCAGGATCTCACTGCTGCACTCACAGGGCTGGCCCTGGGCAGTCATAGCCCAACGGGTGACTTGAATGTCGCTCATCAGCTCTCTCCTTGTTTGCAGAGGGAAATACTGTTGTTCTTAAATACCCATAACGATGCGCCGACCGCTCCGGCAAGAATCGGTTGGGGTACAGCCTCGATCCGGTGACCGGTTTTCTTGGCGATTGCCGACAACACGCCCGGGAAATACTCGGCCACTCCGCCGGTCACGAAAACCGGATCGGTGATTCCTCCGATCTCAATGACACGGTCAGCAATGGAGTTGATGCATCCCAGCGCCACCGCCTCGCGGGATACCCCCTCACGCAGCTTCTCCAGGATGGCCTGGCCCGAGAATAGACTGCAGTAGCTACCCACGTCACAGGCCTCGTCGGTGCGGGCAGCCAATTCTTGCAGGTGGGTCGGATGTACGTCGAGATGGCGGGCGGCGAAGATCAGGAACGTGCCGATGCCTGTGGCGCATCGCCGCAAGGTCTGGATGGATGTGGGATGGCCGCGATCGTCGACCTGGATGGCCTTGGGGTCACGACCACCGATATCGATCACACACATCGCCCCCTGGTTATGGTGGTAAGCGCCCAGGGCGTGGCAGGCCGTCTCACCCATGAAGGTCGTGGCCATTGGCACACAATTCTCGGCAAATCCCGTAGCACAGACGCCGTGCAGATCGCTGGTTGTAATCTGGGCGTCTTCCAGGGCAATGGGGAAGGCCTCAGCTACACGGTCCTGAAAGTATCCCCGCCGGGCCACGATGGAGTTGCCCAGAATCACGCCCTGATCATTGACAACGGCAACCTTGATGCACTCGGTGCCTACATCGATCCCCACGCTGACTAGTGGCTTGGCCATGAGTTTCCGTCCTTCTGTCTTTTATCCTTTGGCTACGGCTGCCAGTTCCTGGATCTCAATGAAGTCGCGCAGTTTCTGCATCACCTGGTTCATCGAGAACAGACGCAGGTCGTGGGTGTCGCCTTCGATGACCAGAGCGTTCAATCCGGTACGCCGTCGCAGCCTGACTTCCAGTCCGTACCGGACGTTGCTTTGCGCCGGTGCGGTGCGTCCCTCGTGGTAAACAACACCATCGACGGCGTAGTCGTGGAATGCTTTCACGAGGTTGTCCTCTTTCCAGGCATCGGATCGGTTGTGGAAGATGGCTGTGTAGACGCGGGCCATGCTTTCGACGGGATTCTTGGGGTCGATGCCCGGTAGACCAGCGATACTGCAGTAGGTCGAACCGACGACGGCCACCCGATGGTTCAAGAACAGGTCCGCTAGAGGACGTAACGCCGGCCAGATGGGTGGACCTTCCCAGTAGAAACGGAAGCGTTCACCGGGCACTGCGGCAACGTTGTTGGCGACCCGATCCTGTACTTCGGCCTTCAGCAGTGTGTAGTATTCCACCGCCTCGGGAGTGCCGCGCATGATGATCGACGGTGCCAGGTGGATCAGGGTGTCGAAGAAGGTCAAGGGCGAGGGTACCTGGTGACACATATCCAGGATCTCGCGCCACAACCGGGTGCACTTGTTGGACAGGCGGACCACGTCAGCCAACCTGTCGTAATCCAGCTTGCGGTCGAATCGATCCTCCAGCTCTTCGACCATTTTCAGTATCTGCAGCGTGGCCGCACCCACTTCCAAATCGCCCACCTCGTGCAACGAAGCGGGTGGATGCAGCCCCATCACGGGTTTGTCGAAGTGCCGTCCGTAGTATTCGAACCAGCGGATCAGGTTGTCACCGTAGTTGGTGTTGTAGGCCAGTACATCCGGTGGCGGGGGCCCGGCAACGCCGTGCACCGACACCAGGGGGCTGTCTCCGACCAGCATGGCCCCGATGTCGCTGGCCATAGCGCTGTTGGCGAACTGGGAGAAACCTTCCTGCAGGGCCTGCGGAATGTATAAACCCGACTGGCGGCTGGCCCCGATCAGGGCAGCATGATTCTCGGGGAAGTAGATCGATAGGCCCAGGGCGCGCAAGACTTCTACCGGGCCCATTCCCGAACACCATGCAATCTGCCGATCAGAATCGTCACTGGCCTGCTGCAGTTTGCGGTAGTAGCCGGTAATCAATTCCTTCAGCTTGGGAGCCGCCGTCAGGGGTACGCGGCTGGCGGGCATACCGCCGCCCGGGGCGGGTCGGATGGGTCGCAAGGCTCGGGCGGATCTTTTCTGGGGAGGGGTCTGGGATGTGTCGCTGTCCGCGGTACCCCGGGCGGCCGATCGCAGGGTGGCCGCCACTTCCTGCTTGCGCAGGAAACTCTGGTTCTCACGGGAATGAATGAAATTTACCAGGCCGCGGTTGTGAGGCGCGTCCAGACCCAGCCTATCCGCTTCGCGCACCACGGCGCCGTTAATGGTGTCGACCTCGGTGCGGTAGGATCTGGCGAGGTCCTGCCACATGGAGGGGCGGTTCTTTCCCAAGGCCTTCTGCGAGTTGACGACCGGGGCGTAAGGATCCTCTTCGTTGACAATGGGTACGCCACGCGCCTTCATCACCGCGATGATCTCCATGGTCAGATCGCGCATGAAACTCTGCAGATAAGGGTCATCCAGCAACTCCCGGCAAGTCAGTCCGGTCAGGGCCGAGACGGGGTTGACCACCGCGTTGTGTAGCAACTTCTGCCAGATCACGTCATCGATCTGTTGGGCTACCTCGGTGTTCAGGCCCGAACGCCGGAACACCTCACCGACTTCGGTGATGGCGGGAGTGATCACGCCGTCAAAAGGAGCAATCTGGATGGGCTTGATGCCCGGCCGATAGCGGATACGATTCGGTCCCACGTGTTGGATACTGTGGTAGGTGATGCCGCTGAGGATCTGCCCCGGCTCGACGATCCCCGCCATGACTTCGGTGTTGCCGATGCCGTTCTGCATGGAAAGGACGAACGTGTCTGATCCGACCACCGGGAGGGCGGCCTTCAAGGCGGTTTCCGTCTGGTAACTCTTGACCGAGATGAAGACCAGGTCGGCCACCGGAAGGCCGACTACGCTGGTGGCCACCCTCAAGGGGATGCAGGTCTCACCCTTGTTGCCTTCGGCCACGAAGAGCCCCGTCTCGTTCAGGAGCCGGGTTCGGGCCTCGTTGATCTCGATGAGGGTGACGTCTTCGCCGCCGGAAGTCAGTTGCGCGCCGACAAGTCCTCCCAGGGCTCCGGCTCCGACGATGACGATCTTCATGCGTTCCTCCATTCGGGAGCGCGCTTGCCATAGAAAGCCTCGATGCCCTCGATCGGATCGGCCGAGGTCATCAATTCCTCCAGGAAGACCTTCTCCGCCTGACCCAGTCTGGCTTCGAAGGAGCCGGGCCGGCTGGCCTTGAGGGTGCGGGTGTTCAACCGCAACACGAGGGGACTGGCGGCGCGGAAATCATTCAGAATGCTCTCCAGTGCGTCGTCCAGTTCCTCAGCAGAGACCACTCGGCTGACTAGACCCAGATCGGCCATTTCGCCGGCGGTATAGGTTCGGCCCGAGCAGGTGATCTCCATTGCCCGGGCGCGACCCACCAGTTCCGGCAGCACGACCACACCCACGGGCGCGAAAAAACCCAGACGAATTTCCGGTTGTCCGAACTTGGCCCTCTCTGCGGACAGCAGCACGTCGGCCATCAATATGAGTTCGAATCCCGCGCCCATGGCCGCACCACCCACAGCCATCACCACGGGGATCTCCAACGCATCCAGTTTACGGAAGAGACGGCCGAAGGACTCGATCATCCCGGCAGCCTGTTCTGGTCGGTGTTCGCCCACATCGGCACCCGCGCAGAAGGCTTTGCCCTCGGCGGTGATTGCCACGGCTTTGAGGTCGCGGTCGCCGGCCACGGTTTCCAATAGCCCGCTCATCTGGTCCATCAGGGCGGCAGACATGATGTTTACCGGGGGATTGTTCAGGCGCAGGTGGGCAACGGCGTTTTCGACGCGATAGTCGATAAGAGACGTGTTGGACATGATCGTCCTCCTCAAGTGGGATCAGTTTTAAACCAGGTCGTGCCCGGTTTTTCCAGCGTGTAGTAGACCTTGATACTTTCGGTTTCATCGCATAGGCGGGGTACGATCTGCACTGCCATGTCGATGGTGATTTCCGTCGGGCCGATAGTGTCCCCGAAAGGCGCCAACAGGCGTCCGGCTTCCTTCAGGTCGACCACGCCCAGGTGGAAAGGGGCGTCCTGCGTGAAACCGGCAGGGGCGGCGAAGATGGTGGTATAGGTTGAGAGTGTGCCCTTGCCGCTCAACTCGATGAAGGCGAACTCCCCGCTCCGACAGATCGGGCAGTCGGCTCGGGGAGGGTAACTCAAGTGCCCGCAACCGGAACAAGCCGAGCCCATCAGGCGCCCGGCCCGCAGGTGGGTGGCAAAGCCATCGACCTTGGTGTCCCGGCAATAGTTGACTTTTCCGAACCATTCGAACACGGGATCAATCCTTCACGAACACATTCACAAAACAGTACTGACCGATGCCTCCCACATTGTGGGTCAGGCCAACGTCCGCACCGGGCACTTGCCGCGCACCCGCTTCGGCGCGCAACTGGTGCACCATCTCGCAGGCCATGGAAACTCCGGTGGCTCCGACGGGATGGCCCTTGGCCTTCAGCCCGCCGTCCACGTTCACAGGGGTCGAACCCCCGATGTAGGATTGCCTTTCGGCCACGAAAGCCCCACCGGCGCCCTCTGCGCAGAAACCCAGATCCTCGTAGGCCATGATCTCGGCGATGGTGAAGCAGTCGTGGACCTCGGCTACTTTCACGTCCCGGGCCGTGATGCCGGCCATGCGGTAGGCCTGAGCAGCCGCTTCCCGGGCGGAGGGCAATCCGGTCAGACTGGAACGGCGCAGCACCGACATGCTTGCTGATGCGCAGCCGTTGCCCTCAAGCCATACCACGCGGCCGCCTCCCAGCTTGCGGGCGGCACTCTCTCCGGCCAGAATCACACACGCGGCTCCGTCGGCGTTGGCGCAGCAATCGTATACAGTGAGCGGGGAGGCGACCGGGTCCGAGGCCAGGGCTTTGTCCGCGGTGATCTCCTTCT
>Ga0070729_10000985_pt1 | contig 49272 bp, 47 predicted proteins | sample tdDd472_FD_66725 | JGI IMG/M metagenome (GOLD analysis project Ga0070729, IMG submission 66725) | Marine sediment microbial communities from the Atlantic coast under amendment with organic carbon and nitrate - tdDd47.2 | ecosystem: Environmental > Aquatic > Marine > Coastal > Sediment | place... | reverse complement strand
CGCACCATAGACCCACGGCGCACTTTCAGACTGCCAACCGGAGTGTTCAGGAGTCATCATGCTGATATTCATCACCGCTGTTTCAGTTGTACTCGGCGTTTCGTTCATCTGCTCGATCTGTGAATCGGTGCTGCTCTCGCTAAGCCGCCCACGCATCGAAAGCATGGCCCAGGACGGCTCCAGAGCCGGACGGTTGCTCGTCAAGTTCCGCGAGAACATGGACGTACCCATTGCAGCCATTCTGATCCTGAACACTGCCGCCCACACCATCGGCGCCGCTGTGGCCGGTGCGAGCTACACAGAGGTATTCGGCGCAGGCACATTGTGGGCCTTCTCACTAGTCTTCACTTTGGCCGTACTGCTATTCACCGAGATCATTCCGAAGACAGTCGGTGTGTACTACGCCGACAAGCTTGCCACCGGTGTCGCCTACACCATCGATGTTCTGACCAAACTACTTAAACCGATGATCGTGGTCAGCGAAGCCATCTCCAGTTCATTGCGGCCCAAAGGGGTGAAACCGGTTACCTCTAATGAAGACATACGCCTGATGGCACAACTCGGCCGCAGCGAAGGCGTAGTTGGAGACAAGGCGGCACACATGATCATCGGCGCCACCGAACTGGGCAAAATGACTGCAAGAGATGTGATGCTGCCGCGTCAGGATGTGAAATTCCTGACCACGGACATGAGAGCAGATGAGGTGTTGGCCAACGTCCGAGAGTGGAAACACAGCCGTCTGCCAGTCGCCACGGATCATGAACTGGAGAGCGCTAAGAGCGTTATTCTGGTGAAGGAACTCCTGAGCTGGATGCTGGACCATCCGGGCAAAGACATTGACTGGAACACCCTGCATCGCGAGCCGCTCGTTGTTCCGGAACAAATGTCGCTCCGCCAATTGCTGCACGAGTATCAGCACAGCCGCAGACACCTGGCGCTGGTGGTTAACGAGTACGGCGAAACTGAGGGCATCGCAACGATGGAAGACCTCCTTGAGGAAATCGTTGGCGATATCTACGACGAAAGCGATGCACCGTTAACCGAAGTCAGCTACCTGCCTGATGGCAGCCTACAGGTAGATGCCGGAGTAGACCTCCGTAAGTTGTGTCATCTACTGCATGCGAACTGGGACAGCGATCAGGAGGCTGCAACTGCAGGAGGCATGGTTACTGACATGCTCGAACGGATGCCCGTACCCGGAGACCACATACTCTGGAACGGCTACCGCATCGATGTGCTCGTAGCTAACGAAAAGAAAGTACAAACCCTGCGGATTACGCCGCTGTCAGAGCCCGCTTAAGTTCAGGCTGAACTACTTCTGACCACGCCGGTGCTCGAACCGGCTGGCATCGGACCGCATCAGCTCGTCAAACTTTTCCCAGCCGATTTTATAGCCGTAGCGGGTGCCTCTCGGGAACCAGACGATTGAACCGTTTGATACCGTAAACGTACCGAACTTACGGTCTGTCTGCGTAACATCAAACACCACATCCGCACGGTTCAGTTCGCGCGCCGGCAAGGTGAGCGTCACTTTGTGCTTGGCCATGATCCTATCTCCTCAAAGATTGTTCTCTTTCAGTATCATGCCGCCATCCGGCGGGAGACATCCGGAAAAACCGTCATCGTGATAGTAGGCGGCTCAAACAGGGTCAACGGGCACAAAAAAGCCCGCCAGACCATGGGCCGGGCGGGCTTTCGGTATTTATAAGGCTTAAGCAGTCTTGCGGCGACGCACCCAGCCCAGCCCGACAAGAGCTGAGCCAAACAACCATACGGCCGCTGGTACAGGCACTACAGTAGCCGTGAAGTTATCCAGTTCGAGTGACGCGAAACCGGGGCCCCACTGGTTACCTTCGGTCTCGAATTCAATACGGTCGAGTAACAACCAGTCACCGGTACCTACCGGGTCACTAAGGTCAGCGATACCGCCGGCCGCCAAATAGCCGCGAATGGTAACGAAACCATCGGGATCTGTTGATGACTCAAGATCAAAACCATGGACCGCGAATGCGGCTCCGTTTTGCAGTTCGATTGAAATCGAAACCTTGTAACCGAAGCCGTCCTGACCCGGTCCGGAAATAGAACCACCGAGAGCATTGGTACCATTCGTACCGGTAATAATACTCATTGGCGTAGGTGCCGGTGTTTCCGCACTCCAGATATTGAAGCCCTTCGACACTAACGGGTCGAAAGCACTGGGAGCGCTGTCGCCAACACTAAACTCTTCGAAATCGATAACCACAGCCTGCGCAACGCTGGCGGTGAAAGACAAAAACAGTACGGCTAATAACCTCATGAACCCTATCCTCGTAGCTGGTAATTATTGTGCGTCCGGCAAGCTATAGATGAGCCCGGACAAGCGGGGCAGGTGTTTCTTATTCAGCCCGGGTCCCCCGACCGGAGCTGTGCCTTAGGCTAGCAAACTGCTGAGCCTGAAAGAAATATTCCAGAATTATGGTAAATAGATGCGTCACCGAAGCCCGCAATGCCTACAGCCAGCGGGCTACCAGCCCGACACTTAAATCCCACAACTGCGCGGCCACGCAATGATCCCAGTTCAACGGCACCGAGCGGATTTCGTCGCCAAGCCCAAGATCCCGCCGACGCATATAGAAGCGGCCATTCGCTTCAGCGGTAACGGGTGACTCTGCCATGTACACCGGAATATCCGCCCCCTGCTCCGGCGGACGCATGCCGGGCTGCATACGCTCATAGGCACCACCGGCAAATACGGTATTGGTGTGAAAGAAGTTGGTATCGATCAAACCTGGACAACAACTGTTCGATACGACACCGGAACCTTGTAACTTTTCTGCTAGCAGGTTGCTGAACAAAACATTGGCGAGCTTTGAATTGGCATAGGCCTGCCAGCCTTCGAAGTTGTCATGCATCTGCAAGTCGTCAAAGTTAACGAAGCCACCACCCATAGCCGACGAAGCGACATTGACAACTCGTGCCGGCGCATTGTTCTTTAGAGTATCGAGCAGAAGGTTTGTCAGCAGAAACGGCGCAAGGTAATTGACGGCGAATGTCAGCTCGTAACCGTCGGCACTTTCCTGACGATGATCGGTGAGATGACCGGCATTGTTTACCAGCACAGAAATATCAGGAAAACGCTGCTGAACCCCGGCGGCCAACCCGGCTACCTGATCAAGCGACGCCAGGTCCGCCAAAACTGTCTCGACAGGCTCTGCCGCAGTTTCTGATACCTGCTCGTGAGCAGCCTTTAGCTTGTCAGGATTGCGTCCATGCAGAATCACATAATGACCGCTGGCGGCCAGACGCTGTGCTGTTGCCAGACCGATACCGTCGGTCGCACCGGTTACCAATACTGTCGTTGTCATCTGAGCCCCGCATAAAAAACGGCCTGCGCTCGATCACAGATCGGGCAGGCCGGAACAGTTTAGCGTTATTTTTGTGTTTATTGAGGCGGTCGTCAGACCAAATCGCTTTTAACGCCCGCCCCGCTGCTCGGATTCAGCCGATAATCAGTCGGCAATCGTGTTTCCAAGGATCCCGGTCAGGGACTGACACCGCAATCCTTTAAAAAATCACGAATCGCCACAACCTGATTCTTGTCGTCGATGTTTTTATGATGCGGATGGCTAAAGGTCATCTCCTGACCGTTCAGCTTCACTTTCAGATGATGCTTTTTGGTTTCCTCGACATCCGCGCCCAATTCCTCAAACAAATGCACGACCTTGTTGTAGTCGATATTCATCGAGATGGGATGAGAGAACAACGCATCCAGTGTTTTCTGAGATTTGTGATGAAGACTCATTTGTCGCTCCGTAATATGCATGCACCGCTTAATGCAGCGCCGCTTGTCTGACTGCAGTATATGAAGCGACAGAGAACGCGGATGCTAGGGAATCTACCTATCCGCACTCCATGGTGATTCGAATCTAGTGAACCGGCTCCTGATCTTTACGCTCTTCAATAAACTCCGCAAAGCCGTCTGATACAGCACCTTCATTGAGCAAGCGGATGGTGCGCTTGGTCGTGTCGTAGTCAGCTTTTTGCTGCTCAGTTGCCGGTGGCTGGTCTTTCATCTTCTTACGAATCATTGTGCCAGGCGCCATCGGCGCTTCCGTGTAGGCCGTCAGACGCCAACCATCGTCCGTCTTCATAAACACAGCCATCACCCGGTCCCAGCCACCTACTGCCGGCATGCGCGTCAGCTTGAGGTCGTAATCAAGACGATAGGTCACCACGGCGATATCACCGGTCAAATATTTAGCACGGATTTTCGAATAGCGGTTATCAATACCTTCCAGAATCTTTTTTCCCGGCACCGGATTGAAGTAGCTCTTCAGGCGGCTATCGCCGTACATCGGAAACGGGACTTCTTCAGCCATATAGATAGGATTACCGTCGACCACCCACATACTTTTTACCTTGCGGTAGTTCTGATTGTTGTACGCCTCGTAGTACTCCGCCAGAAATGCCTCAATCTCGACAACCAGTTGCTGCTCTTCTGCTGAAATCACATTCTTTTTCTTCGCATCGAAGTGGTAGTCAGCCTGCGCCGGCGCAATTAAAAAGAGTGAAAGAAGCATCGCGATTGACGCCGGGAAGAAAGATGAACGGATTTTCAGTGACATGAGAGACCTCCGGTTAGGAAGCCCAACCTTGCCACATTAAGGAGCAGAAACAAAAAAGGGCGCCAACGGCGCCCTTTCGTAGCTCTGCACTCAAACCAGAGATCAAGCTTCGCCAATCTCACTGGTTGCCAGCGGCAGCTCATCGGTATCACCATCAGGGTAGTACCAACCTGAGTTCTTCTCGTTCTCACGGCACTCCAAAGCGAGAATCCGCACACGGCCACCCGTCACCTCATCGAGCATGCCCTGTACATGTTCAGCTACAAACTTGGCGGTAGCTTCCATGCTGACGTTTGGCAATACACGCAACTGAATCACGCCGCGTTCATCCAGCTCTTTAAACAGCTCCAGTTCGGGATCGTCCGAGTTAATAAGACAAGTGTGATCGAACATGTCATCGAGCCAGGCTTTCACGCCCTTCAAACCGCTGAAGTCCATCACGAAGTGAGTTCTGGGGTCGACCTCGTCCGCACCAAATACAAAATAGAATGACCTTGAATAGCCATGCAGATATTTACAGTGGCCATCATGTGCCGGCTGACGGTGGGCACAACTGAAACCAACAAATCGTTTGGTACTTTTAAACACTGAACTTGCCTCGAATTGAACTGATTGATTCTAAACACTCTGTTTCTGAGATATTAGTACTGCAATGCTCCGGTGTATGCCGAAGCTGTCACAACAATATTGCAGACGCTACATTGCCCGAAATTGCGACAATCCGAAACATACCGTTTTACTTAAGCCCATCAGCGGCAGGGGAATGAGTGGCAGCAACAAGTTCCGGCAACTGGATATTCGCCGGAATGCAGCCTGCGGATGCACGCAATGCAGCGCTGCGCCCACGGTCTGTAAGAATTGCCGCAACCTCCCGCGACTGTTACCTTTGGCACACATCAAATTACCGCTTCAGGAGGCGGCATGTCATTTAACAAGTTTTTTTCCGCTGCGGTCTCTGCCGTCATCTTCACGGCCATGTTGCCAGCTGCCCACGCCGGCTGGTCACTCGACAATGACAGTTCGCAGCTGAACTTCGTATCCGTCAAAGCCGACAAAGTTGCCGAAGTGCACACCTTCAAGACGCTGTCGGGCAAAGTTGATGATGCAGGCTACGTGGAAATCGCCATCGACCTCACCAGTGTCGACACCAACATCGCAATCCGCGATGAGCGCATGAAAGAGTTTCTGTTCGAGACCGAACGCTTCGCTGTTGCTGTACTTACCGCTCAGGTTGACGCCGATGCGGTTGCCGAACTGGCCGTCGGTTCAACACAGGCACTGTCTGTTGAAGGCGAACTGACTTTGCACGGTCAGTCCGAGCCGGTCACTCTGGCACTGAACGTTGTGCGACTGAGTGATTCGGAACTGCTCGCCATCAGCAGTCAGCCGGTGATCATCAATGCCGGCTCTTTTGATCTGGCTGACGGCGTGGAGAAACTGCGTGAAATTGCCGGCCTGCCCAGCATCAGCACCGCAGTACCCGTGACCTTTAGCCTGACCTTTAAGCGTTAACAGGTCCGCAACGCCAACGATCAATTCAGGCCTCCGGCGCTGATTCGCATAAGTTGCTCACCACCTTCTTTATCCCCCGCGCTATGCGCGGGGGATAAAGTGCCTCTGCCGTCCGCCAACAACTCTTCGGCGATCACCACCAATCTCCATGGCCCGCGATAGCGCAACATGTCGGTCGGTTCGCACGTCACCAGTATGAGCTGATCCGTAGCCGGCACGGCTTCAAGAAGACTGTTTCGCGCATCAACGATCTCCTGTGCCTTCAGTCGATAGGTGCGAATCAAGCCGTTCTGGCCCTGCACCCGGATCTCATGCCACGGCTTCAGGTCCGGCAGGAATGCAAAGTGGGTATCCCGGTGAGCAGCAATAATGACTGTGCCGTCACGACCGGGAACCGCAGTACCGGTCAGGTGCCCGGGACCAAACGGCAGTGATGCACCATTGGCTCCGTACAACACGTACTGATCGATGCCCAATGCCGCCACCTGCAATCTTGCTACCGGCCAGGTATCCGCCCACGGCCAGGGTTTTACCGGCGCGCCATCCTCCAGTGTGTCGACCCATGCAGCGCGGATGAGCACAGGCGCTAGCTGAGCTTTGCCATACACCAGCGCCGCATCACCCCAGAACCACGCCGCAATCGCCAGGCATATAAAAGAGGCGAACCGGATCATGCGCGGCTCCGGAAGACATTCCGCAAACGTGCATGCCGAAGACTTTTATATAACAACAGCACCAGCCATCCGGCCATAGCGAGCAAGCCATAGAGCATGCTGCCAATGACACCTATGCCGGTTTGCGGGTATGCAAAGGGCTGCGGGCCCTGACCGTTGGGACGGGCATTGCGAACGTTTGCGGTAGCAGGGTCGTCGCCGGTCGGACGACTCGGTTTCTGCTCGACGGCAAGGAAGCTGGTGTAGCGTGACATCAGCTGATGAGCGAGCGCGAGCTGCAGAATACCTGCACGCAACTCGTCAGTTTCACCCTGCAGTACGATGTCATTTTCAAGATGCGCAATCTTGTCGCGCGCCCACAGTGCCGCAATTCCGGCACTCTGCTTGCCTGAGCCAACTGCAAAGTTCTGCTGCCACTGGCCGGCGGCCGTGCGACCGGCTGCCTGCACACGGGTATCGATATTTGCAAACCGGGCGGTCACCACCAGCGGCTGACCTGCATACAGGTCGGGCACCGGTGTCGGATAACTTTCAGCACCCTTGCCCGCCCAGTCGAGTCCGATATCTTTCAGCGCCGGCTGTTGCAGACTGCTGAACAACTCAGTCATTTTCTCCTGCACCTCATCGACTTTACCGATGTAGGTAAAGCGACCCCGGCCGTGCTCCGCAGCTTTGCGCATGAAATAGCTGTTGGGCGCCGACCCGATGCCCACAGTAAACAGCCTGCTGGCCCCCAGGCGCTCACTGATCAGCTTCAGCAGTGCCGCTTCATTGCCCACGGCCCCGTCGGTGATGAACACGACCTGGCGGAGCGTGTCGCGCGGGTTTTCCGAGAGCGGGTTCAGCGCGAGTTCAATGGCTTTGCGCATTTCTGTACCGCCGCCGGACTCGATGCTGCTGACGAATTCCCGCGCCTGCGACAACCACGGGTCGCTAGCCGGACGCGCGGAACGGAACAGCGCCTGAGCACTGTCGTCAAACTGAATCACATTGAAGCTGTCCTGCGGCTGCAACTGACCGAGAGCAGCCAGCACCGCCCCGCGCGCCTGCCGGATAGACTCTCCCGACATAGATCCGGAACGATCGACCACAAAGATCAGTTCACGCGACATCACTTGTGACGGCGCCTGAACCGGCGGCACCACCATCAACAGGCCGTAACGCTCGCCCTCGTGCACCTCGGTGAACAATGCCGCCTGAGGAATCTGACTTTCGACAGGTGTCCAGGTGAGTTCGAAGTCGCGGTCCATCGACACTTCGGCATCAGTAAACTTCACCGCATACCGGTCTGCTTCCCGCTTCACGCTGACCGCATGATAGGCGCTACTGACATCTGCCAGCGGCAAACCGGGATTGAGATCGACAGCAAGCGTAATCGGATTTACCGGATGACCAGGCGCGGGCAGCCGCGGCTCGAGGAAAGGGGTGATCTCGGCTGCATCCGGCACCTCGTCCGTACCCACAGCCCAACCGTGTTCGGAAATGCTGTTAATGGTGTCACTGGTGGCAAGCGGAGTACCCGGGATGTAGCGTGGCGTAATGGTCATTGGAAACCGCAAACTGAAACGACCTTTGTCGAAGACGGCTTTCTCGAGATAGGTGAGCGTTACGGTGATCGTTTCGCCGGGAGGAATATTCGCGACACTGCTGGTAAAGAGATTCGGCCGCTTCTGCTCTACCAAAGCCGCTTTCTTACCAGCCTTTTTGGCAGCCGCAAACTCTTTGCGCGCCTGCTGCTTCTCGCGGATCTGGCCGACGATCACCCGCTCACCGACCTCAATGCGCATGCCGTTTACTGCCGCGGTCTCCGGCAGCGGAAACGCGTATACACCGTGCATCCAGTCGGATGAATCGTTCTTGAACTGCTGGCGCACAGTAACCGCCGCCACCATGCCGGAAATCTGCATCTGCACATCCGTGCCGAGATTTACAGCGGGCGCATACTCGCCGGCCTGCTCGGTTCGAAACAGCATTTCACCGCTACTGATGTCATTCATCGTGACTCGGTCAGCGGTTGCTGCATTTCCGGGCGCCGCCGCATAAGCAGCAGAAGCCGCCAGCAGCAGGTAGAAAAAACACAGTACAGGCGTAGCGCCTGCACTGCGAAGTCGGTGGAGTGTTGTCATGTTCCGGTCCTCTCGGTGAACCCGTCTTCAGAGTCGATGACGGGCTGGTGTTTTGTGACCGGTTAATTGAAACCTCGCGAACGGGACAAGCCCGGGCACAGAGAGAGGCCAACGTCGTGATTAAAAATGGCTAAAAGAGGACACATCAAATAGGACGAGCGACAGGAACGCTGGCCTGCGTGGCTTCCCGTTATCCCCTTTTGACCCTTTTTCGCCACCGGATTAACCCGGATTGGTGCCCAGCTCCACCCTTTCCAGCCGTTTCAATAGAGGCTCGCAACTATGCGAACCCACCAAGCTCAGAAACACCGTTAGAGGAAAACGAACAGAGGAACTCCCTCAGAGGAAATCGCTATGAACAACACACTTAAACATCGTCTTAACCGCACGCTCATCACCACCGCCGCTGTTGCCGCACTTGCGGCAGGCAACGCACAGGCAGCGGATGACATTCACAACAACGGCTGGAAAACCGACGCCGGCGTAATCAGCGGCGTAGCAGTTGGCGCAGTCGCCGGCGGCCCGGTCGGCGCGCTTGCCGGCGCCCTGATCGGCGGTTGGGTAGGCACTAAAGTGGAAACAGCAGATGAAGTATCAATCGCACTGGCTGAATCGGAAGCCACAACACAACAGCTTGAATACCAGGTTGCAGCCCTGCAGGACGACCTGTTCCGCTATCGCGAACTGGCAGCCGGACTGGCCTCGGATAGCCTGCAGTTCGAAGTACTCTTCTACACTGATCAGAGCGCAATCACGGATGCGACCCGCAACCGTATCAGTCGCCTGGCCGCCTTCATCGGCAGCCGCGAAGACCTGAATGTCAGTCTGGCGGGCTATGCCGACCCGCGTGGCAGCGACACGCACAACCTGACGCTGTCTGAAGCCCGTGTGCAGGCGGTTGCAACCCTGCTAATCGACAGTGGTGTCGCACCCGAACAGATTCGAACGACTGCCTATGGCGCCAGTCTGTCAGCAGCAACACCGGGTGATATCGACGGCTATGCCTTTGAGCGTCGCGTCAGCATTGAGCTGATCCCGGACGCCGCCACCATCGAACTGGCCAGCGCTCAGTAAAACGGCTGACAACCGCCACGAGAGCCTCACCAAAGTACGTCTGGGATGGATATGGTCAGGGGTGCAGGCAGGCATCCCCAAGACGCCAACCGGCCATCCCCCGGCTGCGCCCCGTCTCCCGAAACCCGGAGCGAAGCCGGCTCCTTCCGGTTGGCGTCACCCTGCCGGTTCTTCACTCGAATTTTCGCCGCAGGGAACTGAATGCCAATTTGACAATCAATTGGTGCTACATTTCATAAGCAAAGGGGAGAACGCTATTGAACAAGACCATCGCGATTGTTGAGGACGAAAAGGATATCGCCGAGAACCTGCGTGATGCACTTGAGCAACAGGGCTACAGCGTCAATCTTTATCACAACCGTGCGGATGCAGAGACCGCTTTCAACAAGCAGCTGCCCGACCTGGTCATCATCGACATCGAACTGGGCAGCGACCGTGAAGCCGGATTCGACCTGTGCACCTCACTGCGCAAACAGTCAGACATCATCCCGCTGTTGTTTCTGACCGCCCGCGACAGCGAACTGGATGAAATGCTGGGCTTCAAGCTCGGTGCTAACGACTACCTCACCAAAGACAGCTCCCAACGACTACTGCTGGTACGAATTGAAGCGCTGTTTAAACGCATCGACGCGATGAGCAGTGCGCCCGACACAGCCCAAACGATGGAGCACGGTTTCGCCTGCCTCGACCTCGACCGCATGCTGTTTCGCTGGCAGGGCGAAGACGTAGACCTGACCCTGACCGAGTTCTGGATCGTGCACTCGCTGATGAAAAATCCGGGGCATGTTAAATCCAAGCAACAGCTGATGGATGCCGCCAACATCGTTGTGGAAGAGGCCACCATCAACACCTACATCAAAAAGATCCGCAAAAAAATTCGCATGGTCGACGAAACAGCCAATCCGATCCGCTCGGAACATGCGCAAGGCTACCGCTGGAAAGAATAGCCGCCGATGACACTGCGCCTGCAACTCATTTTTGTAAGCCTGCTGGCATTGGTTTTGCCATGGTCGGGTTGTACGTACCTGAAAGAGATGGAAGGTGTACTGCGCCAGAGTCAGCAGGACGCCCTGCTCGCCACCGCACGCTCTGCCGCAGTCGCTCTGGAGAAACGTCCTGACCTGCTGGAACCGCTGCAGAGACCGTCGTCCGCAGCCACCCGTATTTATCTGAACGAATCCGGCGAGCGCATTGTTGCTGACGGCTATGCCGGCGAATGGCCGAAGCGCCAGCGGCTGGATCGTCAGGGAGTCGGCATCAGCGCTGATTACAGTCTGGCTGCCGACAGTGACAGCGTCTGGCTACTGATTGAGGTGAATACTGCGGGTAAACCGGTGAACTACCACGACCCTACGCAAGCCGGCATAGCCAATGGCGATCACATCAGACTGTTGATCAGCAATCCGCAGGCGAGCAACCCCAACTTCAGTGTGTATTGGCTGGCCCCCGAAGCGCCGGGTGAAATCAATGCCAAACGCACCACGCGCAGAGGTGCCGCGCAGGTGCCTTACATCGAAGGCGAATGGCGGGAAACACCTGACGGCTTTCTGGTGGAGCTTGAGATTGACAGGGCTCGGTTCGGCGATGAGTTCGGCTTTGAAGTCAGCATCGACGATCAGCGCATCTCTACACTGAACAGTGATGGCTATCCGGGCCGTTTGCTAAGTCAGGATGACGCGCTAAATGAAACACTCGCAGACTTTGGCCGTGACAATCTGAAGCTTTCGTTGATCGATACGGATGGCTGGGTCATCGCCAGCTCCGGCGAGCTCGACTACCGTCCCGAAGTTCAGGACGACATTCCTCCGGGCACCTGGATGCTCGAATACATGTACCGCTTCGCGGTTCCGGATGATCTGGCAACCGAGCGCTATCCAGCAGAAACCCCCGGCCGCATCCGTCGCGCCGAAACCAGAGAAGCCCGTGATAGTGGCGAGGCCGTGACCGCCTGGTACAACTCCAACAGAGAACCACCGAGTGCTATCGTCAGCGCAGCGGTGCCACTCGACACCGGCTGGGTGGGTAACGGCAGAACCTTGTTGGTTGCGGAGCAAACCACCGATCAATTGCTGTCATTGACCAACGCCGCAATGACACGATTGCTGCTGATCACCTTTATCGCAATGTTCACTATCGTCGCGGTACTGCTCGGCTATGCAACGTTTTTGTCCGTGCGCATACGCCGTCTCAATCAGGCGGTGAACGACGCCGTGAAACCCGACGGCACTATCCGGAGCGACTTCCCCGCCACGTGGGGCAACGACGAGATCGGCGAACTCGGCGACCGCTTCGGCGATCTGATCCGCCGGGTCCGCGAGTACAACGAGTACCTGCGCACACTGGCCGATAAGCTGTCGCATGAGATGCGCACACCCATCGCTATTGTTAACGGCTCTCTCGACAACTATCTGGAAACCGGCAAAAGCGAGTATCTCGACAAAGCGCGCGATGGCACACAGCGCTTAAGTCGCATGGTCAACGCAATTACTGCCGCGAAGCGAATGGAAGACGCGATTGCGTCAAGCGATACCGAAACAGTCAATCTGAACATCCTGCTTAGCAGCTATGCTGAACACTTCGACGACAGTCACGAGCAACTAACCGTGACCACCAGGCTTCCGGATCAACCTGTCATTCTGCAAGGGTCGGAAGATTTGCTGTCGCAGATGCTCGAGAAACTGCTGGACAACGCCATCAGCTTTTGTCCGGACGGCGGCAACATTCAGCTCAGCCTGGAGGCAGGCCGCCAGAATATTCGCATCAGCGTCAGCAATGACGGTCCGCTGTTGCCCGCCGAAATGGGCAATCAATTATTCGACATGATGATCTCTATTCGCGACACCAAAACAGACTCAACCCATCTGGGGCTCGGACTGACAGTCGTACGACTGGTTGCCGAGTTTCATGAGGGCTCAGCAACAGCTGAAAACCGCGAAGATGACAGCGGTGTCACGTTTACTGTGACGCTGCCATTAAAGAATCGCTTCTAGATACCGATGCCGGGAAACCCGAAGCAAGTTACTCCGCCACGGGCCGCTCAAACATCACCCAGAAGATGCCGCGAAAATCGCCGGCGCTAAACCCGGTCGCCTGATCGTCCGGATAAAGTGATGCAAGCTTCTGCTGTACCGCTTCGGGTATTTGCTCCGGCTGTCCATGACACACCAGACACTGCGCACCCGCATAAATGGGCTCGGCATAGCCCACACGGTTGTTATCGAGATCCGCTAAACCAAAGGTAACGTCTTTGTTGCCGGCAGCCCATGCTTCCAGCATGCCTGCCATCCACGGCTGCGGTGCATTCATTGGATTGCGCAGTTTATGACTGCTGCGCCCTACCTCAACACCATCGACGCTCACAGCCTGAGCGATCGCGGCAGCCTCCAGATTACAAGCGCTCACGGCGTTCACCGGACCGCCTTCGGCTATCGCAGTGGTCAAAGTTTGCTTCAGCGCTTTCTTGAACGGCAGCAGGTATTGGCTGCCGGCAGACTGCAGCACCGAGTGGTCGGGTAACTGGAGTGACTGCTCAGCCGAAGCCGGCTCATCAAGCGTTTCACCAATTTCCTCAACTTGCTGAGCATCCTGCGGCCCTGCGCAGGCAGCGAGAAGCACCAGTGAGGACGCAGCCAGCGCAACGGTGAGCTGAGAAGAACGCTTATGTTTCATTGTTTTCACCATTCTGAACCGCCCGCTAATCGTCTTGATAAAAAGCCGCGTACTCTTCTTCAAATACCAACAGTGAAGTATCCGACATCCTGTCGACATAAAGCTTGCCGTCGAGATGGTCGAACTCATGCTGAAACACAGTGGCGTAAAAACCGGTCAGTTCCAGCTCACAGGCTTCACCCTTGTCAGACAGATAGCGCACCACAATTTGTTGCGGTCGCTCGACGAAGCCGCGCAGACCGGGCACCGACAAACAACCCTCCCAGTAACCGGCAGTTTCCGGATTAAGCACCTCTATCTCCGGGTTAACAAACACTGTTAACGGGAAGCTTTCGAGCTCACCGTAACGGGTCGGGCCGCCCTCAATCTCAATTATCGCAATACGCTCAGCCACCCCGATTTGCGGTGCAGCCAAGCCGATACCACCCTGCTGATGCAGCGTGTCCGTCATATCGACGATCAGCTCGTTAAATGCGTCACTGCCGATATAGTCAACAGCCACCGGCAGTGCTACCTGCCGCAACACCGGATGCCCCATGCGAAGTACTTCACGTATAGCCATGCATACATTCTATCGTGTTCAGCACGTGCGCATTAAGCATTGCTATCAGTTTGATATCTGGTTCAGGCAGCCAAGCTGGGTTAGCTTTAAGCGAAGTTACAAACACGAAGAGTCAATATGTACATCAACTTCTGGTACCCCATAGCGACCAGCGAATCCGTCACCGCAGAAGCCCCGGCACGCGCTCAGGTGCTCGGCCATATGTTCGTCGCTTACCGCGACAGCGATGGCGTTGCCCATGTACTGGCTGACACCTGCATTCATCGTGGCGGGGCACTGGGCGAAGGCAAGGTTGTCGGCGACAACATTCAGTGCCCGTATCACGGCTGGCAGTTCGATGCTGCCGGAAAATGCCAACACATTCCTGTGCTGTGTGATGAGACACCACCGGCCCGCGCCAAAGTCGATGCCTACCCCACCGAAGAACGTTACGGCATTGTGTTCGCCTTCTTAGGCGACCTGCCTGAAGACGAACGTCCGCCATTGTTCGAAATACCTGAGGCTAATGATGAAGGCTGGCGGGTGCTGCCGCCGAGCGTTTACGAAGTGGAAGCCTACTTCGAGCGGGTCATTGAAAACGGACTGGATCCGGCACACAACGAATTTGTGCACCCGAAACAGGGTACGCCGGGCATGATTCAGGACTTCAAAAAGAATCCGATAGAGATGAACCCCGTTGGTGACTATGGAACCGGCTTTATGGTGCCGTTCACGCTGGCCAATCCGGACGCATCGGCACTGAACAAAGATATGTTGAAGGATGAAGACGCCATCCACGCAGGCTCAGGCCATTACGGCCCAAACCTGCTGATCACCTGGCTGCATTTCAACAAGACGAATAAGTTCCACCAGTACAACTTCGAGGCGCCGGTTGATGAGACCCGCACCCGCAACTTTTTGGTGAACACCCGCTGCTTCATCCTCGACCCGTCGCATGATCAGGGCATTGTTGACACCAATATGGAAGTTGCTGAGGAAGACATCGTCGTTCTTGAAAAACTGTACCCGCGCTACACGCCCGAGTCTTCATCCGACGAACTCCTTATTCACACCGATGTACCGGTGGTGAAATACCGGGAGTTTCTTGACGACTGGAACAGCCGGGGCTGGCGCATCGACCGTCAGCAACTGATCGACAACCGTGGCAAGAAAGCCACAGCTATTCCCTCTCCCGGCCGTCGGGATGAGAAGAACTGGGTGCACGACAGCGCCGCGCTGTTATCCGGCAAGTAGAGCCGGGCTGCTTTGAACTAACTGTGGTCGGCCCTGAACTCGGAGCCGATGTAGCGCAGGAACACGAACGCAGCCTGCAGGATATTCAGTATCAACGCCACCACATAAAGCGCGTGGCTTTTTTCCGGCATAACGTTCAGAACAATAGTAACCAGCGCCGCCTGATCCAGCAGTTCCAAACCACCAACGACGAACACCGCCAGCTTGTCGGCCGGAAACTCATTCTTCACCGGCTGATAAGAACGCAGAAACGAAACAAAAATGGCGTAATTCACAAGGATCAGCAGCAAAGCCGACGCCGTCCAGATCCAGCGTTCTTCCAACCCCAGAACGCCGAGGCCTAAGGGAAACAAACCCGCTCCGACCACCAGGATGCTGGTGGAGATAACAATGCGCAGCCGCAGGATGTCATGCCAGGCACCCGTTTCCTTGCCGCGCTCACGCAGCACGCTAACCAATGCCGAGAAGCCGGCAAAAGCCGCGCCAATTTGTACCAGGCCTATTAGCAGACCGCTGATTGCTTCAGGATTCATACTCACGATTATACAAACGCACAGCCGGAACAAGAATAAAAAAAGCCCGGCGAAGCCGGGCTTTTAATAACTTGCAGCTACGCTTACTTGCGGACTTTACGACGCAGGCCCAGCAAACCCAGTGCAGAGGCAAACAGCCAAACGGCTGCCGGTACCGGCACGATGGTCAGGTTATCAACCGCGAAGTACGCCGGCGTGTTCATGCCGAAGGAACCGTTGTCTGAAGAAGACAGGCTGAAACTCAGGCCGTTAACTTCGCCCAGACCGGACAGGTCGAACCATTCCCAGGTGTCAATAACGTTAGCGCCGTCAGCCATCAGAAAGTCGAGTGAACCCAGTGCACCACCGAACTCATCCAGACCGGTAACGGTGAGCTTGAAGAAGTCACCTTCGCCGAACGGGCCTTTAATGAACGGAGACGGAATGCCGTTGCCGTCATCGCCATTGGCCATCGCCAGATACGCATAGGTGGTATTGGTGAAGTAGCCGCCCAGCACAGTCTGTGCATTGTTAAACGTCAGCACAGAACTGCCGGTGGTGCCGGTATAGCCAATTGCATAGTTATCCTGACCTGCGCCTACGCCGTCACCGGTGATAGCAGCACGGTCGTTGGTGAAACCGGGCGTGGTGGTGTCAGTCTGATTGGAGTAAGTGAAGTTACCCCAGCAACAGTTGTACTCGGCATTCCACAGGTGATCGAAGTTAGCGCCACCGCTGGTCCAGGTGGTAGCCGCGCCCGGGTTGTAGAACGTATTCGGCGCCAGTGCATTGTCATCAAACGTAATGACCGCAGCCTGTGCACCGACAGAGGCCGCTAAGAGAACCGCTCCCGCAAATATTCTTTTCATTTGTTATTTCCTTATAGTTAAAAAACCGCGCTTGGCATCATTAACGGCAGACCGTTAATGACAGCCATCGCTGTCGCAATCGATGGGCGTTACAAAATCGCTGCCGCTGAAAGGCACGCCCGAAAATGTTTCGCCGGTAATCGTTGCTGATGTGTCGTCACAAGTCAGACCGGTGTCCTGAATATTGAAATCAAAGCTGGCGTCCGGATCGGTATCGCCATCTACATCCGTATTACTGGCACCACCGACCGGGGCTGCGTCAGCAAAACTGAATTTAATGCTCGCCGGATCGATGTCGGTGGCATCGAAAGTCACCGCTTCACCTGAACCGGTATCGGTGGTCAGCACCGCAACGGCCATGGTGCCGGTGGAATCGGGATTCACTTCGTTGTTGCTGTCACCGGGCTGAATGTCGACCAGCACTGTAGTGAGCTGGTTCAGCGCAGCCACAGCATCCAGATCGAAACCGGCACTGCCCGAAGTGGGGTAAGGATCGTAGATCACGCCCGGGGCAGCATTGGTTGCATCAACTACGAAGCCCGGCAACTCGGCGACAGTTAAACCCGCCCAGTCAGCGACCACCTGCAAACTGATGTCATTCGGCACTGTGCCGTCACCAACGATGTCAGTAAGGCGGATATGCGTCACATGATTAACGTCGAGTAGCGGGTTGCCATCGAGGATCGCAAGATCGAACGGCGTTCCAAAACCGCCACGATATTTTCCGGCAATCTGTTCAACGTCGCTGGCGTAGACCGTACCGAAACCGTTCACCGGCGAAGCAGTCAGCGACATCGCCGGAAACTGCACAAAGTTGATGCCGTCGGAAGAGACTTCAACAGTTGCGAGCTCAAGAAAGGTATCGCTGAACGAGTTTTCGAAAATGGCGAAGTCGTAACCGACACCGTCGACTACCGGCGTGGCAAACGTCAGCGTGATCGAACCGCCCCGGCCGAGCGACACGATGTCGAAGGTGTAGCCGCTGTTGGTGCCATCGGAGTTACCGGCCTCACCAACCGACTTCTCCGGTGTCTGGAACTCGGCATCCACTGCCAGTCCCGGCTGGTAGTCGGTGTAGGCATCGGCCCACGCTTCGATACCGGCATCATCAGCAGGCACAGCGGTTGAGCCCGGACTGCCGGCAGCAGGCGGAAAGAACCCGGCCTGCGCTGTTACAGTCGCCAGCACCGCTGCTACTGCGGTAAACAGCCCTGCCACTTGTTTCATGATCACTTTATTCACGACACTTCCCCTTGAAGCTCTGTAGCGATAATCATTTCGTTATTAATTGTCAGTATTAAATTTGTAGTTGAAGCCGGCGTAGTAATTGCGCGTCGGCATCGGGTAAAACGTATTGCTGTACGCCGAGGCGGAATACACCTCGTCGAACAAATTGTTTATGCCCAGATAAAACTGCACGCCGGAATTATCCAGTGGCCAGTCGTAACTCAGCTTGGCGTCCACCACCTGGTACGCGTCCAGCTTGGGATAGGTGGTATTGGTGAAATCGTTGCCGTCATAGCGGCTGCCGGTGTAGCGGCCGATCGCCGTCAACATCCACTGCTCTGCAGGCGCCCAGTTCACACCAACGCTGCCGGTCCACTTCGGTACGAGCGGCACCGTGGTGCCGGAGCCTGTGAACTTGGCATCGGTGTAACCGAGTGCGCCTGAGAAACTAAGGCCTTCCAGCGCATACCAGCGCACATCCAGCTCTCCACCGACACGCCGCACCGGCTCGTCGGCATTGCGGTTCACCGGCGTACCGTCGTCCGGATCACGGCCGAACAAAATTTCGTCTTCGGTGCGGCTGTAGAACAGCGCCAGACTGGTCTCAAGGTTGCGACCCACGAAGTGACGCACACCTGCATCGATGTAATCACCCTTCTGCGGCGACAGATCTTCCTCAGCAAAGACCAGTTCATCGACATTCGGGTTGCGGAAGCTGCTGGCGTAGGAGATGAACCAGTTCGTGTATTGCGAGGGACTGAAAACCAGGCCGGCTTCCAGCGCCGAGTTGCGCCAGCTGTCGCGTAGCTCGGTAAATTCGAGCGAACAATCAAAGAACGGACCTATCTGAATGCACACCTCTTCGAGGTTGCCGCCGTCAACCGTAAAGCTGTCCTGGCGATAACCCAATGAAACCTTCCAGGCCTCTGCCAGTTCCAGATCTGCTGCGGCAAACCAGGCGGATTGTCGAATATCGCCGCCCTTCAGCCCGTTTACATCACCAAGACCATTGAACTCGGCACGGGAATAATCAGTTGATACGTTTTCGTAACCGGCAAAGAACTCATGACCACGACTGAACAGCGAAAACGTTTTGCTGTACTGAGCTTCAAAACGGCGTTCGTCTTCTTCGATCACGTCCGGAGTGTCTACCGGCGCATCAGCTCCCAGCACGTACTCATTCTGCCGGTCACGCGAACGAACCCGCAGATCCAGCACACCGGTGGTTTCGGTGCCCAACTCGGCACCCGCCCGCAGGAAGCGGTCGTCTGTTTCACCACCGTCGAAGGGGTTACTTGCCTGCCGCCGGTCAGCCTCAGAACCGTCAAAGTCTTCAGCACTAACAGGCCCCGGCAAACCGTATTCATCCTGATGACGCTGACCGGCCAGCGTCAGTGTGAGCCAATCGGCAGCGGTTACACCGGCATTCGCGGCGACGTCTTTCTTGGTCAGGTCGCTATTCTCGCGATAACCCCCGGTGTCGTAGCCGCTCACCGCGCCGGCCACAAAGAACCGCTCATTGGCCCAGGCGCCGTTCAAGCCTGCTTCCAGCGTGTCGTAACTGCCGCCGCGCATACGGAAGCCCGCACGGGTACCGGGCTGCGACTGCTTCGTGATGATATTGATGACACCACCCACCGCGCCGTTGCCGTAGCGCACCGCATTGGCACCGCGAATCACTTCGATACGTTCAATCTGGTCAAGTGCCACAGTGGAGTAGTCAGCGCCTGATAAATCAGAAGCGTTGATCTTGATACCGTCGACCAGCACCAGCACGTTGCTTGAATAGGTATCACCCTGCCCGCGCACATCGACACCGCTGAATTTTTCATTACCCACAGTGGAGCGCAGATTGAGGTTGGCCTCGCGGGCCAGCAGGTCAACGACGTTGGTTGCCGGCGATATGGCAATGTCATCAGCAGTGATTACCGCGGCACTGCGCGGCAGCTCGGCGAAACGCTGCGAGCGAATGCCGGTGACAATAATTTCATCGATACGGGGGCTGGAAAGCCCGGCGTCTTCGGCTGAATAGGCAGAGGTCGAATAGCCTGAACACAGAGGGACTGACGACAGGAGCGCTATCCTGCCGGCCACTGCAAATGCAGACTGCCTATTTGTCGTACTTATAGCGCGCACAGCCGCAGCCCTTCAGACACCTGTTCTGAAGAGAAATGACTGAGCAGATAGAGTCGAGCGCTGGTTGCGCTAACCGGACCACCGGTTTCCGAACGTCTGTCATGTCGCCCTCCGCGAACAACTAAATATGAAACGAACTGATCAGGCCGGTTCCGGGCTTGCGGTGATACCGCTTACCGTTGCGGGGGCAGCGCCGGACTCGCTTCTCTGAAAGCTCACCGGTCTTCCCGTTTAACCTGCTTGCCGCCAGTATCTGGCCGGGTTGCAGGCACCTCATCAGGTGGGCGAACTTTATTCAGCCACCGGGCCGGTGTCAACTCGCACAGTTGCCTGCGCAGCTTCAGGAAACGCTCTAAGCCGCTGATAGAAAGGAGCAATTGAAATTTCTCCCGTTGGCAAAAGAGCAGGCATCGGGTCCGGAATGCCAGTTAGCGGCGACGGTTTGCGTAAGCCGGAAATAATTTTCCAACCCACGTTTTCTAAATGAAATTTTCTGACTGAAATCCGACACCTGCTCACCCATCTCGAAAAACAGGGCAAAAACGGCTGAACGGACATGAAAGTCAATGGTGACAATACGGGGATGAAGTCGGATACTCCTCCTCCTAATTTTCCAACACAACACTTTTTACCCAGCCGGATTACACACATGTTTCGCAACGCCCGCTTCTACCGCATCAAAACCGAATGGCCCAAAACCGAAGATGAACTGTCCGAACAACTCGGCACGGCCAAGTTTCGTCCCTGCGGTCCACTGACAGAACTGAGCTCCGGTTGGGAAGCTCCTGCGAAAGAAGTGCCCGACCTTCTGTGTCGCCGCATCTCCGGTGCCGATCTGTTAAGCCTGCGTAGCCAGACGAAAGTGCTGCCGGCCGCTGCGATTAATGAAGCGCTGGAAGAACGTCTGGTCGAGTGGGAACAGAAGATGCAGGAAAAACCCGGCGCCCGGCAGAAACGCAAACTGAAAGCAGAAGTGAAAGAAGAACTGCTGCCCAAAGCGTTACCTAAATCAGAGCGTCTGCGTGGCATGTACCTGCACGCGTCCGGCATTCTGGTCATTGACAGCACTTCAGAGAACAAAGCCGAGCGCTTTATCGACCGCCTGCGCCAGGCTTTCGGCAGCGCCGATGTTGTGCCGCTGACCTATAAGCAACCGGTCGCCGACTGGCTGAACAGCCTGTTTCTGGGCGGTGACAGCGAAGGTTTCCGCCTGGGTCGCGAATGCCGCATGCAGGAACCCACCATGGGCGGCGCGGTAGTTAACTGGAAAGACATTGATCTGGATGACAAGAGCGTCCGTCAGCACGTTAACGACGGTATGAAAATCGAACGCATGGCCGTCAGCTACGATGACGTCGTAACCTGCGTCATCGACCAGAACGGCATTGTCAGCAAGCTCAAGTTCGTAGGCAGTGAAGGAAGTTCCGCGGATACTGAAGACAGCGACCCGCTCGCACGTCAGGATGCCGAGTTCGTATTGTTAAGCGGCACGCTCAGCAACATGCTGGACGCACTGAAGAAACAGTTGGGCGGAATCTCTTAGGAAGAGTGCCTGGTCAATCTAGAGCGCGATCGGCTCGAGCGAGTCAACCTGCCCCAGTAGCTCGACGGCGATATCGATAAAGTCACTGTCGGTAATGATGCCGACCAGTTTTTTACCCTGACAAACCGGCAAACAACCGATACGGGCATTGCGCAGATACATCGCAGCCTGTCGCACTTCGGTTTGCGGATTCACGGTAATAACCTCACGGCGCATGAAGTGATCCACCAGTACTGAAGACGGGTCCGGATCGGTCTGTTCAGCCGCCAGTGAAGAAGGCATCGCACGCAGCACATCGCGGTGACTGACCACGCCCTGCAACTCACCCTCAGAGTTCACAATGGGGATGTGATAGCAGCCGTACTTTTCCATCAGCTCAACTGCATCGGCCAGCGTGTTGTCCGCACCCAAGGTCTGCACGCCCGTGGCCATAAATTGATCAACTGTGCTCATGCTTCTGCCCGCAATTCGTTCAGCTATTAGTCAGCAAATGGTGCTTTATCGGTTCCCGCCGAAACGTGACAGACTTCCGCTTTTTCCGGTTTAGCGGCATCATTTAGCGTCAGTAATTACCGAAAGCACTGTATTTCGGCTGCCTTACAGCGCGACATTCAGACCAACACAACCGGAGCACTGCACATCATGGGCCGTTGGAGACCACCCGCCAAAAAGTCATCGCCATACATCACTGCGGAAGGCTTTGCCGTGCTGGAACAGGAGGAAAAAGACCTGTGGCTGCGCCGTCGCGATGTGGTGAAGGCGCTGTCGGCGGCGGCCGCTGAAGGCGACCGTTCCGAAAATGCCGAGTATCAATACCGCAAGAAAGAATTAGCCGGTATCGACCGTCGCATTCGATACTTGCAGAAACGACTGCCCGATCTGACGGTCGTTGACCAGTCACCCGGTAGCGATAAAGTTTTCTTCGGCGCCTGGGTGACCCTTGAAAAAGACTCGGACGGCACTGAAGTCGAATACCGTATCGTCGGTGCCGATGAAGCCAGACCTACAGATAATCTGATCAGCATGGACTCGCCTTTGGCGAAGGCATTAATGAAAAAGTCGGTCGATGATGAAGTCAGTATTCGTATCGGCGACAGCAACGAAACCTATTATGTCCTTAGCATCCGCTATTAGACGAGGCCGGCGACTACCAGCCACCGCCACCACCGCCGCCACCCCCTCCGCCGGAGGAACCGCCGCCACCGGAACCGGACGACGAACCCGGTGGTACTGACGACGCACTAATCGCCGAGTTGAAACTGGAACCAAAGTCGGCAGAAAAATCGGAGAAGTTGTGAATGGTCGCACGTCCGTGATACCAGCCGGGTCGGTATGAACGCCCCTGCTCCGCGGCAATGCGGGTAAACATCTGTTCAAACTGTTTCGCCCACGGGCGCTCCATATCGAACGCCACGGCAAATGGCATATAGCGCTCGTAAAGTTCCGGCGTCTGCTGCGGCATCGGCCCGGTCAGATCAGTGATACGGGCAATGTCATCTTCCTCGGCGACTTCGAGATACATATTGAAGCCGTCGATCCGGTCCATCACCTTGCGACCCAGTGCCGTAGGCGCTTTCATCAGGTACATAAACACTGCGCAGACCGCCAGCGAGACAATTGGCACCAGCATGACCAGCGGCGTCACCAACCCCGCAAATACCGCTATGAGGAACGAAACTATCGCGATAGCGATTGCCGGCAGCACCATCGCCGAATTGGTGAAGAAATGAGCCCGGCGGTAATAGCGCTGCAGCGCCTCCTTGTGGGCATCAAATGCTTTGCGGATCTCGCGATGGTTGGTACTCACCAGCAACAGAAAATCGCCTTTCCGGAACAACTTCTTCAGCAACACCTTTTCGCCCGGGCCCAAAGGCTCTGTGGTGTCCGGCGACGCATTTTTCTCCAACACGAAAGAGTTGGTATATCCGGAAGCAACGCTGTCCTTCACCATCTCAAAAACGGGCTCCAGCCACTTGCGCTGAGTCGGCGACAGCTTCGCAATAGCATCATCAATGCTGGTACTGCCACCGGCGGCCTTGATTGCTTCTTCCGCGCCCTGATGAATCGTCACATAACCTTTTACTGCCAGACTGAGCACAGCTGCTGTTACACACTGGTCGTCATGGCCCATCTTCAGTACATAGCGGCAAGCGCCGGCTGAGAGTCGTTCAGGCGGCTCGTAGTGGGGAAAGACCGGACCCGGCTCGGGGTCTTTGCCGTAGCGGCTCCAGACTTTCAGCAGATACGCCAGCATCAACGCGAACCCGATCAGAACGATCAGTAAGCCACCGTTGTCGCGGAAGAACAGGTTCGTGCGGTCAGCCTGTGTCGGTTGATACACAAAACCCTTCGGCCAGGTAACTACCAGTGTCAGACCCTCGCGCGCAGCGAAGGACCGGGTAGATTCCCACTGAGCCACGCCGTCATCGACCACCCATGACCGGTAATCACGACCGCTGGCCCCGAAAAAACCGGTGTAGGCTTCTGTCGTCATGTCAGCGACGCGGATGCCATCGGGAAGACGGACCCGCGCCGTCACCCGGTTAATGGGGAACCCCCAGCCGTTGCCCGTTACATTCCAGTACAACTCATCGTGACCGGTGAAGTAGCCCAGCTGACGGGAGGTACGGTAGGTGATCTCATAGCTGTGCTCACCTTCATCGACATAGCGGTTCGCGTCGCCGATATACAGCCGCACACCATTACTGACTTTCTTTGTGAACCACGGCTCGCTGTAGCCATTGCGGCGCACCGACTGCACATCGAAAGACACGCGGTAGCGGTTGCCGTATTTGTCTTTGTAGTCGGTCGGAAACTCGCGATAGATACCGCGTTTTATGTCGCGCCCTTCGGCAACAACATCAATAGTCTCAATCACCGTCATGGTGGCATCCGGATGGACGGTGATATCCGAGTCGAACGAGAGAATTTGTTCACCCGCCAACGCCCACTGCGCCGGAAATGTGAGCAAGAACAACGCTATCCGGAAGACTTTAAGCATCGAGAGATACCGACGGCGCGTCACGCGAACCGGCTTCAAAGAACTCGGCCGGCTTAAAGCCGAATAACCGCGCAACGACGACGTCCGGTACCGTTTCCACACGCGTATTCAGAATCCGCACCGAACCGTTGTAGAAGCGGCGCGCATATTGCAGATGATCTTCGACATCGACCAGTTGATTCTGCAATTCGATGAAGTTTTCGCTGGCTTTGAGATCAGGATAGGCCTCGGCCAGTACGATCAGCTTCTTAAGCCCGGCCTCCAGCTCGGTTTCCAATCCGGCCTTCTCGGCCAGCTTGCCGGCCCGCTCCGCCTGTCTGCGCAACATCGTGACCGCTTCCATCGTGGCTTTCTCGTGCGACATGTAGCCCTTTACGGCATCCACAAGCACCGGCACCAGATCGTGGCGTCGGGTAAGCTGCACGTCGATATCACTCCAGGCAGATGCCACCCGGTTGCGGTCCTTAACCAGACGGTTAAAGAGAAACACACCCCAGACCAGCAGGGCGAGAACTACTGTAATCAAGACACCCGACATATCAGGCTCCCTATCTCCGGACGGCAGAAAACAGATGCCTGAAACGCTAGCAGCCCCCGAAGGGGCTGCCAAGCAACTGCTTCAAGTATCAGGAAAGCGCTGCTATTGAGCGGCTTCTCTGGCCTTCTTCTGCTCCGCACGCTTGCGCTTCCAGACTTCCTTCTTGTTCTTCATCGCCTCTTCGTAGAACTCGTCCCAGTCATCTGAAATCTGCTTTTCATAGAGGTCTTCAATGTAGACCATCGCAGTCTTCGGCGATTCAGCCCAATGGATGTATTTCCAGCCGTCGTCCGTTTCACGCAGCACCGCGCTGACGCGCACACGCTCAAGGAAAGGGTTCGAAGCGATGATCTTCATCTCGAAGTCCATCTCCCAGATCGCAATAGCCAGACCCGGACCGATCTCCTTCACCTGAATGTCGTACATCGTTTCGCGAATCGCTTCGACAGCAGGGTTAGGGCGCGGCGGATCAAGATATTCACGCAGTCGCGGCCAGCCGACAAACCACTGCCCCTGCTCTTCGGCCAGATAAGTGGGGTATTCCTCATTCGGATCCCACAGCTCAAGTAACGAGGCAAAATCCTGCGAGTTCCAACGGCGCGCGGTGTCAAGTACTACCTCGGTGACTGCCGCCTCAATTTTCGGATCCACATCAATCGGTACCATCGGCTTGATCACTTTGTGACCACCAGCCATTGCAATGCCGCTCACTGCAGTCAGCAACGCTGCAACAATTAATTTACGCATAAGTAACGCCTCCGCTCTTAATGTTTTTTTGTTCTATTGTTCTTATGTATCTAGGCAGACCGGTTCAGAAGACGCTGAACCACAACTGCACCTACCATATCACCTTCGACATTGACGGCCGTCCGGATGGTATCCAACGGGCGCTCAACGACGAGCAAGATACCGATCGCCTCCAGCGGGATGCCGGCACCCAGCAGCACCATCTGCATACCTGCCATAGAGCCCGACGGCATGCCCGGCGCGCCGATCGATGACACCATCGCCATGAAGAACACCATCACGATGCCCGTGGTGCCCAGATCAATACCGAACAGATACGCCAGAAACACCGCTGCAATGCCTTCAAACAACGCGGTACCGTCCATATTCATCGTCGCGCCCAGCGGCAGCACAAAGCCCGACACCGTGCGCGATACGCCCAACTCTTCTTCTGTGGTCGTGATGCTGACCGGCAAGGTTGCAGAACTGGAGGAACTGGCGAACGCCACCATCAGCGGCTTGGCAGCCTTTCTGAAAAACTCGGCCGGGCCAATGCCGCCGGCCAGCTTTGCGATCAGCGGCAGTATCACCAACCCATGCAACAGTGTGCCGCCGACGACAACGGCGCAGAATCCGATCAGCGATTCCAGCAAAGTGCCACCGCTTTTCAGCGTGACATCAAAGATGATCGCAAAAATACCGAAGGGCATCGTCAGAATGACCCACGACAGAACCTTATGCAGCACATCATTAATGTGCCGGACACCGGTCACCAACGGGCTGTCGTTCGGCACGACTATCGCCATTGCCAGACCGATAAAGAAGGCCGTCGTCGCAATACCCAGAATATTCAGATCCGCAAGTGCCGCAAACGGATTGGCAAATGCGGTAGAGAACACGCCGGTCAGAACGTTCAAAAGTGAACCGCTGCTTTGGTCAATAAAACGTGCCGGCTCTATATAGTTCGGATCGCCGGTCAGGTCCGCCACGCTGATCTGCTCAACCGTGCCAACCCACGGATGAATAAAGAACACCACGGTGAGACCGATAACGATCGCGATGAAAGTCGTGGTCAGGTAGTAACTGATAGTTAAGCCGCCAAGGCTTTTCAGCCTTGCTGCATCGCCAATATTGAGCAGACCGCCGATTAGCGAGAAAAAGATGATCGGTGCAATCAGCATCTTGAGCAGCGCCAGAAAACTGGTCTTCAGCAGCACGATGAACTGATAAAACGCCGGCGCATCCGGGTTGCCCACCCAAGCAGGATCGCCGAATGACACCGCAGCCAGATAGCCGGCCACGCCTGACAACATGACCCACAGGGTCAGATTAGAGAAGAGTTTCTTAAGCACGGGGCAAGTGTCGCAGATAAACAGTGACTTACGCACCCCTATCCACATCGGAAACAATCGTTGTTCACGCATCGGGCTTACGGAAAGTAGCAATTGGGCAGCCCTGACCGCTCCGCTATGCTCCGCGCATGGATATCGACATTATTCTTGAGCCGGATATTACGCCGGCCCAACTCGCAGAGATTGCCGTGCGCGCCGAGGAACTTGGCGTGCGTGCAGTCTGGTCTTCCAACTACCACATGATGTGGGACGGCTTTCTTTCGCTGGCTCCTGCGGCCGCGGCTACCTCAAAGATTCTGCTTGGCCCGCTCGCTGTCAGTCCGTGGGAAATGCACCCGCTGAAGATGGCCAATGCAGTACTGACGCTGAATGAAATGTCTCAGGGTCGCGGCATGGTCGCCGTTGGTGGTGGCGGCTCGCTGATCGGCGCCATCGGCTGGAAGACATCAGCCGAAGCCGAGACCTGGCCGACGCGACATCCCGTTAAAGGTACCCGCTTCCCGGATCGCCGCGTGCGCGCCGTTCGCGAAACACTGGATGTAATGAAGATCGCCCGTAAAGGTGAAATCTGCATGAAGTATCCGGGCGAGGTATTTGAGGTTAACCGGCCGTTCATCATGGACTGGGCCGAACATGACGGTCCGCTGCTGTACAGCTGTTCATCCGGTCCGATGATGATCCGCATGGGTGGTCAGCACGCTGACGGTATTCAGCTCAGTGATTACACGCCGGACATGATGCCGATGTGCATGGAGAACGTGCAGAAAGGCATGGACCGCCGCGAAGAGAAGCCGGATGACTTCCGCATCGGCAACTTCTGGGCTTTCCACATCAAGAAAGACAGTGAGGCCTCCTACTGGGAAGCCCGTCGTGAGTTATATGTGCGCGGTGGCATCGTCGGTGCCGAACGCGAACAGATCGAAAAGTTCTGCCACAGTGAAGAAGAGACCAACTGGGTCATGGATCAGCGCGACGAGTTCCGCAAAGCCTATCTGTGGAAAAAAGGCACCATCGACAAGATTCCGGACGAACTGGCGAATCGCCTGGTTAACGGTATGGCGTCCGCGGGCGACCTCAGCGCTATCGACCGCGAGGTTGAGCGTTACAAGGAATTTGCCGCCAGCGGCCTCACCGAGCTGTGCCTGAGACTGCATGACGACCCGATGGAAGGCCTTGAAATCATTGGGGAACACATCATTCCGGCCCTGCAGCAGTAGGGTTCGCCGCTGCCATGCCGGCAGCCCATATCCATTCAGTGACATATCTCCGCCCACAGGGCGGAGATTTTGCTACTATCCTTCGCCAGACAACGGGCAGTTTCCGGGGGGATTACTGTCCGCTGTATCCGTCTAAATTTCTGGTTAAAGGCATAGCGACACTATGTATATCAATTTCTGGTATCCGATCTGCACCAGCGAAGAGCTGACCGCAGAAGAACCCAAACTGGTAGAACTGCTCGGCGTACGTCTCGCCGCATTCCGCAACTCAAACGGCGAACCCCAGGTTATCGCCGACACCTGCGTACATCGCGGTGGCTCTCTTTCCCACGGCAAACTGAACGGCGACAGCGTGGTCTGCCCGTATCACGGCTGGGAATTCGACGGCTCAGGTGCCTGCACCAAGCTGCCTCAGGCCAAAGATGGTAAAGCTCCCAAACGTGCCAAAGTTGATGCCTACCCTGTCTATGAAAAGTACGGCGTGATCTTTGCATTCCTGGGTGATGCTCCTGAAGCAGAACGCCCGCCGTTGCCGGTTGTTGAAGAATGGGAGAAAGAAGGCTGGCGTGTCTGCGATCCCATCGTGTTTGAAATCGATGCTTACTACGAGCGTTCGATGGAAAACGGTATGGACCCGCTGCACAACGAATTTGTTCACCCCAACCAGGGTGCACCGGCTCTCGATGAAAACGACATCGAAGTTAAGGATCAGGAATGGGGTGCCTGGTTTGACGCCAAGTTCGGCGAGTACAAACAGGCAGAGAACCGTAAGAAAGTATCCGACACGGATGACAGCGCCAAAGACCTGCACGCAGGTTCATGGCATGTGGGCCCGAACCATCTGATGACCGGCATTCACTTGATGAATAACATCAGCTTCATTCAGTATTTCTTTGAAGCGCCGATCAGCAAAAACAAAACCCGCATCTTCTTCATTAACTCGCGTAACACTTATCTGGAACCCGAGTCTGACGATTTCATGAACAAGTCGTTCATGGATATCGCCGTGGAAGACAAGAACGTGATCGAACAGCTGCGTCCGCGTAACACCCCCGACACGCTTACTAAAGAACTGCTGCTCCCGGGCGATCACGCTGTACTGAAGTACCGTGAATACCTGAAGGGCTGGGAAGAGAAAGGATGGCGCATCGATCTGGACGCCATGGGCGATAACAACGTCGACTCTGCGCTGACGATTCCTTCGCCGGCACGCCGCGAGTCCAAGAGCTGGGTGCTGGATACCGTGCCACTGGTACCTGCGAAGTAATCGCTCTTCTGCAACGAAATAAAAAGGCCGGACTTTGTCCGGCCTTTTTTGTAGAGTCCTCTTCATCATTACGCGTCGTTCATGCGCCGCCACCTGCTCTTCACTTAATCTCGTCGCGCGTCCATGCGCTCCTCGAATCGGCGTCCGCACCTCCGGCATCCTGCCTGCGGCGCTTCCGACGACGCTCAGAACAGGCACCGACTCCTGAACGACCTCACGAAAGGGAATGGATAGCCAAAAAGATTGCGTGCGTGCCTACTTAGGCTCAGGCGTCCAGCCACCGCCCAGCGCTTTGTAAAGTTCGACGTATGCCACTAAGCGCTCGCGGCGCACAATCGACTGCGACAGCTCGGCGCGGAATTTTGAACGCTCGGACTCAAGCACCTCGAGATAACTGGTCACACCACCGTCATAACGTGCACGGGATAACTTGGATGCGCTCTGCGCCGCAATCATCTGGGTCCTACGCGCTTCCAGTTCATCACCGAGTTTCTCAATGGCGATTAGTGTGTCTTCGACGTCGGCGAAAGCCTCGATGATGGTCTGCTCATACTGACGCTGCAGTTGTTCGGTGCGCGCGCGCTGCACTTCTACGTTAGAACGCCGTTTGCCCGCATCAAAAATCGGCCCGACAAGGTCGAAGCCGAAAGCACCTGCGGTGTTATCACTGTCAATAAAGTCCGACAGATCACTGCTGACCAGACCGAGACTACCGGTCAGACTCAACGACGGAAAACGCTGCGCCTGTGCCACACCGATCTGTGCCGTTTGTGCCGCCAGCGCCTGCTCTGCCTGACGAACATCGGGACGACGCTCGAGAAGCTCTGATGGCAAGCCGGTCGGGATAGCATCGATCGGCTCAATGTCCATCAAACCTTTGCCACGCACGATCGCCTGCGGATTGCGACCGAGCAAAATGCTGAGCTGGTTCTCGGTCTGCTGCTGCAAACGCTGCAGCTCGGCCAGCTCGGCAGCCGCGTCAGCCTCTTCAATCTGCGCCTGGTTTACATCAAGCAGGGGCACAATGCCTTCGTCATAACGCGCCTGAATAATGCGGGTCGACTCTTTACGGGTATTCAATGTGTCCAGCGCAATCTGCACCCTGTCGTCCAGATCAAGCAACAACAGATAGGTTGATGCGACATCAGAAATCAGCGTGACCTGCACCTGATTGCGGGCTTCGATAGTGGACAACAGTTGCGCCCGCGCTGACTCGTTCGCCCTGCGCAGCTTGCCCCACAAATCAATCTCCCAGCTCAGGGAGCCGGCCAGCACATAGGCCTCGGTGCGGAATCCCGGAATAATCGTGCCGTTGGTTTTCTGCCCTCTGGCAGTACCGCCCACTTGCGGATACAGGTCTGCTTTAACAAACCCCAGTTGCGCACGCGCTTCCTCGATACGGGCGATCGCCGTCAACAAGTCTTTGTTTTCTTCCAGCGCAATTTTGACCAGCTCTTCCAGAGCCGGGTCAGCAAAAATTTCGAACCACTCGACATTGGCTAATGACTCGCCGGGGTCCACGACGAACTGATAGGTCTCCGGCGCACCGACATCGGCACGCTCATAGTCGGGCCCGACCATACAGCCGGCCAGCACCACAACCGATGCCGTTACCGCCGATAGTGAGAGACGCCGCAAGCTCATTGCGTCTCCCCCTCTGCGGTTTCTGCGTCTCCGGGCTTCTTCTTGCTGATGAAGCGTTCAACAAACACGTATAGCGCCGGCACTACCAGCACACCGATGACGGTAGCCATCAGCATGCCCGAGAACACCGTCATGCCCATTACTTTGCGCGCCTCGGCGCCCGCGCCGGTAGCCACCAACAACGGAATAACACCAAGAATGAAGGAGAAGGCCGTCATAAGAATCGGACGGAAACGTTCGCGGGCGGCTTCAAGCGCTGCCTCGAGGGGCGACATGCCCTGCTCACGTTTCATCTTCGCGAACTCGACAATCAGGATGGCGTTCTTCGCTGACATACCGATGAGCATCACCAGACCGATCTGCGCGAATACGTTGTTCTCATAGCCGGGCAGGAACAAACTGGATAACCACAAGCCCAGCATCGCGCCGAAGATAGCAATAGGTGTGCCCAACATTACGCCCAGTGGCAATGACCAGCTTTCATACTGGGCAGCCAGAATCAGGAACACGAACAGCAGCGCCAGCAGGAACACCTGGGCACCGGAGCCGGCGGCCGCACGCTCCTGATAACTCATTGCGTTCCAGGCGTAGCTCATGTCTTTCGGCAGCGTTTCTGCCGCCACTTCCTCAAGCGCATCCAGCGCCTGGTCCGAACTAAAGCCGGGGGCCGGCGACCCGGTCACTTCCGCTGCACGGAACAGATTAAAGCGGTTGGTGTACTCGGGCCCGTGTGTGGGCTCCATCGCAATCAGCGAGTTGAGCGGCACCATCTGACCTTCTTTACCGCGCACAAAGAAGTAACGAATATCGTTACCGTCGGTGCGGTACTCAGACTCCGCCTGCACATAAACTTTGAACAATCGGCCGAAGCGGTTGAAGTCGTTCACGTAGGCGCCGCCTAAGAACGAACCGATCGTGGTGTTCACATCGGCGGGCGATACGCCTCGTTTAAGCACTTTGTCGGTATCCACATTCGCGAACACCTGCGGTACGGAGGCACGATAGGTGGTGATCATCGTGCTGAGCTCCGGGCGCTCCGTCGCTTTCTGAATAAATGCCTGCGTCTGGTCGGCCAGATAGTTTGGCGGGTTGCCGCCACGGTCCTGCAACATCATCGAGAAACCGGAACCGGTACCCAGACCCGGAATCGCCGGCGGGCCAAAAGCAAAGGCGATGGCCTCCGGCACTTCCATTGCAAGACGCCGATTAAGCCGCTCGATAATGCGCTTCACATGCAGTTCCGCATCACGCTCTGCCCAGGGCTCCAGCGAGACAAACAGGAACGAGGTATTCGGCGACAACGAGGCGGTCAGCAAGCTGTAACCCGCTACCGCCGTAATTGATTCAACGCCCTCTGCTTCGTCAATAATCTGTTCGACTATGCCGGTTACATCATCGGTACGTTGCAAAGAAGCCGCATCCGGCAACTGGATATTGACCAGAAAATAGCCCTGATCTTCTTCCGGCACGAAGCCGGTCGGCAGCATGTTAAACAGCCCTGACATCGCAACAGTTATTGCAATCAATCCACCGATACTGAGCGCCAGTTTGCGGGTAAACAGGTTGGCGAAGCCCATGTACTTCTCGGTCGCTTTCTTGAAGAACACGTTGAAGCGGTCATAAAACGGCTGCAACACGCTCTTCTTCTGCTCACCCGGCGGCTTCAGCAACATCGCACTGAGCGCAGGACTCAGGGTCAGTGCATTGACAGAAGAAATCGCTACGGAGATCGCGATAGTAATAGCGAACTGTTGATATAAACGCCCGGTGATACCGCCCATAAACGCTACCGGCACGAACACGGCAATCAGCGACAGCGATGTAGCCACAATCGGGCCGGACACTTCCTTCATCGCAGAGACGGTCGCCTCGCGAGGCTTCATGCCCTGCTCCATCTTCGCCGTGACCGCCTCGACAACTACGATGGCATCATCGACCACAATACCAATGGCGAGCACCAGACCGAGTAGTGACAGCGTGTTGATTGAGAAACCGAGCAACGGGAATACCGCGAAGGTACCGATCAGTGACACCGGCACAGCAAGCGATGGAATTAGCGTGGCACGGGCGTTTTGCAGGAAGATGAATACCACCAGAATAACGAGCAGCACCGCCTGCCACAGCGTGTTGATGATCTCCCAGATACCTTCTTCAATCGCAAGCGTGGTATCAAGTGACACGGTGTAGTCGAGACCGTCCGGAAAGTCATTTGACAGCTCCGCCATAGCCTCACGGACCTGATTGGCAACATCGAGACCGTTAGCACCCGGCAGTTGGTAGATAGCCAGAATTGCTCCCGGACCTTTATTCAGACGACTAACCGCGTTGTAGTTCTGCGTACCGAGTTCAACCCGGGCAATGTCCTTGATGCGGACCTGCGAACCGTCCGGGTTCGAGCGCACAATGACCTCGCCGAATTCCTGGGCTGTGCTCAAACGCCCTTGGGTACGCACCTGATAGGTAAACCGGGTGCCAGGCAGCGCCGGTGGACCACCAATCTGACCCGCCGGAGCAATAACGTTTTGCTCGCGCAGCGCATTGGTAATATCGGGAACTGTCAGACCCAGCTTCGCCAGCTGGTCGGGCTTGATCCAGACACGCATCGCGTATTCACTGCCGCCCAGCACGTCCGCCTGACCCACACCGCGAATACGCGCAACAGGGTCGAGCAGATTAATCGTCATGTAGTTGCTGAGAAAGTTCTGATCGTATTTGCCATCCGGCGAATACACCGTCACCAGCATCAGCGGAAACGACAGCTTTTTCTTAACGGTAATACCGAGGCGTTTTACCTCTTCAGGGATGCTCGCCTGCGCTTCCGAAACGCGGTTTTGCGTCAGCACGTTCGACATATCGAGATCGGAACCCACCTCGAATGACACAGTGAGGCGCATCGTGCCGTCGTTGGAGTTAACCGACTTCATGTAGAGCATGTTCTCTACGCCGTTAACCTTTTGCTCCAACGGTGTAGCCACCGACTGCTCCACCACCTCGGCGTTAGCGCCTGTGAAGGTGGCTTTTACTTCTACTTCCGGAGGATTGATCTCGGGGTATTGCGCAACCGGCAAACGCCCGAGGGATACGACACCGACGATCACGATAATAATCGCGATCACCATCGCAACAATGGGACGCCGGACGAAAAACTCTGCCATCGCCTGAAGCCCCTTTAAGAGTCGCCGGCCGCAGGCGCTGCTGCGTTGGGTGCTTCGAAAGGCTGCGGGGCAACCTGAGTGCCCGGGCGCACTTTCTGCACACCTTCGACAATGACCGTTTCTGTGCCGTCCAGACCGCTTTCGATGACTACCTCATTACCGGTGATCGGACCGAGTGTGACCGGCACCTGACTGACCATGCCGTCATCTGCCACCACGTAAACCCTGAATAGCCCCTGTAACTCAACGAGCGACTGTCTGGGCACCACGACCACATCTTCAAGCAATCCGGTTTTTGCACGAACTCTGGCGAACTGGCCGGGCAACAATACCCGGTTCGGATTCGGGAATGCCGCTTCCAGCGTATAGGTACCTGTTTCCACATCAATCGACTGGGCGGAGGCTATGGCCTCACCCTTGAACGGGTGAGTACTGCCGTCGGCCAGCAGCAACACCAGATCTGCTTCGCGACCTTCTTCGGGCTCTGTCTTATTACGCACATCCTTAGGCTGCGAACGCCGCTGGCGCGACTCGTCAGGGCCTTTGCCCTTCATATAACTGCGCGCCAGCACCAGATACTCGCGTTCAGAAATGGAGAAGCGCACACGAATAGGATCAATATCAGACAGCACGTTCAACACCACCGGGTTCGGCTCCCGGCCAACGAACTCGCCCGGACGCGCCTGCGTAATACCAATCAGACCATCGATAGGCGCAATGATGCGGGTGTAGCTAAGATTGATTTTGGCCAGATCAACAGACGCTTCGCTGGCTCTTACCCCGGCACGCGATGCCGCCTCGGCTGCCACAGCAGCATCAAGATCCTGTGCACTGACCGCTTTGATTTCAGCCAGCGGCTTAATGCGTGACAAATCGGCTTCCGTTTTAGCCAGATTGGTTTGTGCGGCGGCCAGCTGACTTTCCGCTTCAACGAGCTTCGCCAGAAACGGCTCGTCATCAATCACATATAGAAGGTCACCCCGGGCAACGTAGGTGCCTTCAGCAAAGTTCATTTCTTCAAGAAAACCCTCGACACGAGCCCGGATAGGCACGTCCTGGGTACCGAGCGTCGTACCCACCATATCGAGGAATAGCTGCACGTCACGGCGTTCTGCATCGGAAACTTTCACCGGCAAAGGCGGCACCGGGGGCGGCTCGCTGCTGCCGAATTCACAGGCAGATAAGGCAATCGTCAAAGCAAGCGCAGCAGTAACGGCACGGATACTGCTTATCCGGCCGCTCGTCAGGTTCTGAGTCGGACTCAAGATCTCCTCCTGAAGCGTCCGGTCAGTTGGTCATTAGTTATTCTTTAATAGTGCAGTCGGACGCTGCCCTTATCATACCGCAGCATGACTGCTTTGGGGCGACCGCAGCCCTTACAGATTGCGGCTGTCATAAGCCCAGTGCAGTAGCGCCTGACGCTGTCTGCGGCGGCAGGACATATCCCAGGGCTCGCAGTTGTTGCGGATTTGCGCAATGTGCCGGCGCATCGCCCGCCAGCGACTAATCTGCCGCTCATCATCCTCGTGCCGACGCCCTCTGTAGTAGCGGCAATACCACTGAAACCAGCCACGCGGATCATCGGGATGAACCCAGTCTTTCTCCTGCCAGTAGCTGAGCGGTTTAGAAGCATTGACACCGAAGTAATTGAGAGTCGGGTCACGACCTTCAGGTGCCAACCGGGCGCGGGCATACCAACTGCGGGGAAATTCGTCACGGCAGTCAGTCATGTACTTGCCGCCGAACACACCCATGCGGAGCAACTGCGGTGGTGTGAGCTGTGGTTCAAAGCCCTCGGCATAAGCGCGACCGGCCGGAGCAGTCAGGGTGTATTCGTAGCCTGACTGCATCCGGTCGTTCACAACAATTACCTTGCGGCTCACCTGTCAGCTCACTGCAGCAACAACGTTTCCAGTTGCACACCCGGCGCCGCTGCCAGTTGACGGACGCTTGCAGGAAGTGCATTCACTTCCACCATAACCTCGTTACGGCGCATAAACGGAAGTGTATATGGCGGGTCATACAATGCTGTTTCAACATCATCGAGCGGCTCAACACCACTGTCTTTAAGCTCAGCCAGCAGTGTATTACGGCCTTCCTCAAAGTTCTCCTCGGTCCAGCGGCCGGAGTAACGCACCACTGCCACCAAGCGTGCCGGAACCTCTTTAACTCTGATCCGCTTGTCTGCCGGTACGGGCGCGGTCTCCATCGTGTACTTCGATGGCAGCATGAAAGAAACCGCTTCCCCTTCTTCAGCAGCGCTGCGCTGTACCGGGGAAGTCATCGCGATTTTCTCGCCTTCAGCTGCCGACGAACGGGCAACCGGAGCAGTCATCTCGATCTTCTCGGCGCTGCTGTTACCGCCGGTGATATAGCGGAACAAACGGCGGAAACCTTCGTTGCCCAGCGATTTAAAGCTGTAGTTACCTTCAATTACTGTTTCGGCAACCAGATAAGATTCATAGCGACGAAATTCGACGTCACCCTCTGTGTATACAACCTCGTACTCGGGCATTTCGATAGCCATAGCTTGCCCTCCTGTGCCTAAGCCAACCAACACCAGCAATGCGCTGACAGCCGCCAACCTGAAGTTTGGCAGGCGCGCGGACGCAGCCTGGTTTCTGGAGTTTTCCCTGCTGGATGCGGGGAAAAAAGTGTGTGTAAAAGCTGTCATGTTTCTATCCTCAAGTTCAGGAATACCGTTCCTGAGTTAAATGAGAATTCGGAAACACCAAGGCTACGGATGCGAACGCATGTAACGCTTCGTAACAAGCTGTATCAGCCGCACGCCAATAGAATTGCAGTACAGCTATAGACTGCTCAAAGGCGCAGTCTGCATGGGCTTAGAGGGATTAGTGCTTGTGCGGCTTCTTATCAGATTTATCTGATTTCTTACCTGCGGCATCCCAGCCGACAGGTTTAACAGATATGTCATCTTTAGATGACGGTTTATGCGAGTGGTCGTGCACATGGTCATGACCGTGTGAATGACTGTGCCCGTGATCGTGAGAATGACCATGAGAATGATCGTGATCAGCATGAGGTGTCGCAGAATCAAAAGTATGAGCATACTGCTTATGCAGAGCCGGCTTATCCTGCTCCGCCGTTTTGTTCCAACCGGAGCCTTTGAATTGAATGTTCGGCGCGGACAGCAACTTCTTCAGCTCCGGCTTGCCACAAGCCGGGCAATCGGTGAGAGCATCTTCGGAGATACGCTGAAGCACATCGAAATGGTGGCCGCAGGCCTGACACTGATAATCAAAAATAGGCATAACTGGTTACCGGTTGAAACTTAAACTTCGGCCGAGATCCGGGGCCGCCGGACCTTTCAAAACAGATATCCGGGCCGGCTCGGGGGCGCAAGCATACCAGTTTCGGCAACGCGCAGGAATTTGGGGTCGCGGGGGCCTGAAAATCTTTCAGCTTCGGCGTTTCCCGATGACATACATCAATTATCCGCTTCGCTGTAATACTGCTGTAACAGGGCGCTGGCAGCATAGTTCCTGCTCAACAAGCACCGACAATAAAAACAACAATCCCCCAAGCCTCGCCCGGAGGCTTACTCCGGGTAAAGCTCTTCAGGATGAAGAGCTTTTTTTATGCGCGATGCTCCCCGGGCCGACACAAACAGTCAGCCACAAAAAACCCGCCCTGATTGCTCAGGGCGGATTTTAGTTTTCTGCAATTCAGTATGTACTGAATACGTTACTGAATACCTTCCTGATAAGCAGCCTTATCGACCACCTGCACAGCATTATTCTGCAGGGTGACCTGAGCGCCGGTCTTGGCATCCTTAAAGCTGACCGCACCGCTCTTCAGGTTTTTAACTTTCTTGGTGTAGTACTCACCACCGTTCACAGTGTCTGTCACCTGATAGTAGCTGGTGCATGCTGCCAGCATGCTGAATACCGTCACGACAAAAACCAGTTTCATTGTTTTCATAGTTTTCTCCCGGTTCTGCGGCGCCAACTGCAGCGCCTCAATTGTTCCATGACTACAGGGTATGCCTGACAAGCGGCCATGTCTACCTGCAGCATCCGCAAACTCGTCAACCCGCCGGAGTCAGGCGCGTTGTAAAGACATACACACACGAGAAGGAAGCCCATGAACATCTTGAGAACATTTTTTACCGCTGCAGCTTGCAGCGCCTCACTGACAAGCCTATCTCTTGCGCCGGCATACGCGCAGGCCAATGACATCGACTGGAGCACTCCTGCCTGGGAACTCAGTCAGGATGAACGCGATGCCCGTCGTGATGCCTACGGTCAACTCAGCGAAGCAGAACGCGAAGCTATTCGTGACGAGCGGGAAGCCCACTGGGAAGCCATGACCGACGAAGAAAAACAGGCCGCAAAAGATCATCGGCGGCAGATGATGCATGAGCGTCGCGAAGCCTGGAATAACATGTCTGGCGAAGAAAAGGAGGCACGCAAGCAGGCGATGCGTGAACGCTGGGAATCTCTGTCAGAAGAAGAACAGGAGGCCATCAGGCAACGCCGTGACAAGGCCAAAGAAAGACGTCGTAACCACTGGGAGTCACTCTCTGACGAAGAAAAAGCAGAGATACGCCAATACCGCCAAGAATACCGTGACGAGAATGGCTACGAAGGCCGTCGGGGTCACGGCGGCAGGCACCAACGCCGCGGCGCACCACCCGAAACCATGGACGAGCCGTCAGACAGCTAAAGCGAAGAGCTGGCGCGCTATTGAAGCCCCGGACCGAACCGGGGCTTTTTTACATAAACACGTCGGGATATCGAACTTCGTCAGTAATTACGTAAACCGCCCACCCCTTCCTTGCAAAATTTTGCGGTTTAGTCATATTGGTCTCGCTGCTATTTGGTAAACCCGGTGAAAGCCGGGGACACAAAGCCACCGGTCTAAGGGTTTTGCTGTTTCTTAAAGAGAAGCGCAAAAACTACGACAGCGGGGTTGCCAGCGAAGCTTCACAACACTCGTCAGGATCATTCCGTCGATGTTTTGAAGGGCAACCCTCCCGTTTGTTTCCTTAGCCAGGCCATGTGTTTTTTGGAGGGCAAGGATGCAATCTCAGTTTAATCGCAAGACGTCAAAAAAGGCGTCAGCCAAACGATCGACTTTAACCGTCAGACCAAAATCCATTGATGACGTTATAAAGGTTATTCAACACCCGAAACGGTTCCCGTCACCGGTCAGACCCGTCGGCTCGGATAGTGGCTCTACCCGTATCAATCGTGTTCACAACGGCACCATCATCGATATGACCTCGATGAACCGGATCATTAAACAGACCGACACCACTGTCACCGTGCAGGCCGGCGTCCGGCTGCATGATCTGTCCAAACACCTTGCCGAAGACAATAAGGAGCTGGTCGGTACAGTTGACCTGCCGAACCGCACCGTTGGCGGCGCAGTTTGCAGCGGCATACTGGCAACCTCATTACCGGATGACCCTGACCACCTTTCCTCCTCGGTTGTCAGCATTATCATCGTCTCGCCAACCGGTGAGAAAGTAGAGATTACTGAAGACCATAAACGCTATATGCATCTGTTCCGTCTCAGTTACGGGCTGACCGGAATAATCTGTCACCTCACACTGCGAATCCGGCCGATTCGCAGCTATCAGGTGAACACCACCAAACTGGTGCTCAGTGAACTCGCGGAAGTTGTGCCGGACCTGAGCGAAGTGCCCGTGGGTATCAAGATGCACATCATGCCGTTTCGTAACCGCGCCTGGGTGGAACTGCGCCGCGCCTGCGATGAACCCCGGCCGATACGTAACCTGCCGTGGAAGATTAAGGAATGGGCGCGCAGCAGCGCGGTGCCTAAGTTTGTCGATACGGTAAACAAGGCCTTTTCGGTCTCAGGCATCAAAGACCCGCTTATTGACGGCATCACCGAAGTGACGCAGAAGCTGTTCGTAGGCAACTTCGCGGACTACGGCAACAACGCTCAGGAGTTATCAGGCAAGTTCGCTACGCTGCGCAAAAAATCGGGCCGCAAGGTCTATTGCAGCTGGGCGTTCCGTGAAGAAGATTTCGGCAATGTTCTGCGCCAGTTGCGGTCTTTCTCAATGAATCACTACCGCGACCAGGGCTTCCGCTGTGACCTCCCGGCTGTGGCATTCCGCATGAAGAAAAACCAGGATGCGATCCTGTCGCCGGCCTTCGAAAGTCAGGTATACGTGCTGAAGTTTGAATCTACGGCTGCCCGTGGCTGGGACGACTTCCTGATCGAGCTCGCTGAGTTTGCCCAGAGTCACAACGGCATACCGCTGTTCAACCAGACCCGCGGCTTAACCACTGAAGGTGTAGCACAAGCTTTCGGCTTACGTTTAAAAGCGTTCAGAAACGCGCGACAGAAACTGGACCCGGATGGCCGGATGCTGAATCAATTCTTCTCTGAATATATGAGTTAGGCGTTCAGCGCACGGGCTTAACGTTGCCCTTCTTCATCGCCTTGCGGATGCGTGAGCCGATGTAACGGGCCATCCAGTGCGGAAAGAAACCCACTGGCGCATCGGTGTAGAAATCGGCATCCAGCCAGCCGCGCTCAGTCCAGTATTCATGATTGCGGGTACCTTCCTGGCGACGGGTCATGTTCTGCATGGCGCGGAAGTTCATAATCTGCTTAAAGTCGGCAGGCGCCAGCTCACCCTTATCGATACCTGCAACAAACTGCTCCGCCACATCCTGCGCAGCTTCATGTAGGCGCTCGATGTAATGAGGCTTGGCTGGTTCGCCGCGCTTCAGGCCCATCTGAGAGCTGGAAACGCCGATGCGTGAAACCACATCGCAACCCCAGGCTTCAGCAGTGCCTTCGAGAAAGTCGAGCACCACTTTGTGACCGCCGCCGGACGCAGTTGCGAACACCACTGCTTTTTTGCCGAAGAAACTCGGGCGGTTCCGTTTGTACATGAAGTACTCGACGAAGTTCTTCATCAGACCGGCCACGTTAAACGTGTGCACCGGTGCCGCAAGAATAATACCGTCGGCCTGTTCTACCTTTTTGGAGACCGGATCAATCTTGGAGTATTCAGGGCAGCACTCTTCGCCTTTGTTCACGCAGAACAAACAGCCGTCGCAGAACGGCAGCGCCAGTTTTTGCAGAAAGAGGTATTCGAATTCGGTCGGCCGGATCGCATTCATCTTTTCTTCGATGATCCGCAGCCCTTTGTAGGTGAAACTGTTCTCGTTCCGGGGAGACCCGATGATTACAAAAATCTTAAGCTTTTCCGCCACCGTCACTACCTCGTACCATTCGCCGCAACACGTTGTCGCGTCGCACGTACTGGTGCCATAACGCCGCGATCACATGCAAACCAAGCACACCGGCACCGATCTTCCAGCACAACTTATGAATGCCGGCGAAGAACGGGTAATCGAAACCTTCACCTTCTTTTACCGAAGGCACGATTCCGGGTACCGAATCCCATCCGAAAAAGAAGATGGGGAAGTCGAACTCATAAGCCGAGAGCGCAGCCCAGCCCGACAACGGATACAACAGTAACAGCACATACAGTGTTATATGAGTGAGATAACTCAATACCCGCTGATAGGCGGCCAGCCCCGGAGTCGCATCCGGCAATGACTGCGAAACCCGCCACAGCAGACGCGCTGTAACAACAATAAGAACAACAAAACCCAGAGTGTTATGCCAGTTCGATACACGCATCAACTGCGTATCGTCGCCATAGGTCTGTTTGTAAACGTCGTAAACCTCAACCAGATAAAAACCGAGCGGAATCTGGATGACGATGAGCAGAACTGTGCCCCAGTGAAACCATCGCGATACCTTGCCCCAGCTTGTGCGGCTGTTCTTCAGCATACGACTAAGAATACCTAAGCGGACTCGTTCAGCTGCTCAAGCGCTTGCGCGAATACATCTGCCGGCTGCGCACCGGACAAACCCAGCTGACCACCGAGCACAAAGAACGGCACTCCGCTCACTTGCTGGCTACGGATCTGTTCCATCATCTGATTCACAGCTTCGGTTTCTTCGCCGCTGTCCAGACAGGCTCGCACAGCATCTGCATCCAGCCCGGCCTTTGCTGCCAGATCGAGCAGTACATCAACATCACCGATGTCACGACACTCGACGTGATGCGCATGAAACAGGGCCTCGACCAAAGCGTCGACATCGACTCCGGTCTGATCCTGAGTCATCTGCGCATAGTGGACCAGCGCATGCGCTTTGAGCGTGTTCGGTGACATAGCGTCGTCGGTATATGTGAACTCGATACCTTCCTCGCGACCGGTATCTTCCATGCTCGACATGATGGTCGCGGCACGTTCCGCACCAAAGATGCTGTCGTAATGTTCCTTACGATTTTTGCCCTCGGGCGGCATATCCGGACTCAACTGAAACGGCAGCCAGACTACCGCCGCATCGGTACCGGAACCGGCCAGCGCTTTTTCCATGCGCTTCTTGCCCACATAGCACCACGGGCAAACGAAGTCGGATACAACCTGAATAGAAACGGGTTCAGTCATTGTTATCTGATCCTGCCGCCTATGGAGATACTGCCACCGATATTTGAACTACCACCGCCCCAACTGGAGACACCGATGCTGCCGTAGACCTGCGGGTCATCACAGGCACTTAACTGTGTGCAAAGTGCAACGACGGCGAGCGCTCTTGAAATACGAATCACAATAGATTTACTCATAGTCTTTAAAGTCATTTGAGGCGCTCCTCGTCAGCTTTATCCCAGGTTTGAATGGCGATACCCGCTCCCGACGGGCCCGCGATCAGGGCAACCTTGCCGCCGATATCACGCTCACGGGCCGGAACGAGAATCTCACCACCCAGCGCTTCGACTTTCGACAACACTTCATCGACGTCTTTTACTTTTATGTAGGCCACCCATACCGAGCCGATGTTTGGCACCGGATGATCAATCATCCCCACGCGCGGTTTGCCGTTGTGACTCAGGAAGTGATAGTTAATATCGTCATCCAGCACTTTGGTTTCTTTATCGAAGCCACCCAGGCTCATATAGAACTGTGACGAACCTTTGAGGTCGGTCGTCCACAACTCGTTCCACAGAAAGTCGCTCTGGTTGGGCGCACGATCTACCGGGTCACCGTAGTGGGTACGGACCAACGCAATATAGGCACCCTGCGGATCGGCGATAACCGCCAGCGAACCGCGGTCTGCCATCTCGGTTTCCGGAGTCAGCACGGTGCCGCTATTCGCTTGCACGCGTGCCAGCGCCACACCCATATCGTCTACCGACATCAGCGGCATCCACTGCGAGATATCTTCGGTGGTGCGCAACTTGTTCTGGTCGATCATGCCGCCGATCATGCGGCCTTCATGACGAATAATGGTGTAGGCCGAATTACTGCCCATACCCATCGTTCTGCCAATCGCTTCAAATTCCCAGCCAAACAAACCGCTGTAGAAAGCCTGCGATTGTTCCGGGGTATCGGTGATCAGGTCGTGCCAGACAATCTTGCCGGGCAAACGCTGATTGGTTTTCGTCTCGGTAATTGCCGGCATGTTTACCGACGCACATGAAACCAGTACCAACACTGTGGTCATCAGGCCGGCGAACAGACCTGCTGATTTGATGCGCTCCTTGCTAAAAGCAGTCACTTACGGATTCTCCAGTTGGATTTTGTTGTTCTTTTAGGAATTGCTTCTCTGCGGCGACCCGGACAAAACCAGGCTATCGCTGCGCCTTGCCAGACTACCGCAATAATTAGTCAGGATTGTAAAAATCCGGCTTGCATTGCAGCCCGCCCCGGCTCTGCTGCCCCACAACTGGTGAAGAACCGCCAAAAAGCTGGTCAGTAAACCGCTAAAACTGTGACCGCATTCCGGGGCATAAGCCCCTGTTAAAGCGATAATTTCATCCCAATGACGGCGGTGCCGGTACACACCCGATTTAACCTAATCTCAACCGGAAGAAACTCAATATATCAGTAACTTAGCCTCCTCCAGAGCGGTATTGCCGAACAATTTAACAGTTAAACGGTCAAATTGTGAAAGCCATCACAGTCTAAAACCCGCGTGTTTACTACCCTTTCGTACAAGGACTCAATCCTGCCCGCACCGAAAGGACAAAGACGGGCAAACCGAGACGGAACTCGAAACTGTGAAGAAACTGATGAAAAACCTGGCGAAACAACTGGCTCTGATGTCACTGCTGACATTCGGCCTGTTGGGCGTTGCGAACGCTTTGTCGCTGCCGGGCATCCCTGACTCGGGTACCTATAGCTTTGAGTTCGACAACGCGTCGCAAACCGCGACCAGCATGAACGACTACATCCGTAAGTGGTACCACAACGGCGTTGAGATCGAAGAAGGCATCGGCGGTACCAAAGTACTGCGTGCCGAAAACGCTGGCGCGTTCACCTTCTACGGCTCAGGTATGACTCCATATGAAGGCGACGCAGGTCAGTTTGATCTGGAAGCGTTCTTCGATGCCGGCGGTAACTTTATTTCCGGTACTGTCACCATCAGCGGTCGCATCGAAGGCTTCGGCATCGATACTCCGCAATTTCTGATGAGTGCCAACCTGGTGGACTTCGCCAGCTCTGGCGACAACATGCTGATCGGTTTTGAAACCAGCAACCTGACCTGTAATGCAGCTTTTCAAAACATCTACAACGTTTGTGAAGTCAACGAGAGTGTGTATCTGCAAACGAATACTCCTCTGGACGTAGGCAACCTTTCCGGTCGTCTGCTGGTTTCCTCACTGACTACTATTCCGGTACCGGCTTCCGTATGGCTGCTCGGTTCCGCCCTGGCCTTCGCCGGCGCTGTTGCGCGCCGCCGCAAGCAGGCCGCTTAAAAACGACCCTATTCCATGGAATTGACGAACATGGGACGGGTGTCACAGTTTGATTGAACATAAGCTGGCAGGATTTAGGTCAGTTTCAGGCGTAACCAAGGAAGGACGCTAACCATGAAAGCTTCAAAGATTCTGTTAATAGCGCTGTGCTTGCTGCCTCTGTCAGCATTCGCCGACGGCGGCTATTACGTGGGTGGCGGCTTTGGCTTGTCCAAGTTTGAAGACAATATTCCGGGCAGTGAAACCGAGCCACCGGTACCGAACGAAATCAGCGATTCAGAATTCGGCTACAAGATCTTTGCAGGCTACAAGTTCAACAAGAACTGGAGTACTGAGCTGGGTTACATCGACTTCGGCAGCGCCAAAGGCGCATACAAGTCTCTCGACTTTGAAATGGAAGCCACCGGCCTGTACCTGCAGGGCATGTATCACTGGACCTTTTCAAAAACCTGGATGCTGGACCTGTACCTCGGTCTGAACCGCGCTGAAGGCAAGAGCAACATCGGCTCCGGTATCTGTGCCCTGCCTAGCCCGCCGTCTTTCTGTAACAACAAAGACTCAGTGTGGGGCTTCAGCGTCGGCATCGGTCCGCGTTGGGAACCGACCGAACACTTCGGTACCCGCCTGCAGTTCGAATACACTTCTCTGAAGTTCGATGACAACACCGGTCTGAGCTCTGAAGAACAGTTCGAGATTAAATACCGCATCGGTCTGGACGCTTATTACAAATTTTAACCGGGCAAATCCTAAACTGATCGATATAGATTAAAAAAAGGCCGCACACTGTGCGGTCTTTTTTGTTGCTGCCCTAATGACCGCTATAGCAAATAGTCTCTGGTCAGATCTACCGACACATCCCACAGCTGCGCAGCCTGTGCCTCGTCCTGCATGCGCGGGTCCGGATTGATCGGATTGCAGTCCGAGAAGTAGTAACCACCGTAGCCTTCCAGCGCCGGCGCGGTTGCCACATAGGTCTGGGTGGCCGCACCTGCCTCGGTGGATTTCATAAACGTCCAGCCGATGGTACTGGCCGCAACCCGCTGCCACCACGGGAAGTGGCGGCCGAGATTGGTGTTAATTACGCCGGGGTGAATCGAGTTAGATACCGCATTGGTACCCTGCAAGCGCTTGTTCAACTCCACTGAGAACAGGCCGTTCGCGAGCTTGGAAATACCGTACATCTTCCACGGGTCGTAGTCTGTTTCGCCCGACAGATTGTCGAACTGAATGCCGTCGTCGGGTGCAAAACTGTGGCCACTGGAACTCACCACAACAACCCGCCCCTCCGGCGACTGCAACACCCATGGTAACAACCGGTTGGTCAGCACAAAATGCCCGAGGTGATTCACATACAGATGCTTCTCAATACCGTCGACCTGCTCAAGCTCCTGCAAAGCCATAATGCCGGCGTTCAGAATCAGCATGTCGATCGGCTGACCGATCTTGTTGACTGCTTCACCGCATGCAACCAGTGAAGACAAATCGGAGAGCTCCGCCACTACCGGAATAACATTACCGTCAATACTGTCTGCGGCAGTCTGTGCTTTTTCCATGGTGCGTGCTGCACCGATAACGGTTGCACCCCGCGCCGTCAGCACGCGCATGGTCTCGTAACCCAATCCGGAGTTGCAGCCGGTAATAAACGCGACCTTGCCCGTCAGGTCGAGACCTTCGGTGACTTCCCAGGCAGTCGATGATTTATCGAAGTTACTGAGCGGCACACCTTCGGGACGACCGTAGTCTTCGCCGTCGGTATTCACACAGCCGGGTAATGCCGAGCCGGCTGCTGCGACGCCACCGGCCGCCAGAAACTGCCGTCTGCTGATTACACTTACCGGTTGAGCCTTTTCTCCGGACATACCACTACCTCATTAACTAAAGGGATGCTGTCAGCTATAGCTGTTGTTTATAACCTCTGACATGGCGTAGTGCCACCTTGCATAGCGTTCATCGAGCGCCTTGTTCGTTTCCGGCTGTATCCCTTCGCCCCCGCAAGAAGACGTAATGACCGGCTTGAAAGCCTCATTGCCCAGATTCAGCAGCTGCGCCACACCCAAAGCCGTTGCTTCAAACGCTTCGGGACGGGCAACCGGAATACGACTTAAATCGGCAAGCTTCTGACAAACGCCATCAACTGCCGCCAGCCCGCCGGTGACGATCCAGCGCTCAGGCATACCCGCCACTTCTTTCGCCACATCGAAATTCACATGCAACAAAAAGATGATGCTTTCGAGCACGGCTACCATCTTCTCTTCGTCGCTGCCTTCACCAACAAACTGACTGGGGAAGTCAGGGATCCACCAGGGTGCGCCAAGACCCGAAACACCGTTCAGGAACAAAGGCGGATTCACACACCGGCCCAGCCAGCCGGTCAAATTGGCGTTCACCTCCTCACGGGACAAACCCAGTTCATCGGCAACTGTATTCAGAGCACTGCCGGAACCGTTAACCGTTCCTTCAAGCACATAATCGGTTTCGTCGCCGTTACTGAAGACGATGCTGGAGAGCAGCCCTTCGGCGTGTGGCACCGCCCGCCCCACCGGGCGCTGAAAGAAAGCACCAGTGCCCAGATTGGCATACGCCGTGTCGGTGCGTGCCGGGCCAAAGGCAAATAGTGCTGACGACTGATCGCCGTTACACAACAGCAGCGGTGCATCCACCCCATGCAACTGTAGACGACCGTAGCTGTGAGCAGATGGCACACAGACCGGCAGCGACGAGCGCAGAATGCCGAACATTGCGAGCAAATCATCGGACCAGTCGCAGACAGTGTGGTCGTATAACAGAGTGCGACCGGCATTTGCCGGATCGACAAGCAAGGGTTTCTCACTCAGCAGGTTGCACAGAATAAATGAGGACAGCGGTCCTGCGATCAGATCGCCGCGGCCGATACCGGCAGCGACTGCAGTATCGTTGTCCATCAGCCAGCGAATCTTGCTGACACCATAATGCGGTGACAGCAACAAGCCGGTGATGCTTTGTATTTTATGACTTTGCGGTTCGAACCCTTCGAGCCATGCCGCAGCCCGCCGGTCTTGCCATGACAACACCGGAGTCACCGCTTCACCGCTTGCGCGGTTCCATACCACAACGCTGGAGCGCTGCGTCGCTATACCAACCCGACCAATCGCCGCGGGACCAGTTTGCCCGGCAACAATAGCGATCGCCTGCTTCAGCGATTCAACAATCTCCGCACCATCCTGCTCTACCCTGCTGCTGTTATCAGCGTCCTCATAACGCTGAGTACTGACAGGCACCTTCGCTTCGGCAAGCAACTCACCGCCGGGGCTATAGACAATCGCCCGCGACGACTGACTGCCCTGATCCAGTGCCAGCGTGCAGCCCGCCATCAGTCGTCCCCGCCCTCTTTTGCAGCCTCGTCGGGGGCCGCATCACCCTGAAACAGCAAATCAAACTGCATCAGCAGCTCCGGCGCTGCCATACTCGAGATGATGTCGATACCGTGGTCGGCCAAGTCCAACGCATGCGCCACGTCGGTAACCTCGTAGCACACCCATTGCCAGTCGCCGGGCCAGGGCTTGCTCTTCAGGCGCAGATGATTGATCAGCAGATATTCAGGTGCCAGACGCGTGGCCAGCTGCTCCGTTGCTTTGCTGTACTCGCGCAACACCCAACCGACGGGCACACCCGACAGCTCCCGCACCTTCAGTAAGCAGTCGTATTCAAAAGAGATGATGACGCAACGGGAATTCTGTTCCAGCGCTTTCAGAACGGCCGGCACAACCACATCGTTACCAAAGGCTTCGATGCTTTCTTTTTTTATCTCAACGAACAATAAACATTCGGGATAGGCAGCAAGCGCCTTGGCAGCGTCGGCAAGCAACGGAATA
>Ga0070729_10000983_pt1 | contig 49337 bp, 39 predicted proteins | sample tdDd472_FD_66725 | JGI IMG/M metagenome (GOLD analysis project Ga0070729, IMG submission 66725) | Marine sediment microbial communities from the Atlantic coast under amendment with organic carbon and nitrate - tdDd47.2 | ecosystem: Environmental > Aquatic > Marine > Coastal > Sediment | place... | reverse complement strand
CATATAAACCGCATTGCTTTTCGCAGCACAGGCCATAAACACGACAGCCTGTGCCAGCATCAGATCGCCTTCCGGCTGCCCGAGACGGTGAGCACTTTCCCAGGCATCCAGAGCCAGCCGCAACGCACGCGGGTCGGCATTGCCGATGTCTTCCGAAGCCATTCGCACGAGTCGCCGGGCGATATACAAGGGGTCGCAGCCGCCGTCGATCATCCGGGCACACCAGTACAACGCCGCATCGGGGTCGGAACCGCGTACCGCCTTGTGCAGTGCCGATATCTGGTCGTAAAAAGCATCGCCGCCCCGGTCAAAACGCCGCAGCGTGTCGGTCAGTGCCTCGTCCAGCACGGCATCAGTCAACTCCGGCTTGTCCGGATTGCCGGCAACCGCCAGATCGACAGCCAGCTCCAGCAGGTTCAGTGCGCGTCGGGCATCACCATCGGCAGCTGCGGCCAGTCGTTCCAGCGCACCGTCAGCGGCGAGCACGCCATACTCGCCCAGGCCCTTGTCGGTGTCCGTCAGCGCCCGCTGCAACACGGCTGTCAGGTCGTCAGCATCGAGCGAGCGCAACACATAGGTCTGGGCCCGCGATAGCAACGCGTTGTTCAAGGCAAACGACGGGTTCTCGGTAGTCGCACCGATAAAGATCAGCGTCCCGTCTTCCACCCACGGCAGAAACGCATCCTGCTGTGATTTATTGAAGCGGTGCACCTCATCCAGAAACAGCACGGTGCCGCCTTTCGGCCGCATCCCTGAAGACGCCTGCTCGACGGCGGCGCGGATATCTTTCACGCCGGCCATAACGGCCGACAAGCCGATGAACTCGGCATCCGCAACCTCGGCAACCAAACGTGCCAGCGTGGTCTTACCGACACCTGGCGGCCCCCAGAAGATAGCCGAATGCAACGTCTCACCCGACATCATCCGGGCCAGTGGCCGGCCTGCTGCCAACAAATGCTTCTGGCCTGCCACATCCTGCAGCGTTTGCGGCCGCATCCGGTCAGCCAGCGGTCGCCAACCACCGGGGTCATCGCTGAACAGGTCCGCCGTCACGCGGCGCGCTCCGGCAACAGCAGGGATTCCAGCCAGAACGGCCAGCGTTTTATCGGGGTCTGCAAAATCAGCAGGCCTGCTGCGATACCTGCAGCATCGGCGAGGAGATCAAGCAACTCGGCGCTGCGATACGCAGTGAACGACTGCAGCACTTCAATCAGCACACCGTAGAGCAATAACCCTGCACCGACGCGGGCGCTTTGGCCGGGCGCTATTGCACCGAACCAGGCCGTGAGCAACACGAAGGTACCGACATGCAACACCTTGTCGTTCAGAACCGGTGTAGCCGCCGGCATTTTTAGCGGTATCAGACACACCGTGAGGACCGCGGCCAGCAACATAACCCCCAGCGTCAGCCAGACAGGTTTCAGGCGCAACGATTGCGGTTCGGCCGGCAACTCAGATGCTACTCAGAATTGCGACTCATCGATAATGTCGACAGAGTCCGGCAGATTAAGCACAAAGTCAGCCGCAGATAATTCGGGCTTCGGCCTTACATTGGTAAACAGAATAGTCGTGGTCTGGGCAAGCTTGTCGGTTAACTGCAAACCGGCCAGCGCGTTGCCGTTGAAACCGATACGGATTTGTTCAAAGTCACCGGAGTTATCCTCAGGTGCCAGTTGCACCCACAACTCGTCACCCTGCTCCGCCACATCGGTAATGACAAACTGCTCCAGTGCGCTAGTGTCACCGGCCAGCAGCGCTGCCGGGGTACTGCTGAGAATGCCGGCCTGCGACCGCACGGTAACCTGCTCGAGATCAACGTCATACATCCAGAGGCGTTCGCCGTCAGCGACAACGGTTTGCACCCACGGCGTAATGTACTCCCAGCGAAAGCGCCCCGGGCGCAGCAACATAAAAGTACCGGTGGCCGTATCGAGTTGACGCCCCGACGGGTCTGTCGCCTGCTGCTCAAAATCGGCCTGCCACGCTGTCGTGGAATTAATAAACGCGGTCAGCCGTTGTTCTCCACGCGCCAGCACATCGCCATCTGCAGCAATCAACAGCTGCGGCAGCATCGCGATGAGCAACGTTGCAACAAGACCGAAACGTTTCATAGCAACCATGACCTAATCGATATCGGGTGGCGGTGGCGCCAGCACTTCGCGCTGCCCGTTGGACTGCAGTTCACCGACGATACCGGCGGCCTCCATCGTTTCGACCAGACGGGCCGCCCGGTTGTAGCCGATCTTCAAACGGCGCTGTACGCCCGAGATAGATGCCTTGCGTGTCTCCGTAACGATACGCACAGCCTGGTCATACAGCGGATCCGACTCGTCATCGCCTTCAGTGGGTTCGCCCGAGATACCGGCCAGCGGTGTCGCCGGCCCTTCGGTCACTTCATCTATGTACACGGGTGCTCCCGCGCTCTTCAAATGAGCGGTCACACGCACAACTTCATCATCAGAGACGAATGCACCGTGGACGCGACGTGGCGCCGGTTCACCGGACGGTAAAAACAACATGTCGCCATGCCCCAGCAGACTTTCAGCACCACCCTGATCGAGAATCGTGCGGGAGTCGACGCGGGCCGACACCTGAAATGCTATACGGCAGGGAATGTTCGCCTTGATCAGACCGGTAATCACGTCCACCGACGGACGCTGAGTCGCGACAATCATATGAATGCCCGCCGCACGGGCTTTCTGCGCCAGGCGGGCAATCAATTCTTCGACCTTCTTGCCGACAATCATCATCATGTCGGCCAACTCGTCGATCACCACCACAATGTTCGGCAGCGTCTCTAATGGCTGCGGCTCGTTCTCGCTATACGCTTCATTAGGTTTGAACAGCGGATCGAGTAGCGGCGTACCGTCTTTACGGGCCTTCTCCACCTTGCTGTTGTAGCCGCTGATGTTACGCACCTTCAGTGCGGCCATAAGCTGATAGCGCCGCTCCATCTCGGCAACCGACCAGCGCAATGCGTTTGCTGCTTCCTTCATATCGGTTACAACGGGCGCGAGCAGATGAGGAATACCTTCGTAGACAGAAAGCTCCAACATTTTAGGGTCGATCATGATCAGGCGCACCTGATCGGGCTTGGATTTAAACAGCAGGCTCAACACCATCGCATTGATACCCACCGACTTACCGGAACCGGTCGTGCCGGCCACCATCAGATGCGGCATCTTGGCCAGATCAGCCACCACGGACTTGCCGCTGATGTCTTTACCCAGCGCCAACGTCAATGAACTCTTCTGCTCCTCGTAAACTTTCGAGCGGAGAATCTCGCCGAGGCTAACCATCTGCCGCTCTTCGTTCGGTATTTCCAAACCCACCAGAGAGGTACCGGGAATCACTTCGACCACGCGCACCGAGGTGGCGGACAAAGCGCGGGCAATGTCTTTCTCGAGATTGCTGATCTTGCTGACTTTGACGCCGGGTGCCGGATCGAGTTCGAAACGGGTCACAACAGGGCCGGGACTGACGGCAACCACCTCCACTTCGACCCCGAAATCTGCAAGCTTTAACTCAACCAGCTTCGACATCCCTTCGAGGGCTTCTTTCGAATAGCCTTTAACGCGCTCGGGAGGATCGTCGAGCAACCCCAGCGGCGGCAACTCGCCTGCAACGGCCGGCTCGAATAACGGTACCTGCCGCTCCGCCTGCACACGGGCGCTTTCTTCAGGCTCGGTCACCACCGGCTCAATCCGCGGCGCCACCTTCTTCTTGCGGGCTGTTTTCTCACGCTTGCTGCGGGTCTGCACCTGCCGCTGCTGCTTCACATGCCGCAGCTCGGCCTTTTCCTGTAGCCCCGTAACCCATTCTTTCGCGGCCAGCGTCCAGTCGAGCACGAACTTGCCGATGCCGTCCATAACAGCCAGCCAGGAGATGCCGGTAAACAATGAAATAGCGGCCAACCACAGTGACAACAACAACAATGTCGCACCCAGTTCGCCCAAGGCACCCTGCAAGCCATACCCCACCAACTCACCCAGCACACCACCGGCAGACTCGCGCAACTTGCTTGAATCGAAATGCAGGGTCGCTAACCCGCAGCTGGTTACCAACGCCAGCACAAAGCCACCGAAGCGGGAAATCAGAATCGACTTATCAAGAGGCTCGCCCGTGCCACGCGCTGAAAACAGCAGCCAACCGGCCAACATGATCATGGCGGGAAACAGGAATGCGGGAATGCCGCAGAGGTAATAAGCGATGTCCGCGAACCAGGCACCGACGGAACCGATCTGGTTACGCAGCGGCCCGCCGTCGCCCGTATGGCTAAACCCGGGGTCACGCGAGTCGTAGGTTAGAAGTGCCAGCAACACGATAACTGCGAGCGCACCGAGCACCCACAGTGCTGACTCCCTGAGTGAGCGAACCATCAGTGACGGTTCGCCGGACGCTGCCTTGGCCGCTTTACCCGCCATCTGTACTGCCCTTCATTAGTATCAGGCCCATTCTTGATAAAGCCAGTAACTGGTTAATTTATATGACCTTAACCAGAATAACAAACTCATTGTCAGGGCCAGCAGCCGCACAGCCGGACTTGAAAAACGCGGCATTCGCCCCCACGTAACCAGTCAGCAAGACACCACTTGAACAACGCACCACGGCGGGCTTTACGACGGGAAAAGCTTTCCCCTACACTAGCCGCCAACGCACAAGTAAATGTCTTAATGCGTCTGGCTTCACGGAACCCCTGAGCAATATCTGACTCAAAGCTGTCAGAACTGTTGCCGTATTTGGGTTTCCGCCCGACAACACACAATAACCTGAAGGAAAGTATACATGAGCGACCCGCGTCATTGTCGTTTGCTGATTCTCGGCTCCGGCCCCGCCGGCTATGCCGCTGCGGTCTATGCTGCACGCGCTAACCTGAACCCGGTACTGATTACCGGGCTGGAACAAGGCGGCCAGCTAATGACCACTACAGACGTCGACAACTGGCCCGGCGACCCGCACGGTCTGCAAGGCCCGATGCTGATGGATCGCATGCGTGAGCATGCCGAACGTTTCGACACCGAACTCATCAACGATCACATCGATAGCGTTGACCTGTCGAGCCGGCCGTTCAAGCTCTCGGGTAATAACGAATACACCTGCGATGCGCTGATCATCTCCACCGGAGCCACAGCCAAGTACCTCGGCCTTGAAAGTGAAGAAGCCTTTAAAGGCAAAGGCGTATCGGCCTGTGCCACTTGCGACGGCTTTTTCTATCGCAACAAACCGGTCGCTGTAATCGGCGGCGGCAACACCGCCGTTGAAGAAGCCTTGTACCTGTCGAATCTGGCCTCGAAGGTCACACTGGTGCATCGCCGTGACAGCCTGCGCTCGGAAAAAATCATGCAGGATCAACTCCTCGCTAAAACCGGCGACGGCGGCAACATTGATATCGCGTGGAACCACACGCTCGATGAGGTTGTCGGCGACGACGGTGGCGTCACCGGCATGGTGATCCGCAGTACCGAAGACGAAAGCCAGACTCAGCAGATTGACCTCGACGGCGTCTTTGTCGCTATCGGCCACTCACCCAACACCGGCCTGTTCGAAGGTCAGCTCGACATGAACAACGGCTACATTACCGTGCAGGCGGGCCTTAACGGCAACGCCACAGCGGCCAGCGTACCGGGCGTGTTCGCCGCCGGTGACGTCGCCGACCAGATCTACCGCCAGGCCATCACATCGGCGGGTTCAGGTTGCATGGCCGCGCTGGATGCCGAAAAGTATCTTGATGCGCTGGAAGCCGAATAAACCGCAGTTAACAGGAATAGCCGGGCAGCGATGAGCGTCACTGCCCGGTTTATTCGCTCCGTCAAAGACGTTCCGGCAGACCGCTGGAACGAGGTCGCAGGGAACGAGTATCCGTTTCATCGCCACGAGTTCCTGAGCGCGTTAGAAGACTCCAATTGCGTGGGTGAGCGCAGCGGCTGGAACCCCTTTCATCTGTTGCTGGAAGACCAGAGTGAGGAAGACGGGAACGAACTGCTCGCCATTCTGCCGCTCTATCAAAAGACCAACTCCGAAGGCGAATTCGTGTTCGATTTTGCCTGGGCCCGCGCCTACCAGCAGGCCGGCCTCAGCTACTTTCCGAAACTCGTAGCCGGAGTGCCGTTTACACCCGCTACCAGCAACTGCTGCCTGATCGCTCCGGGTCAGGATGCCGCCACATTGGGGGCGCAACTGCTCAAGGTCACTACCGACCTGATGGCCGAACATGAAATATCGAGCCTGCACTGCCTCTTTCCCACAGAAGACGAGCAAGCGCTGTTCGGCGAACTCGGTTTACTGCAGCGACACGATGTGCAGTTTCACTGGCACAACGACAGTTACAGTGATTTCGACGATTTTCTTAGCCGCTTCAAATCGAAAAAGCGCAAGCAAACGAAACGCGAGCGGCGCAAGGTGGCCGAAGCCGGCGTGTATTACGAACACTTAAGCGGCAGCGATATGACCGACGCGCTGTGGGACGAAATCGAACCGCTGTATTCCAGCACCTTCATGGTGCGTGGCCGCCCGCCCTACATCAATGCAGAGTTTTTCAAACAATTGAGCCGCACGCTGCCCGACGCCATCGTCGTTATCGTCGGTCGCAAAGACGAGCGTGCGGTAGCAACCGCTGTCTGCTTCCGCAATGCCGACACCCTATACGGGCGTTACTGGGGCGCACTCGAGCGCTACGACAGCCTGCATTTCGAAACCTGTTACTACCAGGGTATCGATTACTGCATTGCCGAAGGCTTGCAGCACTTTGAACCGGGCACTCAGGGTGAACATAAGCTCGCCCGCGGCTTTATTCCGGAAATCACCCATTCGGCCCATTGGGTAAGCGACAGCAGGTTTCGCGACGCTATCGCCGAGTATCTGCGGGCCGAAGGCAGACAAGTGGACGACTATGTCGCTATGCTGGAAGACCACACGCCGTATAAACAGGCCGATAGCGACCCGTCATGACCGAACTGCCGATTGCCGTATTACGAGATGCCGATCCGCCGGACAAGTTTCCGGACGTGTCGCTGGCTATGACCGAGCCCGACGGCCTGCTGGCTGTAGGTGGCAACCTCTCGTTAGAGCGTTTAATAGCCGCCTACAAGCGCGGCATCTTCCCCTGGTACAGCGAAGGCGAACCGGTTTTATGGTGGGCACCGGAGAAGCGCGCCGTGCTCTACACGGATGAACTCAACTGCTCGAAGAGTCTCCGCAAAACCCTGCGGTCGGGACGTTTCGAAGTATCAGGCAATCAGGCCTTCGAACAGGTGATCCGCGCCTGCGCCGAACTGCGCCTGGAAAGCGGCACCTGGATTACCCAGGAGATGTACGAAGGCTATCTGGAACTGCATGCAGCAGGTTACGCCCACTCATTGGAAACCTGGCGCGACGGCGAACTGGTCGGCGGTCTTTACGGTGTCTCGCTCGGGCAGATGTTCTTCGGTGAATCGATGTTCAGCACGGTTTCAGACGCCTCAAAAGTCGCGCTGGCCACGCTGGTTGATTGCTGCGGACAAGCAGGAATACCGCTGATCGACTGTCAGCAACCCTCGGCACATCTGTCACGACTGGGCATGCGCCTGATCAGTCGCGAGAAATTCGGCGATATATTAGCCGCTTACACCGGTCGGGACTGCGACAGTAGCATCTGGTCGTTCGCTCCCCGCCCTTCCCGGTTGCCGGAGTCAGCTGCCTCCTAGCCCTCAAAGTTGCGCCCCGCCTTCAGTTCTTGCACAATTCGCCGCGTCCGGGCATTTGCCCGCCACTCGTCATCACTCAAACAGGTTACTCATGGCAAAAGAAGAAGCCATTCAGATGGAAGGCTCGGTCGTCGAGACTTTGCCGAACACTACGTTCCGGGTTGAACTCGAGAACGGCCATGTGGTGACTGCCCACATCTCCGGAAAAATGCGGAAGCACTATATTCGTATCCTGACCGGCGACAAGGTAACGGTTGAACTGACGCCCTACGACCTCAGCAAAGGTCGCATCATTTACCGCGAGCGCTAATCGGTTTAGCGCACCTCTGTCGGTTCGTCCGACAAATGCTCCAGCTGTTTCGTTTCCGGATGGATCTCCAGATCCAGCTTGCCGTCGACGACGATGACCCGCACGTGACCACCGTTTTCCAGATTGCCGAATAGCAGCTTCTCGGCTAGCGGGCGTTTGATCTGTTCCTGGATAACCCTCGCCATAGGCCGGGCCCCCATTTTCTCGTCGTAGCCCTGATCGGCAATGTACTCTCGTGCAGCCGTATCCAGCTCTATCGTCACGTCGTTCGACTCGAGCTTCGACTCCAACTCGACACACAGCTTGTCGACCACTCGCAGAATCGAGTTGCGGTCGAGTGGTTCAAACTGGATCACAGCATCAAGACGGTTGCGGAATTCCGGTGAAAACAGTTTCTCCAAGGCCTGCATGCCGTCACTGCTGTGATCCTGCTCGGTAAAGCCGATTGACTGACGGCTCATTTCGCGTGCGCCGGCGTTGGTCGTCATAACCAGAATCACGTTGCGAAAATCAGCCTTGCGACCGTTGTTGTCGGTGAGCGTGCCGTGGTCCATAACCTGCAGCAGAATATTGAAGACTTCGGGGTGCGCTTTCTCGATCTCGTCGAGCAGCACCACCGAATGCGGGTTCTTGCTGACAGCCTCCGTAAGCAGGCCGCCCTGATCAAAACCGACATAGCCCGGCGGTGCGCCGATCAGGCGCGACACTGTATGGCGCTCCATGTACTCCGACATGTCGAAGCGGACGAGTTCGATACCCAGGCAGTAAGCCAGTTGCCGCGTAACTTCGGTTTTACCGACACCGGTAGGCCCGGAAAACAGGAACGAACCAACCGGCTTCTCTTCTTCACGCAGGCCGGAACGCGACATTTTGATTGCCGCAGACAGGGCATCAATAGCAGTGTCCTGACCGAAGATGACCAGCTTCAGGTCACGTTCCAAATTCTTCAGCAAGTTACGGTCGGATGCGGAGACACTCTTGGCGGGAATCCGGGCAATGCGCGCCACCACTTCCTGCACGTGCTCGACATCGACTGCTTCGGGGCGGTCTGCTTCCAGCATCAGCTGCAAACTGGCACCGGCCTCATCGATCACATCGATGGCTTTATCGGGCAACTGCCGCTCGTTAATGTGGCGGGCGGCTAATTCAGCAGCCGCTTCCAGCGACTCGTCGGTGTACTCGACACCGTGATGATCAACAAAGCGGGAGCGCAGGCCCCGCAGGATATCGACCGTCTCGGGAATACTCGGCTCCAGCACATCTATTTTCTGGAAACGTCTTGCAAGCGCATGATCTTTCTCGAAAATATGACGGTATTCTCTGTAGGTTGTAGAGCCTATGCAGCGCAACTCACCGTTCGCCAGCGCCGGCTTAATCAGGTTCGAAGCGTCCAGCACGCCGCCCGATGCAGCGCCTGCACCGATGACCGTGTGGATCTCATCGATAAACAGAATGGCGCCCTCTTCGTCGGCCAGTTCACCCATCACGCCTTTAAGGCGTTTTTCAAAGTCGCCGCGATATTTCGTACCCGCCAGCAATGCGCCCATATCCAGTGCGTAGATCGTGCAGCCATTCAACACATCGGGTACTTCACCATCAACGATGCGCTTCGCCAGACCTTCGGCCAAAGCGGTTTTACCAACGCCGGCTTCACCGGTAAACAACGGGTTGTTTTTACGCCGGCGACAGAGCACCTGCACTGTCCTTTGAATTTCGGCATCACGACCGATTAACGGATCAATCTTGCCATCGCGGGCCCGTTGATTAAGGTTCGAGGTGTAGGCATCGAGGGCACTGTCAGGCGCCTCGGCTTCGGCTTCTTCAGGGTTAAAGTCTGCATCCGACTCGTCGTCGAGTCGCGCCACCCCATGGGAAATATAATTGACCACATCCAGACGACCGACATCCTGCAACCCCAGCAAATACACGGCATGCGATTGCTTCTCGCCAAAGATGGCGACCAGCACATTGACGCCCGTTACCTCCTGCTTGCCGCTGGATTGCACGTGATACACAGCACGCTGCAACACACGCTGAAACCCGAGTGTCGGAGATACATCCTGTTCACTTTCCGGGGGCAGTCTGGGCGTCGATTCGTCGATAAAATCGGTGAGTTGCTCGGTCAGCGAAGCGATATCGGCACCGCAGGCTTTCAATACTTCAGTGACTCCGGGTGCATCAAGCAAGGCCAGCAGCAAGTGCTCAACCGTCATGAACTCGTGACGCATCGAGCGGGCCTTCTGAAAGGCCTCGTTTAAACAGAGTTCTAAATCATTGCTCAACATGTGCGTCGCCTCTTCCTTTGAGTAATTGTCCTTCGTAGTGCCCTAATAAACCGCCGGCACAGTCACGCCTCTTCCATCGTCGACAGCAGCGGGTGCTGATGCTGCTGGGCAAAGCTGGACACCTGCGCCACCTTGGTCTCGGCGATTTCGTAGGTAAACACGCCACAGACGCCCTTGCCCTTGGTGTGTACCTCCAGCATGACCCGGGTAGCAGACTCGCGGTCCAGGCTGAATATAAGCTCCAGAACCTCGACCACGAACTCCATCGGCGTGTAATCGTCGTTCAGCAACACCACCTTGTATTGCGCGGGCTTCTTGAGCTTCGGCCGCGCCTCTTCGACGGCCAGACCGAAGTCATCGCCTTGTCCTGAGTCAAATTCGTTGTCGTCGCCAGCCATATTTAACAGTTTGTACATATCTATGATTGATAATCCATCGTCTGGTTCAATTTTGCCCCGATCGATGCCTATATAAAACAGTTTGTGAATAGATTGATTCTACTGCATATCGGCAATGTCGCATCGCGTTATCCTGCGGAAATCCTTGCATCATGCCCGCTCCCGCCGAATTGGCGGTATCGCGATTAGAGACGAGTGCCGAACCGGTCTGCCCCGTCTGCGCACCCCGAATCGTGCTTTATTCCCTGCATTTTATTAACTTTAAAAAAGCATTGTTAACTACTGTTTTTATTAAATAAACCCAGCATACTCTACAACTATTACCGTGTTTCTGCAGTGCCTGAGGGGCTTTCGCGCCGGATGAATAGCGCGACAACGATCAAGGTAACGCCAGCAGCAATGCCGTAATCAGGTGGCTAAATAGTTTGTTTTACTTGAGAAAACACGAGTCTAAACTTTATCATCGCTGTGATGTCTGTGATGTTCTGAATAAGAACATCTCCCATCGTTGCCACTGGGCAGCATGGATGCTTACCGTGGGTCGCTAACTTAGGTGGACTGGCTTTCTAAAATCGACGAGCTGCGATCGCAGGATACGACTGCGCTTATGGCAGCCGCTAATCAGCATGCGCCCGTATGGCTGAATGTACTCCTGACTGTGGTGGTCGCCTGGTATCTGGCGAAAATTGTCTGGGCGCTCGTACCCGGCACGACCGCACCTGTTATCACCGCACCGGCCGCGCCCTCTCAGCCTGCCGCAGCCCGCTACAAACCCGACTACTCGCACACCGATATTGTTAACCAGCATCTGTTTGGCGAAAGCAATGCCGGTGATGCTCCGGCGCCTGTGCAGGACTCCGCCAACGCCCCGGAAACACGCCTTAACCTGCAACTGCATGGCGCCATCATGTCGACCGATGTTGCCAAAGCGCACGCCATCATCAGCGAAGGCGGCAAAGACAGTGAGGTCTATTTCATCAGCGATGCGATACCGGGCGGCGCGAAACTGCACCGGGTCTATGCCGACCGCGTGATTCTGAACCGCGGCGGCGTGCTGGAAACACTGCGTCTGCCCGAGGTGGCCCAGGGTGGCATTACCTCAGCTCCCAAGTCCTCCGGTACCGTGGCACGGCGGCGCAGCTTCGGACCCCGTACCGTCAGGGATTCGTTCGAGGGCGACAACGAATCCAGCACTATGGCCAGCTTTACCAAGATCGTCCGGCCGCAACCCTATATGCCGGACGGCGAGCTGAAAGGCTACCGGCTCTATCCCGGCCGTGATCGCAAACGCTTCGCGGCACTCGGCCTGCGCCCCGGCGATCTGGTCACGGATATCAACGGCATTTCGCTGACGAACATCAATGAAGGCATGGAGCTCTTCAAGACTCTGGGCGATGCTTCCCAGGTAACCATCACTGTGGAACGTAACGGGCAGACGCAAATCATGAACCTCGATACGAGCCAGTTAGATCTCAAGGACGAAAGACGCTAATGCGCCACTGCATACAATTGGGGATACGTGTGCTGTTGCTGATCTCATTACTTTCAGCAACTGCCTATGCTCAACAACAACCCACTATTACGCCCAATTACAAAGACGCCGATATCCAGCTGATTATTGAAGCTGTCAGCGAGGTCACCGGACGTAACTTCATCGTTGACCCGCGGGTAAAAGCGAACGTCACGATGCTCTCGTCGACGCCCATGACGCCGGAAGCGTTCTACGAAGCGTTCCTCTCGATTTTGCAGGTCTACGGTTATGTGGCCGTGCCGTCCGGTGATGTGATCAAGATCCTGCCGGATGCGAATGCCCGCCAGATGCCGGGCTGGGAAGGCACCGGCAGTAAGCGTGCCGATGACATCGTTACGCGGGTCGTCATCGTCGACAATATCTCTGCCGCACAACTCGTGCCGATCCTACGCCCCCTGATTCCGCAATACGGGCACCTTGCTGCCCACCCGGCTTCGAATATGCTGATCATTTCCGACCGTGAGGCGAATGTCAGCCGTGTCGTCAGCATCATCCGCCGCATCGATCAGGCAGGCGATGACGAGTTTGAAGTGATCCGCTTAACGAATGCTTCAGCGGCCGATACTGTGCGGGTCGTAACAGCCCTGCAGCAAAGCAACCGCACCGAGGGTGCGGCAGCGGGTCGCACCACTACCATTGTTGCCGACGATCGCACCAACAGCGTGCTCGTTAGTGGCGACAAGGCCGAGCGTCTGCGTCTGCGTGCCTTGATTACGCATCTCGATACGCCGCTGGAACAAGGCGGTGACACTCAGGTCCGCTATCTGCGTTATGCCGATGCGGCAGAACTGGCTACCAAGCTCGACGCTCAATACAGCGGCAAAGTTGCCACGGGCGAAGGTGGCGTGCTGCCGGGTCAGGAAAGCGACATCAGCATCTGGGCCGATGAAGAAACCAACGCCATCGTTATTACCGCACCACCAAAAATCATGCGCTCGATGATGTCCGTGGTCGACAAAATCGATATCCGCCGTGCGCAGGTACTGGTCGAGGCCATTATTGTTGAGGTGACCTCCGATAACGCCGAGAACCTCGGTGTTACCTGGGCGGCCTACGCTGACTCAGCCGTGGTCGGCGCCACCGACTTTTCGCAAATCACGCCGGGTGTCGTCGGCGCATTGGGCGCTGCCAGCGGTGACGATATCGCTGATGCTGCCGGAGCCATTCAGGATGGCATCAACCTGGCAGTTGGCAGGATTTCCGAAAGCGGTCTGTCATTTGCCGCCGTGCTGCAGGCGCTGAAAGCCGATGCCAACAGCAACATCATGGCAACGCCGACGCTGGTCACCATGGACAACGAAGAAGCCGAGATTCAGGTCGGTCAGGAAGTACCGTTTGTAACCGGCAGCTACTCCAACGCAGGCAACGCCGGCGGTGCCGTTAACCCGTTCCAGACCGTTGAACGTAAGCAGGTCGGCCTGACACTGAAACTGACGCCACAGATCAACGAAGGCGACGCTATCCTGCTGGCAATTGAGCAGGAAGTGTCTACCGTCAGTGACAGCACCCAGGCCGTCGACCTGATTACCAACAACCGCATTATCACCACCTCGGTGATTGTTAACGACAGCGACACGCTGGTGCTGGGCGGCCTGATTCAGGACGAGATGCGCGAGCGCGAGCAACGGGTGCCGTACCTCGGTGCGATTCCGTTTATCGGCGCGCTCTTCCGGGCTAAAGAGGCGCAGTTGGTTAAAACCAATTTGATGGTGTTCATCAAGCCGACCATCATCCGCGACAGCGTGCAGGCCGGCATTAAAACCGACGAGAAGTATTCACTGATTCGCGATTTTCAGATCGAAGCGTTTGCTAACGAGAAATTCAATCTGGGCGACCGGCCGATCATGCCGGAAATCGAACGCAAGCAATCCCCCCAGGTGATCGACCTCCGCGACGCGCCGTCCGAAAGCATCGAAGATGGAGGTGAACTTGGCGACTGATCCGGACAGCATCGGTCTTGACCTGCCTGCGGCAACCGACCTGTTGCCCGGGACGACAGCGGATGACACAGCCGTAGTCATCGACCCGCTGCGCCCCGGTCCTTTACTGCCATTCGCTTTTGCCAAACGCCACGGGGTGCTCGCCCAGCGTCATGCTGACGGCAGCATTACAACGCTGCTGCGCCGTGATGCCGACCTGCTCTCATTAAGCGAAGCCCGCCGCAGCATCGGTGAGCCCTTGCATACCAAAGTCATCGAAGCTGATGATTTTGATCAGGCCGTACAACAGGCCTATGAAGACAACGACAACTCCAGCATGCGTATGGTCGAAGGTTTCGACGATGAGTCCGACCTGCTGCGGGTTGCCCAGGAACTGCCTGAACCGTCCGACCTGCTGGAAGCCGATGACGATGCGCCGATCATCCGCCTGATCAATGCAGTGCTGACCTCGGCGATCAAAGAAAATGCATCGGATATTCATATCGAACCTTTCGAGAATCGGCTCGTTATCCGTTTTCGCGTCGATGGTATCCTTAAAGAAGTACTGCAATCACGGCGTGCAGTAGCGCCACTGGTCGTCTCGCGTATCAAAGTAATGTCGGCACTCGATATTGCCGAGAAGCGCCTGCCGCAGGATGGCCGCATTTCACTGCGAATCGCCGGCCGTGCCGTTGACGTGCGTGTCTCGACCATCCCCTCCGGTCACGGTGAACGGGTGGTACTGCGTTTGCTCGACAAGCAGGCCGGGCGCCTGCGGCTCGACTCGCTCGGCATGGCGAAGGAATCGGAAGAAACCATGGAGCGGCTGATTCAGCGTCCGCATGGCATTATCCTCGTCACCGGCCCGACCGGTTCGGGCAAGACCACGTCGCTTTATGCCGCGCTCGAAAAGATTAACAACAACTCACGCAACATCATGACGGTCGAAGACCCGATCGAGTATTACCTCGACGGGATCGGCCAGACCCAGGTCAACACCAAAGTCGACATGACGTTTGCCAAAGGCTTGCGTGCCATTCTGCGTCAGGACCCGGATGTCGTGATGGTGGGTGAGATTCGTGATCTGGAGACAGCCGAGATTGCGGTACAGGCCAGTCTGACCGGTCACCTTGTGCTCTCTACCCTGCATACCAACACTGCCGTGGGTGCGGTCACCCGCTTGCGTGATATGGGCGTCGAACCGTTCCTGCTGTCCTCTAGCCTGATCGGTGTGGTCGCACAGCGTCTGGTGCGCGTACTCGACCCTGATACCAGGGAAAGTTACACGGCCAGTGAATACGAATGCCGTGCGCTCGATGCCGACCCGGCCAATCCGCCAAGTTTGTTTAAGCCATCCGATGACGCCCTGCGCAACGGCAACGGCTACCACGGCCGCTGCGGTATCTATGAGGTTGTGCCAATCGACGATGCCATGCGTACGATGATCCATGATGGTGCGAGCGAACATGAACTCGAGAAGTACGCCCGCACCCAGACGATGGGCATTCGTGATGACGGCCTGCGCAAAGTGGCCGATGGCACATCAACACTCGAAGAGGTCCTGCGGGTTACCCGCGCCTCTTAGCCATGGGCGCGTTCGAATACACAGCCGTTGATGCCGGCGGCAAAGAAACCAAAGGTGTCTTAGAGGGCGAAACTGCCAGGCAAGTGCGGCAAGTATTGCGCGAACGCAAGCTCTTCCCTGTCTCTGTTGACGAGATTGCCGAAAAGGAAAAAGGCGAATCCTTTTCGTTGTCGTTAAACCGCGGCATCTCTGCAGCCGATCTGGCACTGTTTACCCGGCAGCTGGCCACACTGGTCAATGCGGGCATGCCGCTGGAGACTGCACTGAAAGCGGTCGCCGAACAGACTGAACAGCCCCGTGTACAAAGCATTGTTCTGAGCGTGCGCTCCCGCGTCATGGAAGGCCATACCTTTGCCGACGGGCTGAAAGACTTTCCCCGTGCCTTTCCGGAGCTGTATATCGCCACGGTGGCCGCCGGTGAGCAATCCGGTCACCTGGATGCCGTGCTTGAACGCCTTGCAGACTACACCGAAGCACGTCAGGAGCTGCGCCAGAAGATCCAGCAGGCCATGATCTACCCTGTCGTGCTGACGGTGCTGGCTATCACGATCGTCAGCCTGATGCTGGTGTACGTGGTACCGAAGGTCGTCGGCGTGTTTGCCGATACCGGTCGCGAATTGCCCGGCATGACGGTGTTCCTGATCGCCTCCAGCGAGTTTTTGCAAAATTACGGTGTGGTTCTGGTTATCGTGTTGATAGCTGCATTCTTCGGCTTCCGGCAAATGCTCAAACAGCCGGCATTCAAATTTAAGTTCGACCGGTTTTTGTTGAAAGTGCCGTTGGTCGGTCGGTTGGTGCGTGGTTTCAATACCGCCCGCTTCACCCGCACCTTTAGCATTCTGACCGGTGCCGGCGTACCGGTGCTCGACTGTCTGCGAATTGCCTCCGAGGTCATCGCGAATGCACCGATGAAGGATGCCGTTGAGGAAGCCTCCCACCGGATTCGTGAAGGCGCGCCGATCGGTGGCTCCTTAGCCAGCAGTGGCTACTTTCCGCCGATTGCTATTCACCTGATCTCCAGCGGTGAAACCAGCGGCCAGCTCGACAACATGCTGGAGCGCGCCGCCATCAATCAGGAACGCGAAATGGACGGTCTGATTGCAACGATGCTGGGCATTCTGGAGCCCGCCGTGATCGTCGGTATGGGCGTCGTCGTAACCTTCATTGTGCTGTCCATCCTGCTGCCAATATTCCAGCTCAATGAGCTGGTAGCTTAAAGCCCCAAACCCCTTAATTGCGCCATATATAAGGCTTCAGCCCTTCTCCGGGTACTTCTGATGCGGCCCCGGCATTTGTCGGCTTTGTGACATAAGTCGCATAACTCAGACGCATCTAGATAGACACTTTTACCCGTGGAATGCTGATGTCTGGGACATCTGACGCGAAGTAGAACGGAGTAGGAAGCATGGGCGCTTTTTCAAACGAAAATGAAGAACGCCGGGAAGACGAAATCGTCGATCCCGATGTAACGCAGGAAATTGAAGTTTCCAAAACGAGGAACACCGACAATGTCGGTCAGACCTCTGTGGAAATCGATGTGGAAAACCTAATTGCAGAACTGGAAGCGGAAAAGTCGGCCAGCGGTGTCGATTCCGACGGTGACTTGCGCAAACGCCTCGATGAGATACTTGAGAAGAAGCAGACCGAGGAACAGCTGCATGATGACTTCGAAGATTACGAACTCGAAGACTGATTGGTTGTTACACGTTTTTGAGAAGCCGGGCAGACGCCCGGCTTTTTTTATTATTTCATTTTTTCGGCATGACTACTAAGGCTAGTGAAAATCCCTGCTACTGGTTGTCAGCCCGCCGAGCATGGCACTGTAATCCTCGAGTCGTGAAGCAATAAGGTGTACCACACCATTCTGCTTCTGCAGCCGCCCGCTGACGCCGAGCAAACGCGAACCCAGCAGTGCCCGCCGGTGCTTGTTTGCCACAGCTTCCCAGACGATCAGGTTGAGCGTCCCTGTGTCATCCTCAAGCGTGACAAAGGTAACGTTATTGGCACTACCGGGCCGTTGCCGGGTAATCACCAGCCCCGCCGTGTGCAGCTCGGTACCGTCCGGAGACGCTGTGACATCAGCAAACGGCAGAGCAGCACGGCGCTTAAGCGACGCCCGCAGCAATGCCAGCGGATGCTGCCGCAGGCTCAGACCGACACTGCGGTAGTCGGCCACCACGTTCTGACCTTCTGTCGGCCGCCGCAACAGCGGCACTCCCTCTTCCTGTTGTTGCATCGCCAACAACGGTAGCGGCTTTTCCACGCCGGCAACATGCCACTGTGCCTGATGCCGGTTACCGGCCAGCGCATGGAATGCATCGGCATCGGCGAGCGCCGCATATTCTTGCCGGCTCAGTAATACCCGTTCACTGAAATCACGCATATTCGCAAATGCAACTTTGGCCCGCGCCGTGACAAGCCGTTCGGCAGCACTCGCTTTAAAGCCTTTCACCATCAGCAAACCCAAACGCAATTGCGGCTCGCCCTGTTGATCAGACTCCAGTGTGCACACCCATTCGCTGCGGCTCACATCAACCGGCAATACTGCCACCCCCTGACGACGCGTTTCCTGCACCAATTGCGCCGGTGCATAAAACCCCATCGGCTGAGAGTTCAATAGTGCACAGGTAAATACGGCCGGATGGTGGCACTTCATCCACGCCGACACATACACGAGCAAGGCAAAGCTCGCGGCATGTGACTCGGGGAAGCCGTATTCCCCGAAGCCCTTAATCTGGTTAAACACCTGTTGCGCGAACTGCGGCGCATAGCCACGGCTGGTCATGCCTGTAATGAGCTTCTGCTCAAACTTGTCGACGGTGCCGTGCCGGCGCCAGGCCGCCATCGAACGGCGCAACTGGTCGGCCTCGCCCGCCGAGAACCCGGCTGCAACCATAGCCAGTTGCATCACCTGCTCCTGAAAAATAGGCACCCCCAGCGTACGTTGCAGAACCTCACGCACCGGCTCTCCGGGATACACCACCGGCTCTTCACCGTTACGCCGCCTGAGATACGGATGCACCATGTCGCCCTGAATCGGGCCCGGCCGGATAATCGCCACTTCGATAACCAAATCGTAAAAACACGCCGGTCGCAAACGCGGCAGCATCGCCATCTGTGCCCGCGACTCGATCTGGAACACCCCGACGGTTTCCGCTCTACTGATCATCGCGTAAACCTGCGGGTCTTCGGCAGGTACTGTATCCATCGCGAACCGCCGGCCGTAATAGGCACTCAGCAAATCAAAACCGCGGTGCAAGGCACTGAGCATACCCAGCGCGAGCACATCAACTTTCAGTAAGCCCAGCGCATCGAGATCATCTTTATCCCACTGGATGACAGTACGTTCCGGCATGGCGGCGTTCTCGACCGGCACCAACTCGTGTAACGGCTGTTCCGATACCACAAAGCCGCCGACATGCTGCGACAGGTGCCGCGGAAACCCGAGCATCGCATCAGCCAGCTCAACCAGACGGCGTATCAGCGGGCTCTGCGGGTCGAAGCCCGCTTCACGCACCCGCTCTTCGTTGAGGCGACGCCCGTCCCACCACTGCATTGACCGTGCCATCCTGTCGATCTGCAAGGCCGACAGCCCCAGAGCCTTACCGGCATCACGAATCGCGCCGCGTGGCCGGTAAGTGATGACCGTTGCTGTCAGCGCTGCCCGGTGCCGCCCGTACTTGTTGTAGATGTACTGAATCACCTCTTCGCGACGGCAGTTTTCAAAATCGACATCGATATCCGGCGGCTCATGGCGTTCTTTCGAAATAAACCGCTCCATCAGCATCGACATTCGTGCCGGATCGACTTCGGTAATACCAAGCACATAACACACCGCCGAGTTCGCAGCAGAGCCGCGCCCCTGACACAGAATATTATTCGCACGGGCAAACCGGACGATGTCGTACACCGTCAGAAAATAATGCTCGTATTCCAGCTCGGCGATGAGCTGCAGTTCGTGTTCGATCTGCTGTCGTACAGCCGCTGTTTCTCCGCCCGGCCAACGCTCTCTGATACCCCGCTCGGTCAGTTCACGCAGATAAGCGGTCGCCGTAGAGTCCACCGGTACCAGTTCATGCGGATAGCGGTAATTGAGTTGCTGCAGGGAGAAGTTAATACGTCCTGCAATATCGCAACTGGCCGCAAGCAGCTTCCGTGAGTACAACGCTGCAAGCCGTTGCCGGCCACGCAGATAACGCTCGCCGTTCGGGTACAGCGCCTCTCCGGCCTCCTCCAGCGTAGTGTTCAGACGCACCGCTGTCAGCGTGTCCTGCAGTATCCGCCGGTGCCGGCGGTGCATATGCACACTGCCGGTGGCCACCCGCGGTATAGCCGTCTCGTGCGACAACACCATAGCCCGCTCGGCAATCGGCTCATCGGCAGCCTCCAGCAGGCGGCTCTGGCTGATCCACATGCGCTGCGGGAACAACCGCTTGAGCCAACGGGCATCGCCTAACGATGAGTCCGCTGTCACCGGCCACAGCAGCAGACAATCGGACAAGCCTTCAGCTGCCGCTTCGAGATCGTCACGCGTTAAACGGTAACTGCCCTTCTCTGCTGCTCTGCGTGCAGTAGTAATCAGTGCACAAAGCGCACTGTAGCCCTGCTGTCCCGCCGCCAGTAACACCACCCGCAAACCGTCGGTAAGAACAAACTCACTACCGACAATTAACTGAATGCCCGCTTCACGGGCGGCAACGTGCGCCCGCACAATACCGGCGACCGAACACTCATCGGTAATTGCGATAGCGCGATAGCCGAGCCCGGCCGCCCGCTTAACGAGCTCTTCCGGATGTGATGCGCCCCGCAGGAACGTAAAGTTACTGACGCAATGCAGTTCCGCGTAGTCGACACTCACAGCACGACTTCAGCCGAACAAGCCATGCAGATACCAGCCACTACGGTCACGAAACAACCAGATACGGCGGCCGGCAGCATGCTCGACAACGTAGTAATCACGCTGCACATCACCACCATCCCACCAACCGGCCTCGATGCGCTCGGCATTGCCGCTTGCCGCCAGGGTTTCTCCGCCGTGAATACGCCGGGGCTGCGGCAACAGCCATAACGGCCGCGGCAGGTTGTTACGGGGCGCTCCGGATGCTGTCAGCGGCTCTGTTTTGCGCCAGGCGCGCTCCGGACGATAATCGCAGGCTGCCGACAGCCCGTAGACCCGCTCCCGGCCAAGCCGCGCCTGCAGCCTTTCGATAAGGCGTGAACCGGCACGGTTGTCGTTACCGTTAGCAAGATCGTCTGTCAGCAATGCCGCTGTACCCGCCTGCAGCGCATTAAACGCTCCGGCACTCATACCGACAGACTGCACCGGTGACTCCAGCAACACCCGTTCGAACCGCAGTTCAATCAGCTTACGGAGCGTCTGTACCGAATGCTGTGGCTCCAACAAACCGATTTCGATGTCAGTAACGGCGGGTTCCTGTTGATCAGCGAACTGCCTGCTGTGCACCAGAGTAATGCACAGGTGCTCAACCGCGAGCTGCCGCCCCGTCATAAACTCCTGCAACCGGTCCAGCTGCAGATCGATCACACTCGAGAGCATCCCGTAGTCAATCGTTTCCTCAGGCAGGTCGACATGGTCTTCAAATACCGGCGGTTCGGCATAGTGCAGCCTGACATCGGCGTCGCGCCCGAAACCGCGATCAAGCTCACGCAGACGTTTCTGACCGAAACGTTTGGCAAAACCGGCGCGCGGCAGACGTAAGCAATCACCCAAGGTCTCCACCCCCATGCTGACAAACTGTTTGTGCAGCCGCACGGGCCAGTTCAATACACTCACCGGCAGCGCCTTCAGTTGCGGGTCATCAGCTGTGCGCAGGTGCAACGACCCGCCGCTTGCCGCAAGCCACAACGCGGCCTGCGGTACCGGGCTGCTGGCCGTGCAGACTTCGTGTTCGTACAACTCGTCGTGTAACTGCGATAACAAAGCCCCGAGCCCGCCGAACAACTGCAAGCTGCCCCTGACCTCGAGTAGCAAAGCATCGTCGGCGGCCACACTGACCACCGGTGTAAAGCCGACGGCCCATGCTGCCAGCGACTGCAACGCCTCATTCTCAAGTTGCTGCTCGCGCTGCAGAAGCTGCAGTTCCGGCGCCAATGCCAGGGCCGCGTTGACCGGCAAGCCCGGCTGCACACCAGCCGCTTGTGCCGCATCGTTGGCCAGCAATACCTGCACATTGTTGCCTTCGTTATGAATCACGGCACAGGGCCGCCCGGCTTCGGCAGACAACACTTCCAGCGGCAATAACGGAAAGCGCAGACACAACCAGAGGTGTCCGGAAGCCGCAGACCGGGGTAACGGTGAATGCCGCACTTCGATGTCGGCAAAAAGTTCAGCGCCGTTTAAGGCGTCTTTGTGCGGCTCATTCAGCGACGTATCTGCATGCAAGTCATCGCCCTGAAACAGGCTTGTCTGAACCGGGCCCCTGACGGGAAACGGGACTGTATTGGACGGTTTCTTCGATTGCATTAATCAGCACCCAACTAGTTATTCATACATCAAGACGCACGCTGCCTGATCGACCAAAGCGGTTCTTCAAAACTGTCAGCTGCAAGCAGCTCGAGCCTTCCGCAGTATCACTGTCGACCCGCTGCAGCTGCACCCGTAATGCAGCGACCGAGTGCAGTCGCAATGCCTGCCGTGGCCGGAACACAACCGCCCAGCTGCCATGTTGTTCGGCGGCCAACTGCAAACGCCGCAGATTCCGCATACCGGCTCGCCCCACCCAGGCAAATGCCGCCGCACACGCCGGCGAATGCAACGCCTGCTCCAACGACCACAGCGTGTCGCTATCATCGTCTGCGTTCACCAGCATCAACCGCGACAAATCCAACCCTGCGGCCTGCAATGCCGGTGCATACGGCAAATACGGTGGCGCGACCCACACCAGCAGCCCGGTAAGCTGCTGCAAGGCCGGCAACAACACACTCAATTCGCCACTGCCGTAACTGTCGACAAACAACTCTGTTAAGGCACCTGCCGGCCAACCGCCGTGCAACAGCTTGTCGAGCTCTGCAAACCCAGTCGGTAAAACCTGCGGTGGCCGGGTCGTACCGGCCAGGCCAATACGCGGGTTTTGCAGTAACTTGTCTAATTGCTGCCGCTTGTCTGCATCCACTATGACTACGCTTTAATAATTCCGCCGACAGTGGTGCCTCAGGCAGAGCCTCAGCCCTGCCCGCTTATACACAGATAAGCGGTTATTCAGTTAGTTGAGCCGTGCTTTCTTCTAATACTTGCCGGCTTATTAATTCTGCTAATTCCGGTTAATTTTGGCGCACCAGCCCGACGACGACGCCTTCAATCATCATGTGCTGCTCCGACAGGTTCACTTCTATCGGTTTAAAATCTTCGTTTTCCGGCAACAACCAAACCATTTTCCCGTCCTGCCGGTAACGCTTCACGGTGACTTCATCATCGAGACGGGCAACGATAATCTGGCTGTTGCGAACCTCGGGAGTGCGATGCACTGCGACGAGATCGCCATCAAGAATGCCGGCATCTTTCATACTCATACCTTCGACCCGCAGTAAGTAATGCGGCTCGGGATGAAACAGATCCGGGTTAACCTTCAGATAATCTTCAACGTGCTCGGCAGCCAGGATCGGCTCGCCGGCAGCCACCTTACCAACCAGCGGCAGGCCGTCTTCTTCTACAGCCATATCCGGTTGATCACCCAACAGCTGAATACCGCGTGAGGCGCCCTTCATCAATTCGATGGCCCCCTTGCGCTGCAGCGCCCGCAGATGCTCTTCGGCCGCATTGGCCGACTTAAAACCGAGCTTTTTAGCAATTTCTGCACGGGTCGGCGGCATGCCTTCCAGCTCGATACACTCGCGAATAAAGGCCAGAACCTCGGCTTGTCTCGGTGTTAACTCATCCATAGCGATGCACCTGTCGGTAAGCTCAACTTGATAAGATCAAGTCACAAATACTGTATAAATAACCAGTATGTGATTATATACAGATACCAAGGCAGTGCAAGCGAACAATAGAAAAACGCTGCTACCCCGCGTCATTATTAGGATTATTGCGGTTTATACGGCGTTGCGTATCCCGAATCTTTAAGTCATTATGCAGCAATCGACATAAGTCGATGCTTAAGCACAAAATGACCAACTAGTTGAGGAAACCTCATGAAAACAACAATCATCAAAGTGGGCGCAATTGCTGCAGTTCTTGCGTTTGCCACTGGCTGTGAGAGTTCAGCTGCCCTGCAGAATCAAGTCGACGCCCTGCAGACCAAAGTAGCCGCTCTTGAAGCTCAGGTAGAAGGTGCATCAAGCGGTTCAGGCGATGCAGCAGCAGCTCAGCGCAGCGCAGACCAGGCTCAGGCCTGCTGTGATGCCACCAATGAACGCATCGACCGCATGTTCCAGCAGAGCCAAAGCAAGTAAGGCAACCGCCGGATAAGAAAAGCCGCCCTTGAGGATTCAAGAGCGGCTTTTTTTTGACCTGCTTTTTTAACCTGAATGCTCTACCGGGCGTTCTAACGGCTGTCAGCTACCACCGTCTCACTGCTACGGCGACCGACTTCAACCGGCATGCCGGTGGGCTGTGCCCAAACATCTTCGATTGCATCCCAGTCGACCTGCGTTTGCTGCGGATCAACCACTTGCACGAACGCTTCCATCACCCGCGTAAAACTGTGCGCTTCGGAATCTTCCAACGGCTCCAGCGGTACGTGTGCTTCAAACATCAGGCGCTCACCGTCAAAGGCAAACTTGTACGGCTGGTTCACAATCTGCACCGGCGTATTCACCGCTACCTGCGGAAACAACCACTCGATATTTTCCGGGTACATGCGTACACAACCGTGCGTCACCCGCATACCGACACCCGCCGGCTTGTTCGTGCCATGAATCAGATAAGCCGGCAGACTTAAGCGCATCGCATACTCGCCCAGCGGATTATCCGGACCGGGCGGTACGACCGGTTCCAGCACTTCGCCCCGCTCGGCGTATTCTTCAATAATGGATTTTGTCGGACGCCAGGTCGGCTTCTCGACTTTCGAAACAATGCGCGCTTTGCCTAACGGGGTGAGCCATTCCTGCCTGCCGATACTCACCGGAAAGGTACTGACTACGCCGTCATCAAAAAAATACATACGGTATTCAGCAACATTGATAACAATGCCCTGCCGCTCTGCCACAGGTAGCACATACTGCTTGGGCAGCACGACCCCGGTCTCGGCACCCGGCAACCAGACATCCACCGCCGGGTTTGCCAACCGGATTTCCTCAAAACCCAATCCGTGCTCTCTGGCGAGTGCACTCAGGTTGTCTTCATACTTCGCGGTAACACGGGAAACACTACCGACAAGACCCTGTCCTTCATCGAGCTGAAACGATTCAGCGGAGGCAGGCGCTGCCAATAGCAGCAAAGAAAGAACAGAAACAATGCGCATCAGTTTTCGACCGGAAAAATCACTACAACAAATCAGATAACCAGAAGTAGCAGTATCGCATAGCTTATTGTGCTGACCAGCACAATTCCGAGAAGGTTCAATGAAAAACCGGCACGTGACATTTGCGGAACCGTCACTTGCCCGGAACCGAATACGATCGCATTGGGCGGGGTTGCCACCGGCAACATAAAAGCACAACTCGCCGCAATGGCGGCAGGAATAATAATCAGCTGCGGCTCAATATTCAGCCCCACCGATACGGCATACAAAATCGGCACCAGCGTTGCTGTGGTAGCAAAGTTACTGGTCAACTCGGTCAGAAAAATCACAATACTGACAACTACGACAATGATCAGCCACACCGGCAGCCCGCCAAGCACCTCGGCCTGACTGCCGAGAAACCGGCTGAAGCCGCTTTGATCAAGCGCGGCAGCAAGACTCAGCCCCCCGCCAAACAACAACAATAGCCCCCAGGGGAGCTTTAACGCAGTTGGCCAGTTCATCAGGCGCTGGCCGGAACGCTGTCCCGACGGGACGATAAATAATACGAGCGCTGCGAACAATGCGACCCCGGTATCGGTTAACCCTGCCAGCGGCTGCCAATCACCAAGGCTTATCTTTTGCAGCAGCGGGCGGAAAATCCACGCAGCTGCTGTCAGCAAAAACACCAGTAACGTGCGTTTCTCAGCGATGCTGACAGGCGCCAGCGCAGCATTCGCCTCGGCAAGCAATTTGTGTGCGCCGGGAATCTCTTTGACATGCAAGGGATAAACCCAGCGCGTCAGTACCAGCCAGGCTAACGGCACAAACACAACAACCAAGGGCACACCGAGCATCATCCACTTGACGAAGCTGATAGTGATGTTCAGTTGTTCCTGCAGAAATGACACAACAAACAGGTTCGGTGCCGTACCGATAATCGTGCCGATTCCGCCTATCGAAGCGGCATAAGCAATGCCGAGCAGCAGACACAGGGAGAAATTCTTTTCCTGGCGGCGCAGCTCATCGTTATCGGGTTCCGGCAGCAATGAAATAACGCTCAAGGCAACCGGCAACAGCATGATCGTCGTTGCCGTATTCGTGACCCACATGCTGAGCAACGCGGAGATGGTCATGAATGCGCCGACAATCATGGCCGGCGAGGAACCGACGGCCCGCAGTGATACCAGGGCGATACGCTTGTGCAGCCCCCAGCGTTCCAGTGACAAGGCCACAATAAAACCGCCGAGGAACAGAAACACCAGCGGGTGTCCGTAAGGCGCGGCAACCACTTTAATTGAGGTTGCCTCAGCCAACGGAAACAAAGCCATTGGCAATAACGCGGTAACGTATACAGGGATCGCTTCGGTCATCCACCAGACCGCCATGCACAAACCGACAGCCGCAGCGAAGCGCCCGTAACTACTCAGCGGCACGACCATGCCTTCAGGGTCGGTATAGGATTCGGGAAGCAACAGGTAGAGCGCGACTGCGAACAGCGGCCCCAGAAATAACGCGAGGGTCTTGCGGCGAACGCCCGACGGGTCGGTGGCTGAATCACCGGTTGCTGGTCGGGCTTTAAATTCGGTCAAACCTCACCCCGCAACGATTAATCTTTAAAAGCGCAGCAGCGCCGAGCCCCAGGTAAAGCCGCCACCGAAAGCTTCCAGCAGCAATAGCTCGCCACGTTTGATCCGGCCGTCGCGCACCGCGACATCCAATGCCATAGGCACTGAAGCGGCCGAGGTGTTGCCGTATTTGGCGACAGTCAGAATGACTTTCTCCATAGACATACCCAAACGCTTAGCAGTGGCTTCGATAATGCGCTTGTTGGCCTGATGCGGCACCAGCCAGTCGAGCGCATCGTGCTCGAGGTTGTTTGCCTGCAGCGTTTCTTCAACGACAGCACCAAGCGTTTTTACCGCGACTTTAAACACCTCGTTGCCGAGCATGTTGATCGCGAATTCCTTATCGAGATTGCCGGTCTTAGGCCGCTTGGAGACGCCGGCCGGTGCAAACAACAGATCTTTGTACTGACCGTCGGCATGCAGGTGCGTCGAGATAATGCCCTGCTCTTCACTCGGCTGCAGAATGACCGCACCGGCGCCGTCGCCGAACAGCACGCAGGTACCGCGGTCGGTCCAGTCGGTAATTCTGGATAGGGTTTCCGCACCGATCACCAGTGCGTTCTTTGCTTCGCCGGATTTCACGAACTTGTCGGCAATGCTCAGTGCATAGATAAAGCCGCTGCACGCAGCCTCAACACTGAAGGCCGCACAGCCGTGAATACCCAGGCGTTGCTGAATAATTGTGCCGACATTAGGAAACACCAGATCCGGTGTCGTCGTACCGACAGCGATAAAGTCGATATCAGCGGCGCTGACACCGGCAGCCTCCATCGCCCGCTCGGCGGCGGCTATTGCAAGGTCTGCTGTAGTTTCGTCGTCGGCAGCGATGTGCCGTTGCTCAATACCGCTGCGGGAGCGAATCCATTCGTCAGTGGTATCAACCATCTGCTCCAGGTCGGCGTTGGTCACTACCTTTTCCGGTACGTAATGCCCGGTGCCCGCGATTCTGGAATACATCTGGTTATGTGGCCTGCGTTTGCGCGTTAAACCCGAAGTCTAGCCCGAAGCTCAGGAACTTACACCCAGCAATTTGCCGATCTTGCCGGGCACATCCTGCTCGACTTCAACCATCGCGGTATATATAGCCTGCTGGAACGCCACTTCATCCGCACCGCCGTGACTCTTAACGACAATGCCGTTGAGGCCAATTAGATTTGCGCCGTTGTACTGACGGGGGTCAAGTTTGTCGGCAAGCTTCTTCAGTACCGGCAACGATACAGCGCCGGCCATTTTGCCGTACAAGCTGCCGCCGAATTCTTCGCGTAGAAAGTGGCGTATCAATCGTGCGGTGCCTTCCATAACCTTCAGGGCGACGTTACCGGAAAAGCCGTCGCACACAACGACGTCTGCTTTGTGCTGACCGATGTCGTTGCCTTCGACAAAACCGACATAGTTCAGGGGACTGTCGGACAACATGGCCGCAGCCTCACGGACCGTATCGTTACCCTTGATATCTTCTTCACCGATGTTCAGCAAACCCACTTTCGGATTCGCTACCTTTTCAACTTCCGACGCGACGACTGAACCCATGATCGCAAACTGATACAGATTTTCTGCAGTGCAGTCGGTGTTGGCGCCCAGGTCCAGCATGAACGAGCGGCGGGTCATCGTCGGAACGGCAGCCATAATGGCCGGCCGGTCGATGCCGGGCAGTGTTTTCAAAACGAAACGGGCGGTTGCCATCAGTGCACCGGTATTACCGGCACTGACGCAGGCATGAGCATCGCCATCCTTAACCAGGTTGATGGCAATGCGTAGCGAGGATTTCTTTTTCTTGCGGAGGGCGTCAGCCGGCGACTCATCCATGCTGACGATTTCGGGAGCCTCAACAACCCTGACACGGTCCGCAACATCGCCTGCGGAGACCAGGTAGGGTTCAATAGCGCCTGTCTTGCCGACAAGAACAATATTCAGGGTGGAATGCTGCCGCAACATGGCCAGACCGGCCGGCACACAGACATCTGCGCCACGGTCGCCGCCCATCGCATCAATTGCAATGATTACGGGTTCAGCCAACGTTCCCTCCCCCGGCCCGAATGGACCTTCACATCAATAATACAGCTCTGCCAACCATTACCGAAACGGATTGGGCCGACAGCTTCAGAAGTGCTCGATTACTCGGAATCTTCTTCAGCAGCGGGCTTAGCAATAACCTGCTTGCCGCGATAGTAGCCGTCGGCGCTGACGTGATGGCGACGGTGGGTTTCGCCGGTGGTCGGCTCGGTAGAAAGAGCCGGGCCTTTGGCTTTGTCGTGAGAACGACGCATGCCACGCTTCGACGGGGTGGTACGATTTTTCTGAACTGCCATTGTTACATCTCCAGTAACTAATTCTTAGACGGGTCGTCCTGCTTCAGCAGTTCGGCCAATCCAGTAAACGGTTTATGTGCGCCTTCAACCTGAGCTTCGGTTTCTACCGGAGCTGCAACTGAAGTCGCCACTTCACACTCACTCGCCGCATGTTTAGGTGCCAAAGGAATTGCACTTAGCAATTCGTCTTCGATCAGTTCCCGGATATGCAGCCCCTGATCATCCACCTCAACGGCATCGACCAGTTCTGCTTCATCCTCAGGCATTTTGCCCGAAACACATAAACGCAACTCCGAATCAATGTTGACCTGCCATAACATCGGTTCAAGACAACGTTGGCACTCCAATCCGACAACACCGTTTATATTAATGAGCAACGTCGGTTGCAGTGCCTCATCCCCGGCACTGCGAAACCTGAGTCGTACATTAATACCGGCTGCATCGGACGCTCCGGATTTTTCCGGAAGCGGCACAATGTATTGCCGGAAACGTTGCAAATCGTCTACGGAAACCTGATCGGTCAGCACGGTTTGCCGACCGGTCAGTTCGTTGAGTTGCGCGACACCAATAAACTCAGCGAGCATAGGGCGCGTATGATAGGTATCGAAAAAACTCCTGTCAAAACAAAGAGCAACGTTTTTCTAACTTTTCCGGAAAAAATCGGCCTTTTTCGGGTCGTATTTCGGACGCAGCGCAAAAAAAGCGCCTGAAACGGGCCTGAAGCCCCTACAATCCGCCAATTAGACCGCACCGGAGCAATCGACACCGTGAGCCAGCCCCGCATCATTCTCGCCTCCACTTCCCGCTACCGGGCGGGATTACTGCAGCGCCTGACCGCTGATTTTGAGCAAGTCGGCCCGGAATGCGACGAAACTCCCGCCGCCGATGATATCCCCCTGCTGCTGGCCGAACGCCTCGCGCACGAGAAAGCCATGTCCGTCGCGCGTCGCCACCCTGATGCTTTGGTAATCGGCAGCGACCAGGTTGCCAGCCTCAAAGGCGCCATGCTGGGCAAACCCGGCGATCACGCAACGGCCGTGAAACAGCTTGGCGACTGCTCCGACAACAATGTCGACTTTTACACAGCAGTCAGTGTCGTTCGCTTGTCCGACGACACCGTTCACCGGCACGTTGATCACACCCGCGTGTGCTTTAAAAAACTCTCGGACAACGTCATAGAACAGTACCTGCAAAAAGAACAGCCATACGACTGTGCCGGCAGCTTTAAATCGGAAGCGTTGGGGGTGGTCTTGTTCGACCACATCGACAGTACTGACCCGACTGCGTTAATCGGGTTGCCGCTAATCTGGCTGGCGCAGACGCTGGGCGACTGTGGTGTCGAACTGTTGTAGCTTAATCGCCGCTTTCCAAGCGGTTCAGAATCGCGCTAAGCTGCTCATCCAGAGGCGCCTCAATCAACACCGTACCCTCGCCGCGGCGATCCGGGTATTCCAGCACGGCAGCATGCAGAAACAAGCGTTTCACCTTCAGTTTACGTTCGGCCTCGCAGCCCTTGTTGCCATAGCGCGAATCACCCAGCACCGGATGCCCCAGCGCCTGCGCGTGCACCCGGATCTGGTGCGTCCTGCCACTAAATAATTCAACCTTGGTATAGGTCGCCTCGCGGTGCGGGCTTAATGGAATAAAGCGGGTATGGGCCGCCTTGCCGTTATCGGAAACCACAACATGTCGCTCACCGTTTTGCCGGTTACGGACTTCGAGGGGCAACTTCACATCCTGGGTGCCTGCGGCCAAGCGCCCTTCCAACATGGTGAGATAGGTTTTCTGCACTGCGTTTTCACGAAACGCTTCATGCAGATAACGCAAACTGCTGCGCTTGCGTGCGATCAACAAACAACCGCTGGTGTCGCGATCAAGCCGGTGCACCAGCTCCAGCGATTTCTCTGCAGGGTTAGCAGCCCGCAATAACTCAATTGCCCCGGCACTGATGCCGCTACCACCATGCACGGCCAGCCCTGCGGGTTTATCCAGTGCGATGACATCGGCATCTTTATAGATTATGTACTTGTTGATCCAGCCGGCCGACGCCTCATCCGGCTGCGGTTTGGCTTCACCAAGCCGGACCGGCGGAATCCGCACCACGTCACCCTCCGATACTCGTTGCGATGGCTTGCAACGCCCCTTGTTAACCCGCACTTCGCCACTGCGGATAATCTTGTAGATCTTGGAGCGCGGCACGCCCTTAAGCTCCGACAACAGCAGATTATCGAGCCGCCGCTCCGCCATATCGCCGTCGACAGTCAAAAACCGGACTTGCGGGGCTGCTGCAGCGCTTTCCGGGGTGTTTGCTGCTGTTTTGGACGGCCTGTGAGCCATACAAACAAATACTCCTATATATAGGTCGGATTCGTTGATGCGCGGGGTAAGCGCTGTTATATTACCCCGTCGCGCGGTAACGCGTTGATTTATCAGGCCGGTTCAGGCAGCTCCAAACCAGAGCGCTGTACGCTGAATTTACAGCGAAGAACCGGTCGAAGGGAATGTTGCAGCCTGGCTGCAGTATACAGTTTCAACTGACCTGCATAGCAGGTCTTCACGGGTCACCTGACCTAGCTTCGTCCGGCACAAATGCCGGCAGGCAAAATTGAAAAGAAAAGAAACTACTGGGCTTCCTTAGAGAAGGCCAATAGAAGAAACGGGGATTGTTCAGGGCTACGTGCCCTGCCATCACAATGTCATCAGCTTGTCACAACCCGATCACTGATTCGCACCGGTTCCGGTGCCTGCCACTGCCCTCTTATTCATACGGCAGCATGGCTGTTTGTCCTCCCCGTACCCTTTTCACGTCAGGGACCCCTAACCAAGAAAGTTTAGGGTCTTATGAAAAGAATGTTAATCAATGCAACTCAAAAAGAAGAGTTGCGCGTAGCCATCGTCGATGGTCAGAAACTCAACGATCTGGATATTGAAGGTCCGAGTAGCGAGCAGAAAAAATCAAACATCTACCAAGGCAAGATCACCCGTATCGAGCCCTCTCTGGATGCTGCCTTCGTTGACTATGGTGCAGAGCGCCACGGATTTCTGCCGTTAAAAGAAATCTCCCGCGAGTACTTTGTCAGCCAGCCCGAACAGGGCTCAAAGATCAATATCAAGAAAGTCCTCAAGGAAGGCCAGAACATCGTTGTTCAGGTCGACAAGGACGAGCGCGGCAATAAAGGCGCGGCGCTAACCACATATATCAGCCTCGCCGGCCGTTTCGTCGTGCTGATGCCGAACAACCCCCGTGGCGGCGGTGTATCGCGCCGGATTGCCGGGGAAGAACGCGACCAGATTCGCGATGTCCTCCGCGAAATCGACATGCCCGAAGGTCAGAGCGTCATCGTGCGCACTGCCGGCATCGGTCGTTCCTCCGAAGAACTCAAATGGGATCTCGACTACCTGCAGGGAGTCTGGCAAGCGGTTCTCGGTGCGGTCGACCCGAGCTCAAAACCGTTTCTGATCTTCCAGGACAGCAGCCCGATCGTGCGCGCACTGCGTGACCACCTGAGCGCTGACATCGGTGAAATCATCATTGATGATGCAGAAACAATGAAAGAAGCGCGTGAGTTCATGGACCACGCCATGCCGCACAATCTGCGTAAGCTGCAGGCCTATGAAGAACCGGTACCGCTGTTTACCCGCTTCCAGATTGAGAGCCAGATCGAATCGGCGTTCTCCCACAGTGTGAGCCTGCCCTCAGGCGGCAGTCTCGTGATCGACCCCACCGAAGCACTGACTTCAATCGATATTAACTCCGCACGCGCTACCAAAGGCGGCGACATTGAAGCCACCGCGCTGCAAACCAACGTTGAAGCAGCAGACGAAATTGCCCGTCAGTGTCGTCTGCGTGACCTCGGTGGTCTGCTCGTTATCGACTTTATCGATATGGGCCCGTCGAAGAACCAGCGTGAAGTTGAAAACCGCTTGCGTGAAGCTATGCGTGGTGACCGCGCCCGTGTGCAAATCGGCAAGATTTCACGTTTCGGTCTACTCGAGATGTCGCGGCAGCGGATGCGTCGTTCACTCGGCGAATCAGCTCATAAAGTCTGCCCGCGTTGCATGGGTGCAGGCAGCATCCGCAGTGTTGAGTCGCTGGGTCTGTCTATTTTGCGTCTGGTCGGCGAAGAAGCCCGCAAGGATATGACCGCGAAAGTCATTTGCGAACTGCCGGTTGCCGTAGCCACCTACCTGTTGAATGAAAAACGTGACTGGATCATGGATATCGAAGGTCGCGACAAAGTCGACCTGCTGCTGGTTGCTAACCCGTCTCTGGATACGCCCCACTATGCCATTCGCCGCGTCCGCAGTGACCAGACCGAGCTCGAGGAAAATTCAGGCGCCAGCTTCAACCTGACGACGCCGGATGAAGACCTCGTCGAGGCAGTACTCGAAACATCACACAAACACGTCCATGAAGCACCGGCTGTACAGGCTGTTAAACCGGCGACCCCGGCTCCGACGCCGCAAAAGGTTGCCGACAAGCAGGAAAAGGCTCCAAGTATCGGCCTGCTGGGCTGGCTGAAGAAGCTTTTGGTCGGCGACGGCGAGCCACCCAAGCAGCAGCCATCGCGTAACCGCGGTCGCAACGAATCCCGTGACGGACAGCGCAAAGGCCGTGGTCGTCGTGGTGAGAGCCGCGGCAAGAACCAGCGTGACGGTCATCGCAACAAGAACGACCAGCGCCGCGACAGATCCGCTAAAGGCAAATCGAACGACAACGAGAATCGCAACAATCGTCGTAACGAAAAGCGCGACGACAACAAGAAACCACAGCAGCAAAACCAGCAAGGTAATGGCCCTGCAAAAGCAGACGGCCAGCCATCAGGCGATGGCGCGCAAGATGAAGGCCAGAACACTCAGGGCCGTCGCCGGCGCAGTCGCCGTCGTCGTCGCCGTGGCGGTAACCGCGACAATGCTGGCCAGGATAATCAGCAGCAGGGTCAGGACCAGAGTCAGTCGAGCGACAGAGGCAATCAGGCTACCGCCACTGCACCGGCAGACAATGCCCGGAATGAGCAGCGTAAGCCCGAATCTGGTGCGACCGCTCCACAACAGTCACAGCAGGATTCGAGTGACAACCGTGGTGAAGCCAAGCCGGAAACCGTCAAGCAGGAAACCGTCAAGCCGCAAAACGTAAAGCCGGAAGCAAAACCAGCTGCACAACCGGATGCCAACCCTGCTCAGGGCAACGCACCGGCGCGCCCACCGGTTCAGGCCGAGGTGCAGACACCGGCGCCGTCAGCAACGGCTCAACAGTCACCTCAGGCATCACCTCAGGCATCAACTGCGGCAAAACCGCTGGAACCGCCTAAGTCCCGGGAAGCCGTCCAGAAGGATACGCAGCCCGCTGCCACACCGGAGAACAAGCCGGCACAGCAGTCCGGTGCCGGACAATCGGACAAGAACCAGTCCGACAAGGACCGCAAGCTGCCGTGGGAGGAATCAACATCGGGTTCTTCCGATAAACCGCAGCGTGTGTGGTCGTCGTCGGATGATTAGCGCCTAACGGCTTAATGAAGCCCCGCGCTGCGGGGCTTCATTATGTATACGCCAGCGTGGCATTTGATCTGAAAACTTATTAGGCTCTACTGCAGCTTTTGATACCTACACAGCCTGCAGGAGGCAGTGACACGTCATGTCCAAACAAGCCGATAGTTCGGGATTCAAACAGGGGTTACTTCTCTCTGTATTCAGCCTGTTCCTGACACTGGCTCTGGTGGAGTTGAGCCTGCAGGTTGCCGACTCGGCGGGCATTGCCCCGGAATTCTTCGGATCGCTTGGCCAAGCCAGACCGCCAATCGACCGTCGTGACGGTGCGGGCATGTACTACGTGCATCAATACAATGCCTACTCGATCAAGCCGGGCTACACCCGCGGCAAAAAAGAAAAAATTAATTCACTCGGCTTTCGGGGCGACGACATCGCGGCCGACAAACCCGATGATGTATACCGGATTGTGGCTATCGGCGGCTCAACTACGTTTGCCGTTTACCTGCCGTGGGATAAGTCCTACCCCTACTACCTTCAACAGGACTTACGCGAACGCTTCGACACAGACAAGATCGAGGTAATTAATGCCGGCATGACCGGTTCAACCACCGGCGAATCACTGAGCAGAATGTTTCATCAGATTCTGCCTCTCGACCCGGATATGGTAATTATTTACCACGGTTACAACGACCTGTTCCCGCGTGTATTCAATGACTGGTCTGATGACTACTATCATTTCCGCAAGGCCAGCTCCTACAGCCCGCCGGGCATGACCAGTTTCATCAGTTGGCGCTTATTTCTAAAAGTAGCCAACCCGACCGCCTTTAACGAAAACTACAACCTGACGAATATCGTCTGGAAGATTGAAAACCTGCCGGACAGCGACACAGAACGACTGGCGAATTTCTATAGCTCCGATGCTTCTGCATTCGAACGCAATATGGAATATATGGTCGATGCAATCGAAGCCCATGGCGCACAACCCGTGCTGGCTACCTTTGGCATCAGTCCTGACATTATTCACTGGAATGACTACATTCCTGCGTTTGCCTGGGAGGAAGGTATTCGCCAGAACAACCGTGCAATCATCGCCGTCGCTGAGCGAAACAATGTACCTCTGGTGCCCTTTGCCGAGGCGGTGGTCGACAAACCGACAATTAATATCTGGATAAAAAATGCTGAGCAGGACACTTGTTGCTGGAACGATTCGATCCATATGACAGCATCGGGGAATCAGCTAAAGGCGAAGATTTTCGCCGACACTATTGAACCGTTAATCGCAGAAAAGCTGGGGCAATAATCAGCCTGCATCCGCGCAACTAATACAGCGGAAACTCGCCTGAACGCTTCCAGCATTGCACGGTACGCTGATAGCGCGGCCACGGCGGAAAGTAAAACATCTTCATGCGCTTGCCCGTAGTAGCACCGCGATAACAGCTTTTCGGGCACGGGTTAATCAATCCGACATGCCCGCCAAACCACTGTTTTTCTGTACGCAGCCCGCAATCGGCATCGTCCTGATTCGTCTTGGCGATGTTTACGAACTCGTCGGTCTCAACGAATTCATACTCGGCGGTATACACGGTTACAACCTCCAGCACGAAGGCCCCAACAAACAAAGCAATGACCAAACGGGTGCGGTTGGTACTGCGGGCTGCGAACATCCATACACCAAGCGCCGCTGCAAACAGCAGCAAAGCCAGAATGCCCTGCGGCGTAAACAGACCCGCAAAGAGGATCTTGCTTAAATACCAGAAATAGTTATGAATCAGCACAGATTGTCACCCGGGTGTTTGGTGGGTTTTCCTTCGAAGCGGCACTCAGATTAGCCGCTGGCAGACAGATAATCAATCAGCAACACTCTTTTCAATCTGCCGGATACTGGCGATCATCCGGCTGGCAGCCGAAGCCTTTTAGTGGGGCTATCAAAGGCAATAAAAAAGCCGGCTCAGAAGCCGGCTTTTTTGTTTTTGCTTTTGGCATCAACCCACGCTGGATCAGCCTACACTGGCAACAGTATCAACTTCGTCCTGCTGCATCGTGAACATCTGAGCATACCAACCGCCCTGCTCCATCAGTTCATGATGGGTGCCACGCTCGGCGATCGCACCATTGAGCATCACCAGAATCTCGTCGCTATCGACAACAGTAGAAAGCCGGTGAGCGATGGTCAGTGTGGTGCGGCCTTCCGCCAGGCGCTTCAGGGCATCCATCACGCCGCGCTCCGTTTCCACGTCGAGGCTGGACGTCGCCTCATCGAGCAGAACCACCGGCGCGTTCTTCAATACCGCACGTGCAATGGCCACACGCTGACGCTGGCCACCGGAGATCTTGCTGCCCCGCTCGCCGCATTCTGTATCCAGACCGTCAGGCGATGCCTCAAGAAACTCTTTTAGCCCGGCTTCTTCCGCCGCTGCCAGGATCTCTTCGTCGGAGGCGTCGAACTTACCCATGCGAATGTTTTCACGAATCGTATCGTTGAAGATAAAGCTACGCTGCGAAACCACCGCGAAATACCGCTGCAAATCGGCCAGCGGGAACTCGGTTACATCGTGTTCACCTATCCGCAATACACCTGACTGCGGATCCCACTGCCGCAGCAGCAAGTTAATTAAAGTCGACTTACCGGTGCCGCTCGGCCCGACCAGAGCCACATGACGGCCAGCCTCGATACTCAGAGTCATGCCGTCGAATACGGTCTTGCTGCGACTCCACTCGGCATCATCAGCATCGTATTCGAACACCACGTCCTTCACATGAATCGAAGCCTCGATATCGCCCAGCACCGGCTTGTCGGCAATGTCTTTAACTGCCGGCGGCTGATCCATCATGGAGAACAAACGGCGCGCCGCAATCATGGCAACACGGAAGTCGGTGTAGTTGTTTGCCAGCCCCACCGACAGGTAGAAACCGACGACGGACACGGCAATCACGGCCGGCAACTCCGTCAACGGTGCAATCTCACCGGCAATAGCCAGATCGGCACCGATCCAGGCTGACGCCAGAATACCGACGGTAATAAACACCTCAGCCAGTGCACGCTGCCAGGCATCAGCACCGTAGAGCTTCTCCTGACCTTCCTGCATGGTTGCGCCGATCTCATATAACTCTTGTGCCCGGCGGTCTTCGTAACCGAATGCAATAGTGTCACGAACACCCTGGATGCTGTCCGAGACGAAACCGTTTACTTCACCGAGCTTGTTGCGATATTCCGCACCGTCACCACCCAGCTTTGAAACCAGCCAGGGCAGCAACAAGGTATTCGCCAGATAAAAAGGCGCAAGGAAATACACCAGATCCGGATGCACCGTCCAGCACCAGCCCAGGATAATCAGCGGCACAAAGATCGCAGCAATTGCCGGAGCAATGGTATGGGCATAAAACGGCTCGATCCGCTCGCAATCGGTCATCACGCGGCTTACTGCATCACCTGACTGCAGTTTGGCAGTGCGTGCCGGAGCCAGCGGCAGCATGGCGTAATAAAACTTGTCGCGGAAGGCGGCAAGAATACGGAACGCCACATAGTGACCGGTGTAGTTCTCAATATATGAAGTCAGGCCAACCACCGTACCGGCGATGGCAATGTATTTGACCCATTTCCAGATCACATCCCACTGCACACCTGCGTCAGGCCCTGCAGCCTGGGCTGTCAGCACATAGTCGCCAATGCCATAGGCAGCCAGGCCCAGCACACAGGCCTGACCGGCAAACTTGATCACGCGCGCAACCAACGATGAAAACATGATGCTGTTGAACGGCGTCATAAAGGTCAGCAGCCGCTGGATAATCTGGGCGTTGCTGACTTTCTTAGCCGGTGACACAGAGCCGCTTGTTGCTTCGATACTCGTCATCACTAATACCTCCTAAACTGCAGCTGCCGGCACGGCAGCCTCAGCTTCAACTTCCTGTTTGGTGCGAATCATGCCGGCGTAGATGCCGCCGGTTGTGAGCAACTCGTCACGCGTACCCTGCTCTGCCACGGTGCCTTCACTCATCACGACAATCCTGTCCGCCTGCTCGATCGTACTCAACCGGTGAGCAATCAGCAGCACCGTCTTGTTTTCCGTCAACCGCTCCAGAGCGCGGTTCAGCAGCGCTTCAGTTTCGACGTCGATCTGTGACGTAGGCTCATCGAGCACCACAATAGGCGCACCTTTAAGAATCGCCCTGGCAATCGCCAATCGCTGCGCCTGGCCGCCACTGAGTGCCGCACCCTGATCACCGACCATCGTATCCAGACCCTGCGGCGAAGAATCGACAAACTCTTTCAATTCAGCTGCTGTTACTGCGGCCATCAACTCTTCATCGGTCGCATCATCTTTGGCGATCAGCAGGTTGTCGCGAATCGTGCCGAAAAACAGGAACGGGTCTTGCGGCACCAGTGCGATCTGCTGGCGTATCCAATCCAGCGACAAATCTTCCTCGGGCACGCCGTCAAACAGAATCTGGCCCTTCTGCGGATCGAGCGTCCGCAGCATTAAATTGGTTACGGTGGTTTTACCGGAGCCACTCTTACCAATAAGCGCCACCGTCTCGTTCGGCTGCAGCGTCATATTGAAGCCGGTAATTGCTGCATCGTCAGCGCCCGGATAGACAAACTCAACGTCCTTGAATTCGATAGTGACCGGCTTACCGCCCGTATCAGGGCGAACCGCGCCTTCCGTTTCGCGTACCGGCGCTTTCTCATCGAAAAATTCGACAACGCTGGCCGCCACTTCGCGCCCCAATGCGCCTGCGAAGAAGAACTCACCGATGAGCAGCAACGTCCGTGAGAACTCCAGACTCATCAGCACCACTGCGAATACTTCACCCGGTGTCATGAAGCCGCCGGTGTAACGGTACAGCGACACACCCAGAGCGACTGCCGTCGAGAACAATGCAAAACCCAGTTCAAGGAAGACAAACTGCGACTGCGCAACGAGCAGCAGTTTCATCGTCGTCTTACGCTGCACCTCGTTGTTGTCTTCCATTTCCTTACCGCGACGGACGTCCTGATTGAACATCTTCAGCGTCGACATGCCCTGAATCGAATCAAGGTACTGGGCACTGTTGCGGTTCTTAACAGCCTCATTGCTCTTACTGATGCGGCGGAAGCCGCGTGCAGAAGAACCGACGAACAGCGGTGTCAGCGGCACACCGGCCAACATCCACAGGCCGACAACCCAGTCGATCCAGAGGATGGCGGCAACCAGGAAGAACGGAATCGCAATAGCGATCCAGATCTGCACAAAATAAACACTGAAGTAGTAATCGAGGTATTCAACACCTTCAGTGGCGGTGTTGGAGATTTCGCCGGTGCGGCGTTTACCGAGGATGCCGGGGCCCAGTTTCACGACCTGCCGGTAGATCTGGTCACGAACATTGAGCTTGGCTTCACTGGAAGCCCTGAACTGCCCGGTGCGGAACAACCAGGCCAGCCCGGCCTTCAACAGCACCAAGCCTGCAAACAGCCACAGATAGTTTTTCAGTATATTGATGCCGTTTAAATAATCGCCTTCGTTCCAGACTGCGTCGATCGCAATACCGAGGACGTAATACAGCAATATGGTGGTAGGAATGGTCAGCCAGCCGGCTATCAATCCGACCTTGACCCACTTCATCGTGGCCGGGGTGACCAATCGATCGTCTACACCTATCATCTTGTTCTGCTCCAATTCTCGCCGGAAACCGCTTTCCGGGATTGTGTATGCGAATCCTAAGGCCTAAAGTAAGCTTTAAGGTCAAGAAGATTTCGAAAATAGTGCGCTAACCCGCGCCAATGCTCGACAAACCGACCTGTTTTATATCTTTTTCTGGGCAAACGGGCTGCCTGCAGTCTGACCCGGCAGATTATTTTTAAGGATAAGGCTATGCCTGAACCGGTACTCACCATAGGTCAACTGGCCAAACGCGGCAACGTTGCCACCTCCCTGCTCAGGTTCTACGAGAAAGAGGGCCTGCTGGTGCCCTCGGGGCGCACTGCCGCGGGCTACAGGGTGTACTCCGCCGAATCGGTCCGGCATTTACGATTTATCCGTAAAGCCCAGCGCTACGGGTTCTCGCTGAACGACATCAAAATGATGCGTGGCGTCGCACACGATTCCGGCAGCGGCACCGATATCAAGAACATTGCCGAACAGCGTTTCCTCGACATCGAGCGACGGGTTACAGAGATGCTCGTGCTTCGTCATGAGATGGAATTGTTTCTCGATGACCTGGCCGCTGTCATGGACGAGTCGAATGACGATGAAATAATCGGTCAGTACCGCGAGATAATGGAACAGGTCTGTGGACACACGCACGGTGACTCGTCGCTGTCGTCACTGCGCAAGCTCACCCGCCGCATGAGCTGCAATCTTGATAAAGAAGAATGGGAACAGCTATTTCAGGAGCTACGCGGCCGGCATATTCACATCTGGCATGAGGACGATGCCTACACGGTGCTGTTTACCGACGATGATCCGGAAATATTGAATGCACTGGAGAAGATCGCCGCGGCCGAACACGGTTGCCAGGCCCATGCGGAACCGGAGATCGCTGCAGACGAAAGCGGCATTCTGTTCCGGGCCCACGGTGACAACGCCTTTCTCTACGCTCAGTTATTCCTGGCGCTGGAAGCCGATGACTCCTAGCCTGCGTCACTTTCTTAATATTATTCAATAAGTTGGCGACCTGTTTCATTAACGCTTGACCTTAAACCCGACTTTAAGGACTAAGGTACGCTCAAACAAACCCCCGTTTGAGGAAGTAAGCGAATGAGTGAAGCAGCTGCAGCGACCGGTGTTACCGGCGATCCGCTGAAAGTAAAAATCGTTGGCATGGACTGCGGTTCATGTGCCATGACGATTGAAAACAGCATGCGGCAGTTAGACGGTGTCGCGGACGCGTCTGTGTCTTTCACCACGGAAAGCATGGAAGTCACCGGTGAGGTTTCGCTCGACGAGATTGAAGGCCGCTTGAAAGAACTGGGTTACCGTATTGCCGACGAGGCCGATGCGGCTGCCGCAATGGTCGCACCGGAACACACCGGCTTCAAAGGCTTCCTGTATTTCCTGTGGGAGCAGCCGCCGCTGCGTTCGGCCGTGCTGGTTACAGCTGTGGTCATTGCAGGCATTTTGACTATCCCCACCCTTGGCATTCCCGATATTTTTGGCGTGCCGGCACTTAGCTTGCTGTTTGGCGCTGCCGTATTGGTGGCCGGCGCACCGGTCTTTATTAAAGGTTTCCGTGCACTCATCTTCGCACGTCGCATTACGATTGACCTGCTGATGGCGATCGCGGCTATCGGTGCCATCGGCATTGGCGAAACGGGCGAAGCCGTCACCGTTATTCTGCTGTTCATGCTCGGCGAGGCGCTGGAAGCCTACAGTGCCGAACGCGCCCGCGATTCACTGCGTACCCTGATGTCTCTGCAGCCTCAGGAAGCCACGGTGCTCGAAGCGCATGGCGACAGCCATGACCATAGTGACCATGGGCATGACGACCATGAAGGCTGTAGCGGTCACGATGATGATCACCATGATCATGGCCACGATCACGGCCACGAGCACGGTCATGCGAAGAAAGCGGCCCATGACCACAGCGAACATAAGCACGATCATGACAATCATGGGCATGACGAAGATCACCACGATCATGGCGAACACCAACACGATGATCAGGCACATGACCATCAGGTCATCAAACCGGTTGACGAGGTTAACGTCGGTGATCGCGTATTAGTGCGCCCCGGCCAGCGGATTCCTGTCGACGGCGAAGTTATTAAGGGCGTTTCTTCAGTGAACCAGGCACCGGTAACAGGCGAAGATATGCCGGTGCTGAAAGAGGTTGGCAATGATGTAATGGCCGGTACCGTTAATGGTGAGGCCGCACTGGAAGTGCGTGTCACCCGGCCCTCGTCCGAAGGCACGATTGCCCGGATTGCCCGCCTCGTTGAACAGGCGCAGTCACAGCGCAGCCCGGCCGAGCGGTTTATCGATCGCTTCGCGCGTTACTACACACCCGCAGTGGTTGCACTTGCGGTGCTCGTTGTCGCAATTCCTGTGTTGCTGTTCGCCCAACCGTTTCTTGATACGACAGACGGCACCCGCGGTTGGTTGTATCGCGGCCTGACGCTGCTGATTATCGCCTGCCCCTGTGCGCTTGTTATCAGCATTCCGGTAACCGTAGTCAGCGGCATGACCCGCCTCGCCCAGCTTGGCGTGTTAGTGAAATCCGGCGCCCTGCTCGACCGTATGGCCGACGTTACGACCATTGCATTCGACAAAACCGGCACGTTGACGCACGGCAAACCGGCAGTAGCCAGTATGCAAACGCTGGATTGCGCTCACCCGGCCAACGATCCGGGCACCTGCGAGCCCTGTGATGATTTAGTCGGTGCAGCCGCTTCGGTTGAACGCGCCTCGGAACACCCTGTGGCGCACGCCATTGTGGCAGCAGCCGGCGCACGCCCCGGTGTCGGCCATGTAGCCCTTGCCGAAGACGTTGAAGCAATTCCCGGTAAAGGTGTCAGCGGCACCAAGAAAGATTGCGGCCACACCATTACGGTTGGCAGCGCCGACCTGTTCACGCACAGTGAGCAAGGTTGGAACGACGTGCACCGGCAATCGAAGGAGGCACAAGCTGCCGGCCAGACGATGATGTACGTAAAACATGCCGAAAAAGTTGTCGGCTACATCGGCGTGCAGGATGAAATCCGCGAAGACTCACGCAGTGCACTCGACGAACTTGCCAACATGAAACCACCGGTGCGCAAAGTCATGCTGACCGGTGATAACCCGCAAGCAGCCGAGCGTGTTGCAGCACAAATCGGCGGCATTGACGAAGTGCACGCCGGTCTGCTGCCCGATGAAAAGTTGGCACACATCGAAGCACTGCATAGCGACGATGCGGCCGTTGCGATGGTCGGCGACGGCATTAATGACGCTCCGGCTCTGGCGCGTGCCGATATCGGTATTGCTATGGGCGGTGGTGGTACCGCACAGGCCATGGAAACCGCCGATGTCGTGTTGATGCAGGACGACTTGTCGCATGTACCGATGGCACTGCGCATGGCCCGTGAATGCCGCAAGATCGTGAAGCAGAACATTATGCTCAGCCTTGCTCTCAAACTGGCCTTTTTAGCGCTGGCCATTCCGGGTATAGCAACGCTGTGGATGGCTGTGGTGGCCGATGTAGGCGCAACCCTGCTGGTTACGCTGAACGGTATGCGGCTACTCCGGAAATCCTGATATATAATTGTCCACTTCCGCCGCGTTCCGGCGATTAACTTTCTGGTGCCGCGGGCTTCAGGTTCGCCGCTTACAATTTCATGACTGAAAACGATCCGTCTGCAGCTGCGCAGAGTCACTCTGTCGGCCCTATAGAACTCGCACCCGGCGTAACGCCACGCCACCTGTATAGCTACCTGTTTGCCGCGACACTCAGTATCGGCATGTTCACGTATCTGGTTTCTCTGACACCGTTCATTCTGTCGGAGAACCTCGGGATTCCGGAATCGGAACACGGGCGCATTATTGGCAACCTGCAATTCCTGCAGGAAATTGTCATGCTGATTTCGATCGGCTGGTGGGGCGCGATCTCCGACCGCGTGGGCCGGCGTGCTGTCTACTTCATAAGCTGGATCATCATGGGCGTGGGCTACTCGATCTACGCCTTTGCCACATCAATAGACCAACTGTTTATCTTCCGAATCGTTTACGCACTGGCGATTGCTGCATCGACCACAACCCTGTCGACCATCCTCGGTGACTACCCGCGTGAGGAATCCCGCGGCAAGCTCAGTGGTATCACGTTCTTTTTGAACGGTGTCGGTGCTGTCTTCTTCTTCGTCGGCATGAGCAAACTGCCTGCCATATTCCAGGAACAAGGTGCTGATGCGATTTCTGCCGGGCGCTACGCCTTCCTGATTGTCGCAGCGATGGCCTTCGTTACCGCTATTGTCATGACCGGCCTGAAACCGGGCCGTCCGGAAGGCGTCAAACCCAAAACACCGGCTTTGGTGCTCATGAAAGAAGGTCTGCTGGCCGCCCGTAACAAGCGTATTGCCCTCGCCTACTTCGGGTCGTTTGCGGCACGCGCCGACATGATCGTTATCACGCTCTTTCTCGTGCTCTGGGTGGTGCAGTCATCGGTTGCCGAGGGGCTTAGCGCCGCCGATGCACAGGCCCGTGCCGGCATGTACGTCGGTATTACTTCCGGTGCTGCCGTTGTCTGGGCTCCGCTGTTCGGGTATCTGTCCGACAAGATGGACCGCGTACACGTCATGGTCATCGGCTTTCTACTCGCGGGTATCGGCTACACCTGGCTCGGCTTCCTCACGGATGTCACATCCTTCAGCGCAACGATTCCGGCACTGATTTTTGTCGGCATCGGTCAGACGAGCACCATACTGGCGACTACAGTGTTGCTGGGTAAGGAAGCACCGGCGGCGTATCGCGGCTCGGTGTTCGGCATGCTGAATCTCTTCGGCGCTATCGGGATTCTGGGTATCTCGACGGGCGGTGGCTATCTGTACGACCTGATCTCGCCGGGAGCACCCTTCGTGACCATCGGTATAGCGAATACAGTCGTGTTCTTCGTGGCCTTGCTTATGGCACGACGGTCAAGCAAAACGGCCTGATTCGCAGCCAGTGACGCTGGTTTTATTGCTTTAGAACGGCTTCCACGACGACAGCTTTCCCGCAGGCACGCCTGAACTCCAGAATATTGATTGTGCCGTTCTTGTTGATCCCCACATCGTGATAAACCGCATCCTCGGGGTAACGGTCCAGATAAATACTGAGCCAACCGCGGATTTCGTCGGGATCATCCAGCACGTTCGCGCGATAGACACGGTCTTCACCTTTCACCCGCAGCGTAACGTCTGCACCGCCTTCGAGGTTCCGCCACCACCGCGTGTCCTTGGACGAGAAGCTGTGGATCACGCCGTCGTCTTCGATGTAACGCACCGGCGTAGTAAATTGCTTGCCACTGCGGCGCCCGGTGAAAGAAATCAGCAGGATGCTGTCACTGAGCATGCTGTGTAATGGTGAGCGCATCAGGCAACGCATCACCGGGTTGATCACGGCAAACATCGGTTCGGGAACTTTTATGGCTAACATCGCAACACCTTTCGGTTACAGCGGGTTTTATAACCGCCTAAAGGTGTGACCTCTGCCCGGGCTAAAAGTTGCCGGAAGCCAATCTACGAACGTTGCAACAAAACGGCCGGTTGCGGCATGCCGTCATCACCGTAGAGCTCAGCCATACCGAAGGTCTCCAGTATCTCCAGCCCCTGATCTATAGTGGCCGCCGGCAACTCGTTCTTCCACGCCAGTAACGGTGAGTTCGAACCGCTTAACGTGCTGTCTTTGCCACTGACACGACTCGGTTTATTGATGACACTCTCATCAAGTTCTACAGACACCGGCTCTGTAGCATTTCGCACAAACTGCAACACCCGCCCTAACTCCTCCAGCGGGTTAGTGAACATCTGCTCATAAAACAGAAAATGTGCACCGCCGCCGGCAAACTGGCGTGCCGGTATATCGTGAATGATGGCCCAGATCAGAATCTGGCTAAGAATAAAGTCGTTCTGCTCGCTGGTTTTACGAATCAGCGTTTCGTAGGGCTGCAGGTAGTCTTCCCGCAGCTCCGGCTGTTGCAGCAGTTCGGCGGGGTCGGTCAGCCAGAACCAGTTCGACTTCTTGCGTTTCGACAAGGCCACGGCAAACGGGTTGCGCACCAGATACACCGGCCGCACAGCCGGAAACTGTTCAACGGCCCAAGCGCCAAGCAGGTTGGCAAAGATATCTTTGATCAGCAAACCGTTGAATGCATACGAACGGTTATAGAAATCGGTACGCGGATGGCGGAACTTACCGCTGAACAGATCGCCGAGAGCGGCCTCCAGCTGCGGGTTCTGCGACCCCGGGCGCTGATACTGATGCGGAGCGATAAAGCTGAACGGTTCAATCTTTTTCGGATGCACGGGCTCGAAGACTTCGCGGTAACGCCCGTCATGATTCAGCAGTTCCGACACCCAGGTAGTGCCGCTGCGACCGTCACCGATCAGCCAGATAATCTCTTCGTAGCGCTTGTTTTTGTAGGCATCATCGAACGCCTGCTCAACCCGCCGGTTGTGCCGCCACTGCCTGAATCGCTGTTTAATCCCCATAGGCCGAACTATACCCGCCGCAGGCTTAGCTGCGGCGGGTTTTCTTCACACTTTGCCGCACCGGAAACAACGCTTAGCTACGCAGCCTTTTGAACAACGCATAGCCCGCCAACAACAGCCCCAGAATACTCAGCGTTGTAGCGCTGCCCGCAACGGACCCAACGGCAACTTGCTTGACAGCAACACCATTGGCCGCCCAGGCAACCACAAGTACATAGGCGATATCGAGCTTGCGTATGGCAATGACTGCGCCAGCCAGCCCGGCAACAGCCAGCTTCACGAAGGTCCACGATTCGGCGCTGAGCAGCCAGTCGTTCAGATCCAGAGCCGTCTGTAAGGCACTGATGTTGGCGATCGTCGCTACCGTGATCCAACCCACGTAAATGCTAAACGGCAACGTGACCGTCCAGAACAACAAGCCCTTGAGCTGCGCCTCGCCAAGGGTCCGATAAATGCGTGTCAGGGAATACAGAATGCCGAGCATCATCACCATCGACAGTGTGATTTGTTCGTAATGCCAACAGAACATCCAGACAGCGTTGAAGGCGCAGCTGATCAGAAACCAGCGGCCCACCGTTGCGAGCGTTTCGTTGCAGCGCTGGGCAGGTAATGCCTGCACGATCACATACAGCAACAGGCCGAAATAGATCAGGCTCCAGATAGAGAACGTGAAACCTGCCGGGGTGAACAGCGATTCATAGATCGCCGACACCTGGCCAGTCGTCTTGCCACCAATAGGCAACGCATTGGCGGCCCCGTTTACTGCAATAACTGCTATGAAAGCGGCTACTACGCCGCCCCAGTCTGCTGTCTTACGCACAATGCACTCCCCGCCGGGGCAATCCGGCTTAGTTTTATCGACTCTTCCCGCAGCCAGTCTACCGCACCGCAGTGCAGTCAGACGCATTCCGCGTTTCGGGCGTGCCCGGCCCATGACTCGCGCCCGCGCCGGTTATTGAGTATCGTAAGCACTTATCGCTCGCACAAAACAGGAAACGGCAGTGAAAAAAGCATTCAAAATCATAGGTATCGGTGCATTAGTTCTATTCTTTGGCGGCTGGGCTTTCCTCAGCTGGAACGCAGAAGACGGCCGTGCCGTGCCGGGGCCTGAAGCGCTGAAGCTGATGCAGAGTGACGGCGTCGTAGACGTCAGTTGGAATGATGACTGGCTGGTCATGAAGCCTGTTGCAGGCGAGCCAACCGTCGGTGTGATCCTCTACTCCGGCGCGTATTGCGACATCGTCGGCTACACGCCGATTATCCGCGAGGTCGCGGCTGAGGGTTATCTGGTCGTCGCACCGCAGATGCCGTTTTATTTCTCGATATTCTCACCGAACGAAGCGGACACCGTGCGCGCAGCCTATCCGGACATCGACAAGTGGGTCATCGTCGGTCATTCCATGGGTGGTGCAATGGCGGGCCGTTATGCCGACATTCATCGGGACGATCTTGCCGGCATAGTCTTCCTCGACGCCTACCCGCCCGACGGCAACAGTCTGGCTGACGCCGACCTGCCGGTCATGCATATTCACCGTGCAACGTTGGAAGGCGAACCACCCCAGATGTTTATCGATAAAGAGTCCCTGTATCCCGAGGATGCGATCTGGGTACCGGCACCGGGCGGCCTGCACATGTACTTCGGCGACTTTATCGGCGGCGCCTATAACGAGGAATGGGAGGCGCAGATTCCGGCCGCTGCCCAGTGGGCCATTACCCGCAAGGCAATCATCGAATTTCTTAAGGGAATTTAATCTCTTAGAAGAACTTTCTAAGAAGGTTACTCGAGGCGCATTCGAGCAATTATCGCCTGTAATTCGCCATTTTCACGCAGTTCCTCGATCTGGCCGCGCAGCTCTTCAGCGGCCGCCTGATCCGGAGCGCCGATGACGAAGCTGACCGGTTCATCACGGAATACTGCGGTATCGGCTATGTCGAGCTTGTTCACCCGAATAATGCCCTTTAGCGTGTCGACATATTCCTGCCCTCGCTCGGAATAACGCAGCAACCCCTCGGCCAGCGTTAACGAATCCAGAGGTTCACCGGCGGCACGTTTCTCCGCACGAATCTTCCGTAGCGGTTCGTACGCCGGGTGCGAACTTAAGTTGATGAAGTAACCGCGCACACTGTCAAACGGCCAGTCGAAAGCAGCAATCCGATGATCACCCAGTTCCTCGCGCTGCTGCGCCGGCTTGATGCCCGTGCCGCCATACGTCCATTGACCAAAGAACGAGTTGCCTTCAATCGCAAATCGCGATGTGCCATAGCCGCTTTCATAAGCCGCCTGCCCGAGTACCAGCCCGGCCGGAATCACGTCGAGCTTGTAGAGCAACTCATCCAGCACCGCAAGCTGTGCAGCCTGCGCCGCACTGGCAAAACCCTCTGCCTGCTTAACCTTGAGCAACGGGCCGACCTCGGCGATCCAGACGCTGTCAGCTGCTGCGGGCGCCTTACCGGCAGCTACCGCTTCACGAATACCGGCCAGCCGCTCACGCCGGTCCAGCACCATTTCGTTCGCATGCAGCACTAACGGCAACATCGCGCGGTAAAAAATAGCTTTCTTGGTCTGCACCGTCAGGGTTTTGGAGTCGGTTTGCCAACGTGGCGAAATGCCCGTCAGCAACATATGGGGTGCTTCAAGCACATCGCCGCGATTAACTTCGCCC
>Ga0070729_10000980_pt1 | contig 49351 bp, 40 predicted proteins | sample tdDd472_FD_66725 | JGI IMG/M metagenome (GOLD analysis project Ga0070729, IMG submission 66725) | Marine sediment microbial communities from the Atlantic coast under amendment with organic carbon and nitrate - tdDd47.2 | ecosystem: Environmental > Aquatic > Marine > Coastal > Sediment | place... | reverse complement strand
AGGCTCTTTGGATACGTAAGGCAGCCGCTGACTCATTTAGAACATCTCGTGCAGCTTCTGCTAGCGCGATCCCAACATCACTTCTGCTAAAAGCTAAGCGACGTAAACTATCAGTATTATATCCTCGAAGATACCCCTTCAACATCTCCCTCGATGGAATTTTTCCAAACCGCTCGCGAAGCGCGTGAATTTGGTCTTCAATTTGGAATGCCTCTCTCGATTCAGCAGCATAACTTTCTGCTTTTATTCGCCAGTTCGCCTGAGCACCACTTATCCTATCGAGAAAATCTCGCGACTCTTCATCAATCCGTATCGCTTCCCCTTTTTCACCTTCAATGGCAGCAGATTTACTACCAAGAAACGTAGCTGCTTGTGAAAAAAAGGTTTGTGCAGAAGCTACAGCTGCAGTTGGCCTTGTCAACACCTGTGGCGTTTGTTCCAAACGAAGCATACAAAATTCCATCCCGGCGGTTGCCCAAAGCGCTGCTGCGGCTGCGAGTTGCGCCAAGGCTGCTACCTCTTGATAGCCGAGTGCAATACATGCTGTACTTCTATCTCTTTGTGCTTCTAAAAACCCTTGTGCAAGCGAGGAAATTTTTCGAAGGCGACGAACTTCACGTTCCAAAAGTGGAGTAAAGTCTGGAATCGATCCGGTTTTGGATATCTGTCTTTCGATTTCTCGAAAAAGGGAATTTACAACACTTTTGGATTTGTCCAGTTCGGTTCGAATTTTTTCAGGGGTCCACCGAGTAAGGTCTTTTTCGACAAAAATAATATCATCTGTAGAAGTTGGAGCCTCTTCATCACCACCAATATCTCGGGCAACGAAAACCCCTGTTGGAATTCTACTTGCGGCTGCCATGTGAACCTCCATCATGTACGTAAATTAACACCATAAAAAAATATTTTCTTTACGTAAACTTAAAATTTAACTTATCAATATTTAATAAAGAAAAAACAGAAAATCGCTCTATGAAAATATCGAATTGAAAAATGTGTGTGTGTGAAAAAAAGAGAATGCGAAAGGGGGGACTTGAACCCCCATGAGGTCACCCTCACTACCCCCTCAAGATAGCGTGTCTACCAATTCCACCACTTCCGCAAAATGATGACGACAGGCATAATACCTTTTGAAACTATTGTAGGCAAGCGTTTTTGCATGAAGTACTTCTTCCTATTTCTCATTAAATGCTATCAACTCATGATCAGCCCTCTCATTGGATCGAGCTGTAGATTTTATCCATCCTGCTCACAATATGCTTTTGAAGCATTTAAGGTACATGGAACTGTCCGCGGTTTTTGGCTCACGCTCAAACGTCTTTCAAAATGTCACCCGAGACACCCGGGGGGATATGATCCAGTTCCTGAAAAGAAAGTTACGTCGCCGAACCAGTCCCTTCCAAACCAGACCAAGGAATGATCAGCTTTTGACCGGGACGTATCATCTCTGAACGCTCGAGCTTATTCTTTTCTCTCAGCGTTCTGAGAGGAACTTTGTATTTCACAGAAATTTTCCAAAGCGAATCACCGGGCTTTACAATGTATTCAATCTCCTGTTTTTTAATCTCAGTGGTCGTTCCCTCTTTTGATCCTCTTGTCGTTTTTTGTTCTGACATTCGGTACGTATTCGGATGAGCCCTTTGCTGAGCGATAAAAAACAGTTTTTTTTCAGCCTTTTCTTTGACGTATTCAGGGCGAATACTTGATTGTATTTTACTTAAAAATGCGACTATTTCTTTCGAGTTCCCTTCTAGTAAATCGATAATCGCAGAGAGCTGTTCATTACGAGCAGAAGAAAGTAAAAATGAGCTTTCGTGTTCGACGAGAAGGGTAGCAGCTTTTGAGGATCTCTCTTGTACGAGATGCGTGAGCGTATTTCTCACTCCTTGCTGCGGTTGTTCGATATCAGTATACCTTGCAATCCGTTGGATTTGATCCCAACTCCCTTCAGCAATAAGGGTCAATAGCTCTGATTTATCGAGTTTCATGCCTGAGCGTTCAAACACTTTATATAACTTTACGAACTCAGAACTTAAGTACAGCGCTTCTTGCAGCGAGTGCGCCGCTTTATTTGTCTTTAGCTCTAAGAAAAGCCCCTTTGTTGTCAGCGGCCATTTTTCGGTTTGAGTAAAGCGAATGATTTGCCGAAAGTTCTCCTCAGTCATTTCAGGAAAGAGTGTAATAATGATTTGTTCATTCCCCTTCGGGTTTGTGAAGGAGTAATTCCGAACCTCAAAAGGGAGGCCTCCGAGTGCCTTTTCAATGTGAAAGTTATGGAAGCAGACGAGGCACGACAAAGCAAGATCTCGCCTTTTTATCTTCGGCCCAATCTCAGATCGGTCATCGAGCAATGCTATAAGCTCCCGAAAACTCTTTCTCAGATACGTTGCAATTTCTTCCTTGGCAATGTCAGGTAATTCTTTTTTTGCAAGAACATGGGGAATTGGTTCATCACTCATAGACCCATGGTCCCTGTCGGTCATCGCGATGTAAATAAGAGAGGAGAGCAACCCAATATTGAGCGCTACGCTTACAATCAGGGCCGCTGTAAATTTTTTAGAGGATTGCTTCCTGAGCTCTGAGTCTGACACTTATCAAAACCAACTTTTGAGTTTACTTGTGTATTCGCCGTATGGTAAAGTTTTAAGTCAAAAAAACAAAAGATTTTTTCCATGCGAATCCCACTTTCCTGGTTACAAGAATTTTTACCGATCAACAAAACCAACGAGGAAATAGCAGATATTCTCACGCTTGCAGGGCTTGAGGTTGATGCCATTTCGAAGACCCCCATTTCATTCGCAAATGTTGTCGTCGGTGAAGTCCTTGAAGCAGCTCAACACCCAGATGCGGATAAGTTGCGGGTGGCACAAGTGTCTACTGGGAAAGAGACGCTCCAAATCGTATGTGGTGCGCCGAATTGTCGGCCAGGAATTAAAGTCGCAGTAGCGCTCGTTGGCGCAACACTCGACGACCCTGAGGGGAAAACGCTAAAAATTAAGAAAGGGAAGCTTCGAGGGGTTGAATCACAAGGAATGCTTTGTGGAGCTGAAGAGCTTTGTCTTCCTGGTGATAGCGATGGAATTATGGAACTCGATCCTGAACTCACCCTTGGAACTCCCCTTGAATCGCTGTATCAAGACACCATTTTTGAGATCTCACTCACCCCTAACCTCGGCCACTGCATGAGCATCATTGGTGTGGCGCGAGAACTCGCTGCACTAACGGCGACCCAACTCGAAGAATCAAAATACGACCAAGGTGGTACAAAAGAGTCTTCATTACGAGTCCATATCGGTACAAGTGAATGCCGTAGGTATGTGGGAAGAAAACTTACCAATGTAACAGTTGGGCCATCTCCTACTTGGCTTTCAACGAGACTTGAACAAGCCGGCGTTCGAAGTATTAACAATGTCGTCGATGTCACAAACTATGTGATGTTAGAACTCGGCCAGCCAATGCACGCATTCGATGCGGAGCTCGTTGCTGGAGACGCGCTTTTTGTTAAAAATGCATCAGAATCAGAAGAGCTTACCACTCTCGATGAAGTAAAGCGGCATGTTCCAAAAGGCGCCCTACTGATTTATGATACCGTTAAGCCGCTTGCCATTGCAGGTGTAATGGGCGGATTCTCTTCTTCGATCTCTGAGAAAACACACTCTATTATTCTCGAGTCTGCTGACTTCGACCCTTCATCTGTACGACGCTCCTCAAAAGCGCTGAACCTACGCTCCGAATCCTCTGCTCGTTTTGAAAAAGGAATCGACCCCCTCCTACAAGAAAAAGCGGTACTCCGAGCATCCATGCTTTTACAAGAAGTTGCTGGAGCACAAATCGAAGAAGCTTCTATTGATGAGGTTCAAACTCCTTATGAAAAACGGACTGTAGCGTTCTCAGCTGACCGGTGCAATAAACTCCTTGGCACACAATTGAGTGAAGGTGAAATGAAAACACTTTTCTCTCAGCTGGAAATGGCATTTACGGGAGGAAAGGTTACCGTTCCAAGTTACCGCAATGATGTTCAAAAAGAGATCGACCTGATTGAAGAGATAGCGCGAATGTATGGCTATAATTCTATTCCGAGGAAACAACCGGTTTATACGACCTCAGATATCCCCCATGATCCAATATACCTTCTTGAAACACTCCTTCGCGAGAAATGTATCGCATTAGGACTTCAGGAGTTTCTTACCTGCGATTTGATCAGTCCACAGCTTGCTCAGCTTGCACAAGAAGCTTCAATGGGCGTCGATACGCTTATCCCCGTATTGCAACCAAGTTCAGTTGACCAGTCAATCCTTCGCACTTCGCTGATGCCGGGAATGCTCGCATCGGTTCGTCATAACTTTGACCACGGATTGTTCGATATGAGTGCCTTTGAGATCGGAAAAATACACTTCAAAAATGAAGGGAAGTACGAAGAGCGCTCAACATGCGCCTTTATTCTCGCGGGAGCGAAACGCCCACATTCGTGGAAGGGTGAGGCTGATGACGTCGACTTCTTCACATTAAAAGGCCATGTGGAAAATCTGCTGGAAAGTGCCGGTGTATCAAATGCATCGTTTGTTCGATCATCTCACAGTTCATTCCATCCAGGCATACAAGCTTCTATTAAGGTTGGTGATGTGACACTTGGAGTGCTCGGGGAAATCCACCCAGAACACACTCGTTCGCTCGATATCGAGAAGCGGATCTTTTTTGCAGAACTCGATATTCATGATCTTCTGGTATCGAGATGCGAAGTACCTCAAATGACTGCCCTCCCACAGTACCCTGGATCAGACAGAGACTGGACGCTCACTATTTCAGATGACTTAGAAGTAGACACGCTGCTTGCAGCTATCTACAAAGTACCTTCGAAGCTCTTAAAGGATGTTCAACTGCGAGACATCTATCAAAGTGAAAAGGTGGGAACTGGCAAAAAAAACGTAACACTTCGGTTTTACTATCGAAGTGATTCTAAAACCTTGCAGCAAGAAGCTGTTGAAAAAGAACACGCACGAATTACACAAAGTCTCCAATCTCTCGGCAGTTGAGAAATTGGTTGAAGAAAACGAAAAAAAACCCCATTGTAGACTCATGTATCACTTTTCAGAGAAAGGTGTTTCTATCAAATGTTGAGAGCTAGAAGGATTTATATGAAAAAATATGTTCCTCTTCTTATTGCTATTGCCGGATTGAGTATCGTTTCTTGTAATAAGAAAGATCGGTCTGAGGAAGAAGTGGTTTCACGACGCTTCATACACAAGTATGGATACGATGTTTCAAAAGAAGAGTGGGAGAGCACTGAATACCCAGGGCAAGTAATCACGACGCTTCGTGATGGTGTCACTGTGACAGCAACATATGAGCAGGGAGTATTGAACGGTCCAACGACCTATACATATCCTCACTCTCAGACGAAAGAGTGTACCGAGTATTATGACCATGGAACACTCATCAAAAAAATTAACTACTCTATCCGAGGTATTCCCTCAAAAGAAGAGCTATTCCTAGCCGCAACACACTTAAAAACGACTCGCTGGTTTAAATCTGGTACGCCAATGTGTGTTGAGGAATACAAAGACGGAAAGCTTGTTTTTGGTGAGTACATGAACGAGCGCAATCAACTCCTTAGCCGAATCGAAGAAGGCAACGGCGTTCGATTCATTCGAAATGATAGAGAAGAAATTATCGCAAAAGAGACCTATGATGAAGGATCTCCTTGCCTACAAGAGACATACTATAGAAACGGCACACCTCACCTCGTTATCCCTCTTAAAGATGGAAAAGTAGAAGGCGAGAAGAAAGAATTCGCTGAAACTGGCGAGCCACTTTCTATAGAGACCTACGCGAATGACATGAAGCACGGTCTTTGCTCTTACTACCAAAATGGATCGAAGTGTGAAGAAGCCATCTTCTCTCATGGCATGAGAGAAGGTCCAGAAAGACACTATGTAGACGGCGAAACGCTTGTTGAAGAGACCCACTGGTCACAAGGTGTGAAGCATGGCCCATCGACAATGTTCTATGACGGCCTTGCTAAAACAGACTGGTATTACAACAGCAGAAAAGTAACGAAGGGTAAGTTCAACGAACTTTCTCAGCGTGAACAAGATATCGCTGAAATGAATGATCGGACCAAGTCTAACGAGTTCTACGAATAAGGACTCGGCAATTTTTGCCGATACCATTCTTTCCTAGTTCTAAAAAATCAATACCCCAAGAATTTGGGGTATTTTTTTTATAAGCTCCTGACCGTCTTAGTTCTTTCCCTTTTTCTCCCTTTCTGGGACAGAGCGAGGGATAAACACAGCATGCTCAATCAGTCGAAGCAATTCATTAAGAATTTGACGCATATAGGTTCCTTAACCTCCTCATCATTAATTGTCTGTACACGTTTTTAAAAAAACATTCAATTATTTTTATATACTGGAAAGGTTTGGCACAATTCTTGCATATAGAAAGGTAAGAACAAAAAGAAGAGAGGATGCTATGAAAACGAACGAACTACTTAAGAAAATAGCTAAACTAGAATCACTCTGCGATCAGCTGCAGTCAGAAATGAACTATATAGACAGCTTACTTCGAGAAGTTGGATTCGAGGAAGGAATGGAAACCCTAAAAGAAGCAGCCATCGAATTAATTGAGAAGAGAAAGGAAGACAGAAACGACGTAGCATAATTCCAGATAAAGAGATCAGTGTAGCGCTGGGCCTGTATGCGTTCTGCATAGAGGCCCCACCCTTTCACTTCCTTTACAAGGATGACTTAGAGAGGATTACTCTCTAGTCGCTCATTAAGGAGTTTTTTCTGCTCAAATGAAAGCTTTCTGTAGGGTTTAATTCTACCCGGGATCGCATCAAATGCGCGTACTCGTGGTGCCATAGTACATTCTGTCGAGCAACATCCGTTGTAGTTCTCTGCACATGTAGGGCATGAGATGAAAAGCTCGTTACAATCCATGTTGGCACAATTATAAAACTGATCAGTCTTCGTGTTACAGTGAGTGCAGTGACTAATGACTTCGTCATTCTCTGCATCGATTGGGACAACAAGCCGATCGTCAAAGACAAACAACTTCCCTCTCCAGTGGTCATGCCCTACTTCAAGGCCGTATTTGATGACGCCACCTTTGAGCTGGTATACTTTTTCGAATCCAAGCTCTCTCATGAGCGGAGAGAACAGCTCGCACCGGATCCCACCAGTACAAAACATGAGCACTTCAGTCTCTTTTGGGTCGTATTGATCACGCAGTTTTTTTGCGAATTCTGGGAATTCACGAAATGTTTTCATATTTGGACGGATTGAACCTTCAAAGTGACCAACGTCGTATTCATAATCATTACGAACATCGAGAAGAATCCGATTTTCTCCCAGATTTGCCACTTTTTCTTTCCATTCTTGTGGCGTTAGGTACTGACCATTAAGGGACCGATCGATTTTATAGTCGAGTGCAGCGAGCTGCTCTCTGTACTTAACGGTTAATTTTGGGAAGGCATGTTCACAGTCAACGTGGATTTTAATATCTATATCCTTGAAGCGATCGTCACTGCGGATCCATGCTTCAAAGCCAGGGTATTCCTCCCTATGGATCGACATCTGAACATTTATCCCATCATCAGAGATGTAGACTCGTCCCATTGCATCTTTGTCTTCAAGATATTTATGCCACTGTTTCACTACCTGCTTCGGATACTCAATTTCACAAAAAGCATAGGCGGCGAGAATAAAATAGTTATTTTTCATGACTACTCCAAAATGATAGGGAAATTTTACGCCTCCAAAACAAAATTGTCAATGAAGACCCCCTCTATTTCCATTTGCAAAAATCCCTTTCTTCTGAAATACTCTTCCCCTTTTTATTGAGGAAATGAATATGTCAGGAATAATAGATGTAGGCGTAAAAGCTGCGGTAGCTGGAATTTGTCGTCATAAACATGAATTGGTAGGCAGAGGTCATGGAATGCGTAGACTCCAGAATACACGTGCATTCCTTGCTCCAGCAGGACACGGTCGAGGAGTGAAATTTGCCGCAACAGGAGTCGTTCCAGGCATGAGTTCCGAGCAGATAAAAGCACTAGCGAATAAAAAATTTACTACCCACAGAGAATAAGAGCGAAATTTATCCTTGTTTTTAACTGGATAGGGGCTTATGATTGTTCCTAAAAATTTAACACGTAGTGGCCGTGCACACATGGCCGTTTTAAGGAGACAGAATGGCAAGATATACTGGGCCAAAAAACCGAATAGCTCGTAGATTTGGAACGAACATTTTTGGACGTCTTCGTAACCCACTGCTTCATAAGCCAAATCCCCCAGGGATGCACGGAGCGAAACGAAAGAAAAAGTCTGACTACGGAATCCAGCTCGATGAGCAACAGAAGCTAAAAGCTGTGTATGGTATGCTTTCTCACAAAAAATTGCTTTCATACTACAAGGAAGCGATGAAAAAAGAAGGCAACACTGCGCACATCCTTATGCAGCTTCTTGAATCAAGACTTGATAACATTGTATACAAGATGGGACTCGCGTCTACTATTTTCCACTCTCACCAGCTCATCGCTCATGGCCATGTGCTTGTAAATGGAAAAAAAGTGGACATCAGATCATACAGAGTACGACAGGGCGACGAGATTTCTCTTCGAGAGAAAGCAGTTAATAACCCAATCGTGAAACTGGCACTTGGTCAAGCAAGAGATATCCCTGAGTATCTAAGCGCTGAGAGAGAGAAAGGAAAAGGAACTGTAAGTTCACTTCCTCAGTTTGATCAAATCTCACTTCCTCTCCCAATCAACGTTGCACTTGTATGTGAATTCTTAGCCCACCAACACTAAGAAGTAACGATACAAATCAATCGATTATGGTCGAGTCTTTCGAGACTCGGCCTTTTTTTTGCCCAAAAAAAGCAACCCATAGATCGTTCCAAAGACACAAACGGCAGAAAATCCATGTACAAATGCATCGAGCTGGGATCCAGCGCGGGCTTCTGGAACGTTCAAGGTAACGAAAAGAGCCGCCACTGAAGCAAAACAAGGGAAAAACATCTCTTTCATGCCCCCCTTTTTCATGAGTAAGATCATGTTAATAAGACTCGCAAGTGAGGTGGCAAGCGCAACTGAAGGGGCTCCGAGCTTAAACACGAATACAAAAAGAGCGTTGAGCGTAATATTACTTGCGACACCAATAAAAGAGGCAATGGCAGGCCATCGATATTCCCCTTCTGCATACGAAACATTTGAAAGAAAAAGAACAAGCGCATAGGGAGCAAGCCCCAGTGCGTAGGCAGAAAGACACGACGAGGTGGCTTCCATATCCCCCATTGTAAATGCCCCTCGATAGTAGATCAGCGAAATGATATCTTTGCTGCAAAAAATAATGAGCATACTCAAGGGAATAAACACGAGAAAGAGGTACGATATCCCCTTTTCAATGAGGTTTTCAAAAGGTTTTTTATCTTCTTCCTTATACAAGCGGGCAAGCTCAGGGAATGAGGCTGATAAAAATGCGATTCCAAGAAGAGAGAGCGGCAAAAGATATATTCGCACCGCATACCAAAGGTACGCCGGCGCCTCAGCTAATGCAAAGGTAGCAAAGATTGGATCGAGCGCATTGTTGATTTGTGTCGCGGCTATACCGGATAAAGAAAGGAAAAATGGCACAAGAATTGGTCGAACCTCAGAGATGAGTCCATATTCTTTCTGTTTCCAGCTAAAGGCGTACGCCCTCCCTACCATATAGAGTGTATAGAGGTATTGAACGACAAAACCCCCTAAAACTCCCCAAGCTAAGCCTCTTCCTGGATTATTGAAAAGCGCAGCCGCTGGTAATACGAGGAGCCACACTACATTGCAAAGGCTTGAGCTCACACTGATCGGAAACATCATCCCTTTTAATTGCAAAAAAGCATTGTTAACACTCGTTCCAACAAGAAAAAGAAGGGAAGGTAGCATTATTATCGTAAGCCTGCTTATCTCAGCCCAATCAGGCGTAGCAACACTCGTTCCAAACATCAGGGCGAAATTGCAAAGGACCACGAGTATGGTTGTACTCAAAAAACCAAAACCGGTCAGTTGAAAAAATAATTTTTGTTGGTTGGGATGCTTCTCTGCGTAGGGAAGCACACTTGAAGAAAGTGGGGTCTCTGCTAGGAGGCGCCTGAAAAGGTTGGCCAGCCTGAAGGCGACAAAGAAAAGTGCAAGTTCTTTTGTCGCTCCGAGTAATGCAGCTGTAGCTACATCCCGAGCAAACCCAGTTAGCCTTGAGATCATCGTCCCAGAGGCAAAAATCACGGTTCCTTTTCGGATTCTAAGCAGTACTTCTCTCATGTATTTAGCATTGCATAGGAAGTCTGTTTTTGTGTATATTTTCGTGCATGCAAAGTGAATTATTGATAGGAGCACACACCTCTGCACAAGGTGGTGTTCATAAGGCCCTCCTTTTGGGAAAACAGATTGGAGCAACAACGATCCAACTCTTTACAGCCAACCAGAAACGGTGGTTCAGCAATCCAATTTCAGATGAAGAAGTAGCCCGATGGGATGCAGCTTTAGAGGAAACTGGGATTACTCAGGTGATGAGTCACGACAGTTACTTGATTAATCTTGGATCATGTAAAGAGGATATTTTATCGAAGTCAAAGAAAGCGTTTGCCGATGAACTCAAGCGGTGTCATCAACTCAAACTAAGCTATTTAAATTTCCATCCAGGCGTTGCAACAACATCCACTGAAGAAGAGTGTCTAGACACGATTGTACAGAGCCTTATCGGCCTTGAAGAGCTTGTTGCAGAGGGCCCAACACGCCTTCTTATCGAAGCAACTGCTGGACAAGGAACAACGGTCGGTTACAAGTTTGAACACTTAGCCTATCTCATCGAACGTGTCGAGCACGCGATGCCTATTGGTGTATGCATCGATACATGCCATATTTTTGCAGCAGGCTATGACCTTCGAACAAAAGAAGCTGTCAATGAAACACTAAGTGAGTTTGATCGAGTAGTCGGGCTAAAGCACCTCTATGCATTCCACATGAATGACTCACTTCGCCCTTTTGCCTCGCGAAAGGATAGGCACGCAAATATTGGCGAAGGAGAAATTGGTGCCGAGGGATTTGAAGCGATTATGCAAGATCCACGTCTTGCCCATATCCCAAAATATTTAGAAACCCCAAATGGTGAAGAGCGATGGCCACAGGAAATACAACTATTGAGAACCTATGCACAAGAGAGCGTACCACAATGAAAATACGGGATATCTCTGAAAAAAATATCGATGAAGAAGTAACCCTTTTTGGATGGGTTCGGACCGTTCGCTCACAAAAAACGTTCTCATTTATCGAAATTACAGATGGCTCTCGTTTTAAAACGTTGCAACTCGTCGCTGATGCATCGATTCCAGGTTATGAGGAACTTTTAGATAAGGTTTCAACCGGTGCATCGATAAAAGCCACCGGGATTATTGTCGCAAGCCCTGGGGGTAAGCAATCTGTCGAGATGAAGCTGGAATCAGCAGAAGTCCTTGGTACATGCCCTCCAGATTATCCCCTACAAAAGAAACGTCACTCTTTTGAGTACCTCCGAACTATCGCACACCTTCGCCCTCGCACTAATACACAGGGCGCTGTTGCACGTGTTCGCAATAAATTAGCGTTTTCTTCACATGCTTTCTTCCAGGAAAAAGGTTTTCTCTACTTGCAATCCCCTATTATCACCGCATCAGATTGCGAAGGCGCAGGAGAGATGTTTCAAGTCACTACGCATAATTTAGAGAATGTTCCAAAAACAGAAGATGGCTCTGTGAATTTTAAAGAGGATTTTTTCGGAAAGCCTTCATTCCTTACAGTTTCTGGCCAGCTCAATGCAGAAGCGTATGCACTTGCCTTTTCTGATGTGTACACTTTCGGTCCCACCTTCCGTGCTGAAAATTCACACACGTCTCGTCACTTAGCAGAGTTCTGGATGATCGAACCAGAGATGGCTTTTGCTGACTTGAATGATGATATGGACTGTGCAGAAGCGTACCTCAAATACCTTCTTGGACAAGTGTTGGAACACTGTGAAGAAGACCTCACGTTCTTTAACTCGTTTGTTGAGAAAGGGCTTCTCGACCGCTTACAACACGTCTATTCTTCTCCGTTCGAACGACTGACATACACAGACGCAATTTCAATCCTTGAGAAGTCTGGTAAGAAGTTTGAGTACCCTGTGAAGTGGGGCATTGACCTTCAATCTGAGCACGAGCGATATATTGCTGAAGAGCACTGTAAAAAACCGGTCATCCTGACCGATTATCCAAAGGAAATAAAAGCATTTTATATGCGAGATAATGACGATGGAAAAACGGTTGCTGCAATGGATGTTATTGTCCCTCAAATTGGTGAGATCATCGGTGGAAGTCAAAGAGAAGAGCGGTATGACAGACTTGTCAGCAAAATCGAAGCGAATGGATTAAACCCTGCAGATTATGAGTGGTATCTCGACCTTCGAAAGTTTGGTTCTGTTCCTCATTCTGGATTTGGGCTTGGCTTCGAACGACTTGTACAGTTTGTAACAGGGGTAGAAAATATTCGCGATGCCATCGCTTTCCCGCGGGTTCCTGGTAACGCAGATTTCTAATCCGCTCTTTAGGTAATTTTTTTATCTGCTATCTCGTCCGCTGTCCAGAGCAGCGACTGCTTCCCGGTTATGAGCGCACCAAGACCTAGAATAATGAATATCGCAGAGATAATTGGTCCTATGTATGGGATCAATGTGATTCCAAAGTAGACAACAAGCCCCGCAAAGAGATATCCCTTTCTTCTTCTTTCAAAGCTTTTGGGGAATAACTTGGTGAGCACAAAGAGGATCATTACCACTTTGACGGTATATAAACCGATGATGTTGATTGCAAGGAGCGTTAAGGCAAAAGGGGCTCCCACAATCGAAATAAGAAGTGCAGCAAAGGCAATTGGCAAGAGCATGATCACAACGGTTCCAGCAGCCAAGGCCTGAAGCGGTCTTTCCGTAAGAGCGCGTATTGCTCCATGTACTTTTCTTGGGAAAAACCGCATAATCACGAGTCCAATAATGAACGAATAAAAGAAGTTCATGATGAGAGGCATATACCGCGCGCTTATCTTTAAAAGACCAGCCAGGAATCCATCAAAAATCCCTTTCCAAAATGACGTCTCATGCCGCTTTAGTATGCGCACGTGCGCGTAGGGTGATATCAGCGCCTCATCATCACTCCAGTAGTCGAGCCTCCCTTTTACTGTCGCACTCGATGTGATATGAAGCCTGCCAACAAAGCCATAGAAATTTTTGTCTATCGTACCAGCAATCCTCACGTTCGAAGCATAGGTACGTGCATTCTGCCGGATTGGCCCACTTAAGTCGACGTTCCCTGCTAGAGCCACTAAACTTCGTCCCACGTAGGATGATGGAAGTAGCTCGGTATTTCCTGAAATACTTGTAACAGCACCGCCTACATCACCAGAGATCAGAAGTTGTCCGACAAGAGCGCGAACGGAGCGTTTCACTTTTCCAGTTATTGCAACACTACCACCCGTTACGAGAACATCCCCATCTACAATCCCATCGATCACAACTTGTGCTCCGAAAACATAAACGTCCCCTTTAACAATTCCAGATACTTCGACACTCTTTCCAAAAGCGAAGAAGTCTCCTTCATGGACCATCCCTTTGGGCAGTACCACGATTGATGAATCGGCAACAAGGTAGAATGGGAACAAAAAGGCAAGGCAAAAGAGTAGCTTTTTCATATAACCTGGTATAACTTCCTTACCTGAGGTTTTGAGTTCAAAAAGTAGAGCATTTTGTGTCTGTCAACAAGGTGTTCAATCGCTTTTCCACACATCACAATTTCTGTTGCTACTTGTGTTTTTTTCTCCTGCACAGATTGAGAGAGCTCATCAATATTCATTAACACTCTCCCCTCTCCTAATGTTGGATCGATGTTTCTGGGAACACCAAGATCAAGTAGAACATTCGGAACTGCGTTGCGCTCCTTTGTCAGAATATATTCTTGCGAGGTTGTTCCACAGATAACTGCATCATATGTATTCAAATATTCAAGCGAGGCAATGACTCGGTATGGAGCGTCGAGACATCTTGTATAGAGGTCAAATTCGATCTCTTTCTTTTGTAGGTACGCCATGATTTTTCGGTTGATATCTGAGTAGCCCACAAATAGTACACGTTGCACATTGTTACCGCTTAAGACATCCCAAATAATATGAGGTAGATCCATTCCCCATCGCTCCATACGAAATCGGCTACGCATAGACTTTGCTATTTTAAAGCTTTTCTGAAACGCATAGTGAAGGTCTCGAGAAAGGGAACGGTTTTGCTTTTCTTTTTCGTATGCTTTTTTTACTTGTCTTTGGATTTCACATTCTCCAACAAGTGCGCTATCAAGTCCTGTGACAACACGAGTGAGGTGTAAAAATGAATCTCTTCCAAAATAGGAGTAGAGGTGATGCTCAAAATCAAGTGGCATTTTTCTTCGAAATGCAGCGAGTAAATCGATATGTGTTTGCGATACATCATCACTTGAGAAGATGATCTCAGAACGATTGCATGTCGAAAAGGGAACAAGAGAGTGCCCATCCCAATCTATATTGTTGTGTAGATGGAGAAGCGCTTCTGAAAAAAGCTCTCTGATTGCTATTGGGGCTGATTTATGATTTAGACCGATCGTTCCAATTTGCATGTAGGATTCCGATTTTCCTGCTGAAAATTTTCTTTATACATGCTTTTCTTGTTTTAGACAAAGAAAGATAACTCTTACAGCCGTGCAGCTTTACAATATCTATCAACGCCGTCTGCGATCGATTTCGCTAGTTTTTCTCGATATTTGAGATCACTAATGAGTGTACGTTCTGCTCTATTCGTAATGAAACCTCCCTCAATGAGTATCGCAGGCATTGTTGTTTCTCGGATAACGTGAAAGTTACCCCTTTTAACGCCCCTTGAAAGAGCCCCTGTTTGTTGGAGCATTCGGCTTAGTACGGTCGTTGCAAGTTTTTTTGATTCGCGTGCTCTATGTGCGTCCCCTGATTCGTAATAGTAGACCTCTATTCCTGACGCAGAAACGCTTTTTGCAGCATTGTAGTGGATACTTAAAAACAGCTTTCCTCTTACTTTGTTCGCTATTGCAGTTCTTTGTTTCAAAGAAAGAAAGACATCGCGTGTTCTCGTTAATACAACACGGTATCCAAGTGTATTGAGTTGTTTTTTTAGGAGTTGTGCTGTCGATAAACAAAGTATTTTTTCGATGACTGAGTGCGAGCTTGCTCCAAGGTCAAATCCTCCATGTCCAGCATCTAATACAATAAGTGGCTTAGTCGGGCTTGTTTTTTTTGCTGCTGTTGGTGTGATTTTTCGCTGAACAGGTTGTTTCCGCTGTGGCGCACGTTTGTGCGCTTGCTTTGCAGGTGCCGGTTTTTTTTTAAGCCTCACAGGCGGCTTATATGACTTTTTTTTATGAGCGGTCTTTTTCCTCTTCTTTTGAACCTGAGTCGTCTTTTTTTGGGGAGCAGCTTCTAAGTGCTGCGTTGCGCCAAAAAGGAGAAAAAATATACAGCAAAGTCTATACACTAATTTCATTTCTACCTATACAAGCGCGCTTTTTCTACTCAATATTTCTGCAGCAACTTCGCTGTCTCGAAAAGGAATTGAGTATCCGGAGAAGAGTTGCATCGGCTCGTGTCCTCGACCCGCAACGAGTACAACATCATCACGATCTGCTCTTTCTACTGCTCGAGCTATCGCTTGTTCTCTATCGACACATATTTCGTAGTTGTCACTGAGAAAGCCCCGCTTGACTTCCTCACAGATCGTCGAAGGATCCTCATTTCGGGGATTGTCAGAGGTTATAATAGCAAAATCTGCAATCGAATCAACAATTTGTCCCATTTTTGGACGCTTCGTTTTGTCTCTATTGCCCCCACACCCGAAAACAACAATAAGCTTTCCCTTTGCTGTTTCCTTTAGCGTATTCATCACTGCCCGAAGGGCCTCTTCAGTATGCGCAAAATCAACGAAGAGATTACACCGCCCTTTACTTGGAACTCGCTCGAGGCGTCCAGGTACTCCATCAAAGGTTCGCAGCGTATTCACCACATCGTTTAGTGGGTATCCAAAGTGTGCTGCAGCGAGGGACGCAGCAACAGCGTTGTAAACGTTATATACTCCCACGAGTGGGATCCGCCCATTAACTATCTCCCCTTGAAATGTGAGTGAGAAACGGGTTCCGGAAAGTGTTTGCCTTTCTATTTCGATAACGACATCGACTCCCTCACTCATACCAAAGGTAATTGCAGCACCGGTAGCCCCATTTTTCATTCGCTGAGAGGCTGGATCATCACCGTTAATGAGCGCTACACCTTTCTTTTCGATATGGGAAAAAAGGATCGCCTTTGCATCAGCGTATGATTCCATCGTTTCGTGATAGTCAAGGTGGTCCTGTGAAAGATTCGTGAAGATCCCAACATCAACGGAGACACCCTCAAGACGTCCTTGAGAAAGCCCGTGCGATGATGCTTCGAGTGCACAATGCGTACATCCATGTCGAACCATTTCAGAGAGTAGTTTTTGTGAGGTTAAGATGTCTGGAGTTGTCAGCGTTGCTTGCCGTGTATATGCACCGGTGTCATATTCGATTGTTCCAATAAGCCCACACGCTCCACCAAGTGTGTTAATGATATGCCGAAACATGTAGCTTGTTGTCGTTTTACCGTTGGTCCCTGTAACAGCAATAGTTGAAAGTCTTTCCGATGGATTTTCGTAGTACCTATTGGCTAATTCACTCTCTATTTCTTCAGGGCGAGGGTGAATAATTTGGGGCACCGCAAGAAACGGGTTATAGATGTCTGTGAGCACAGCAGCTGCACCGGTGGCTACCGCTTTAGGAATAAAGTCCGCCCCTCTTTTTTTCGCAATGAAGAGATTACCTGGAACAACGAGATCTGAATGAGAACAAAGGCCTGTTATTTCTAGATTCTTTGGTGCATTTTTGATTTCAACATCAAGACCGGTTATTAATTTTTTTAATTTCATGTACCAGATTTCCTTCTTGGTGCCCGCTATCTGCGGAAGGGAGCTTTGTACCAAATCTAGGATTTTTTCTCCTCGTAAAATTTCGCTTTCCTCCCCCCTTTTTTCTAGTACCGGTAGATACAAGCCCTCTTCGATATAAAAAAACTCGAACTAATTTGCCGGTATTGTATAGAGTTCATGCAGGTGAATATATGGCATCTACAATCAGTGGCAGTTCAGACAGCAGTTCAAATCCTTGTGTGTTGGCTCTATCACGGCAATACAACACCGATAGGACAGCCGATGGGTTACAAGCCGCCATCATTTTTCTCTCGATTGAGCGAACCCTTCGATCCCTTTTTTCCACATACACAATCGCTAACAAACGAGTAACGAGAGTCATCTCTTATGGAGAGGCCAAAGCTATTCTTCGAAAACTCGAGCTTTTGAATGAGGAAAGCAGAAAAATCCCTTTTAAGTTCCATACCTATTCCTCTGAAAGAAAAGAAGATCCCTCAAAAGATACGTTTAAGGGCTATGTAATTTTAAGAACACTTCGAGAAATTACCGTACTTTTCATACATACTATAAACAAATGGGAAGAGCATTCTGATTTTTTAAGGTTCACTAGAAGTGGATTTTCTCCCGTTGAAGCTCTTGTTTTTGGCGGTGAAATGAATAGTATTGTACAGAAGAAACTAGATGGCGACTCAATCAAGTGTTGCGCTCGTTTAGGAAATGGGCGAAATGGTGTTGTTTATGAAACACCCCTTCCTCGCATTGTACAGAAGGTAAATCGGGTTGCAAGCGCTTCAATTGTAGAAGCGGCTAACACGCTCCTTTTTACCAGAGAAGCGCGGCCTCCCGTTGCATACCTCCAAAGTCTTCCAGAACACGAGGGGAAATCTTCTCTGGGAATGCTTGTTCGTAAAATGGAAGGAACAAATCTCGCAGATGCAATAAAGAAAGGGGAAGACCTTATACCTTCGCTAGAAAAGATCCTCCATACAAGCCTTTTAGACTTAGAGGCGATGCATAGACGAGGTGTTAGACATGGTGACCTCAAGTTAGAGAATGTAATGACCAGTGGAGCGATCATTGATTATGGAGGGCTCCGGTTTGATGGTGAGGAAACCCCCTGGGTTGTCCCTATTCTGATGCATCCAACAATTGGTAACTATCTAATGTATATCCATTATGAGCAACCAGGCCTGAGATCTCGCAATCCATTAGCACGAGAAGCACCCGTTGTTTTTGCACGGGTTCAAGAAGATACATGGGCACTTGGAGAGGTCGCCTACAAGATACTTTTTGGAAAATATACCGTTGAATTCTGGGAAGGCGCTACAACTTCTTCCAAAGATCCTCTTATCGAAGCAACTGCACTAATATATAGAAACAGAGAAACATTTCTTGAGCACTGTAGAGGAGAACTGACCAGGGTTAAAACGCCGTACGCTCCTTTAATTCTTGACCTCTTAGAGCCAGATATGGAACGAGCGCTCTCTGCTTCTGAGCTCCTTGCAAAGCATGCTGCTCTTTTTAAGCCTCCTGAGGAGATTTTTCCCTGCGCTGCGGCCTCAAGTGGCAGCGGCTCCGATTGATTTTAATCGATCAAATATGATAAATTCTCCCCCTCTATGGAGGGATCACATGGAAACATATCTTATTTCAGGCAGGGCTTTTGCCCCACCACTGACAATTCAGACACCTAATGCAAAACGTCGAGCAAGACTTACTGAATCACTTCTTCAAGAAGCTGGATTTAGAGGAGACGATACCGGACATTTTAAAACCGCTCTAGAGCTACTTCATGCTCGTCACCAAATCGCCGATAAAGTATTTACATGCATCCGGCTAGACCCTAAAAACCCAGGCGAGCTGGATCATATTCGAGACACTTTCTCCTTCGTTCGTTTGAGAAGGAAATCTGTTGCTCTACAAAAACTCGCAATAAGAGTCAGAGCACTCCGTGATAGCTGTCCCACACCTCTTTTAGAGAACCTCCATTCATGTGTGCGTGACACCTCTGTTCTCGTAGCTGTTGTTACTCGAATATGGGGTGAACAGAGGGCATGTGGCCTACCATTTCATCCACTACAAACCGTGACTTTTCACAAAGATACGCAAAAATGTACAATTGCTCGGATCAAAAAAGGTAATCCACAACTAGGCCGTACCTTGGGAAAAGGAATTTTTGGATCTGTTTCAACAACAGATATTCCGAACACTGTCTTAAAATTAATGACCCCTAGAAATGAGAGAGAATGGGGCCTATTTGAGTATGAAGCTGCATTCAACGTGTTGTTTGGTCAGTTTGCAGACCTTCAAACCCTCCAGCTCGTTCGAACAAGAAGCTCTTTTTCTATACTTATGCCAGAAGTAAAAAGTGGTACTATAAGAGCAGGAATTTCTGAAATCACCCCCTCGTCACTTCGCCAAATGCTTCGAAAGGTCCTCCATACACTCTTGATCTTTGAAAGATTGGGAGTCGTTCACCATGATCTGAAATCAGACAATATTATGTTGAATGGAACAATCTTAGACTTTGGAAAAGTAAAAAGCTCTGGGACTCCAATCGATCCATGCGCAGCTATTTATATACACCCTACGTATGCACATGAGCGTGAAAAAAAACGAACAAGTGGCGGTTGTTTTGGTGATAGTTATTCACACCCCGTTGCTCGAACAGAGCTCGATACATGGGCTTTTGGGTGCATGCTGTTTAAACAAATCCGAAGGCACCCACTATCAGATTATTCTGGCATAAATGTCCGAACTGAACATCAAGGTTTCGTTGCAGCCAACAGACTGTATATTCAGAGAAGTGAGTTCAGGGGAATTTTAGAAAGCAAAGACTTCATACTGGCCGGAATTGATGTAAAACCACTTATTTTAGATCTTTTAGAACCACATGCAGATGCCGCTTTGAGTGTTGGTGAACTACTCAGAAAGCATAAGCCCCTTCTCGAAGGAGAAGAGGGGAGCTAAGCACCCCCACCCTAAATAATTGATTCTTTCATGCGATCTGTTGTAAGTTATCTACTTTTTTTAGGGATTCGTATGCATGTGTATAATATCGGTGGCACAAGATTTGAGTGCCCCTCAGGGCGTAACAGCCATTTTTCACTCCCAAGATCGCACACGGTCTTGCTAGATATCAAGCCGCTCGGACATGATCCAAAAGCGGAGGCCTCGTTTAAAGAGCGAATACATCGCGAAGCAGGGGTCCCTTTAGGGGCTTCTTTTAAAGATGCTCTGACAGTGTATAGAGTAAAGCGATATATGCTGACTTTTTTAGTAAAACATAGAAAAACAGGGAAAACACCTAGCACTTCATTTTCATATCAAGTTCTTGGTTCAGTCCTTTTTGTTCTCAACGCTCATAAAAAGACCCTTTGTACAGTCCCTCGAGAAATAGCCCCCAATGTGCGTACATGTATAGACGAAGTACATGCTGTTTTATCCCAAGTGAGAGCCTCTTGGAAAGGGCAACTACTTTTTGCAAAAGAGCGTTGCTTTTCACCTCTGCAATCGATCACTCTAGATGAGACATTCAGGGTGTGCGTAGCCAATCGAATTGCGGGTAAACTTCCGAAACCAAGTAAGAAACTTGGCGAGGGTACTTTTGGGGCTGTATGGAGCACAGATGACCCTCGTATTGTTGTAAAAACAGCATCCAAAGGGAGTGTCTACGAGAGCAGCGTAAATTACCAAGAGGCAGTTAAAACAATGTTATTTGGCAAGTGTTCAGATCTCTTTGTCTCATACGTGACTCGTAAACCCAGTGGTGAATCCACAGTATATATGCGAACCCAAAAGGAAATTACCCTGTCCAATGCTCGCAGGAAAGGGATAATTTCTGAAACACACCTTCGAAGGGCTTCTAGGAGGGTTCTCTATGCACTCATGAATTTACACAAAATGGGAGTCGTACATCGCGATGTAAAACTCGATAACATAATGACAACCGGAATACTGCTTGATTATGGACTCTTGGAATGTATGGATACGGAGGCAACAGAGGTAGCCTACCTGCTCATTCATCCTGGATACCAAAAATTCAAAAAAGATGTTTATTCCATGTGGCAAGCAGACACATGGGCGCTTGGAAATGCACTTTTCAAACTTACGTGCGGTTTGTATGTAATGGATATTTTTGAAAAAAAACCTAAGACCTTAGCTGAATGTATCCGGGCCACTTGTAAACTATACGCGGAACAAGAAAGGCTAAAAACCCTCCTCAAAGAATACGACTTTAAAACCGGAAGCGCATATAAACCTCTCATCCTCGATCTCCTTGAACCTGATCCAGAAAAAGCCCTTACACCAGAACAATTACTTCAGAAATACTATGAACTTTTATTCAAACATGTACAAGGAATCCCAAAAACAAGTTTCAAGGATGGAGCTCGAAAAGATGACAGCGATACACCAGCAGCAGCAGCTGCTGCTGCTGCTGCTGGATGTGCGACAGGATAAAATATACCCGATGGCATCTTTAACGAAAAAGAGAGCTCTATGACCATATTCTAAGTCATTGATTCTTTCAGACCGCCTGTTGTAAAATATCCGTTTTTTTTAAGGGGTTCGTATGCATATATACAATATCGACGGCATAAGATGTGAGTGTCCGTCTGGAGTTTCCAGCGCCTTTTTATACCCACGTACGAGCCATTTAACACCTGACCTTGTTACACCACTCGATTTGAAGCAGAAGGACTGTGCTCTTTTTGCAGAGCGAATATTCGCAGAAGCAAAGGCACCAAAAAGCGCCCCCCTTCAAGTCGCTTTTGCCGTGATGAAAGCGAGACGCTTTATGCATCGACAACTGCTTCCACAAATACGTATTTCAGGAAAAGAAATTGCGCTTACGAATTCGTACGAAGCGTTTGCCAAAAGAATTGCAGTACTCGATGCTTACCAAAAACAATTATCTGAATTGCCCGCAGAAATTGCCCCATATTTGCGGCAGTGCATAGATGAGACGACGCATTTTTTTTCCGAAGCAGCTGAACTGTGGAAATCTCACACTGATGCATCTTCTCATCTTGGCTTCGATTCTATTGATACTATCACATTTCATCCAACGATGAGAATATGCGTTGCAAGGCGAATCAGAGGGGTGCTTCCCAAAGCCCTCGAGCAAATAGGGAGCGGAACGTTTGGATCTGTGTGTACTACGAAGCTCCCTTCTGTCGTTGTCAAGTTGCCCAAAGGCAGCTCTGTACGTAAAGGAGATTGTAATTTTAATGAAGCGGTATCAACACTCATCTTCGGCCAATATACCGGTACCAATATTTCGTATGTAGCTTTTGAAAATGGAATGTTTTCAATCTACATGCCCAAATTGGAAGGAATAAATGTACACACCCTAGCAGAACAGGGAACAATCACGAAAAGGCAGTTTCGTGTAATCCTTAAGAAGGTATTGACTGCTCTTTCTGAGCTGCACAAGCGGCATGCAATCCATGCAGATGTGAAACCAGACAACATCATGGATTCCGGGATACTTTTCGACCTTGGTTCACTGCGTCAGCATCGATCTACAAGGGGTACAGCGGTATGCCAAAATTTTATCCATCCGGGATACAAAACATTGAAAGCGCGGAGTTATGCTATGAGACAAACTGATACCTGGGCACTTGGAAATGTAGCTTTTGTCGTACTCTTTGCCTCATACCTTGTTGATCACATCCAATATCTAGCCGAGGGTATCGATGGGATTCCTTCAACAAGGGATGAATACGTTCGTTGTGCAACGTGGATGTATGATAACCAGGATGTTCTCAAAGCGTATATTTCTAATCTCTCCTTCGGAAACGTTGAGGAATTCAAACCCCTTGTACTTGATCTCCTTGAACCAGACCCTACAAAAGCACTGAGTGCAGAAAAACTTCTTAAGAAATATGAGACCCTCTTAGGTGAGAAGAGAGAACGAGCTGCGCTATACTCAGTAACCGAGTAGTTATCGATTGTACTTGTTGTACAGCTCACGCAATTTTTTGGTTTCTTCATACCAGTCTGCTTTTTTACTATCTCGTCGAGGATCACCAACAGGATATCCATATGGATCATCTTCTGGCACTCCAAGATAACTAAGAGAACGCTTCATTATTGAAGAAAAAGCAGGTGCTGCGCACCGTCCCCCAAAAAACATCCTTCCGACACCTTTCGTGTTTTTATACGCCGGCTCATTAATGCCTATATAAAGAAGAAGTCTTGGATTGTTCGCTGGTGCAAATCCAATAAAGCTAGAAAAGTGGGTTGACTTTGAATAACTCCCATTTTTGAGAATCTCAGTAGTACCCGTTTTCCCAGCTTCTGTGTACCCTGGAACATCCGCACGAAATGATCCGCCAGGTTTAGTGATAAATTTCATTGCACGAGTGACACGCTGACATATCTCTTCTGATAGGACTTTCTTTCGCTTAGGCGTCATGGAATAGATCGTTGAACCATTTTTTCTGATCTCTTTAACCAGAGTTGGTTTAACAAGATACCCTCCGTTTGCGATAACTGCGTATGCCCTCGCCATCTGGATTGAGCTGACAAGGAGATTATATCCAAATGCAAGCGAGTATGCCGTAGGTCCGGACCACTGAGGGCGACCATTTTTGTAGTGTTTACCCGGTGTCGGCAGCATACCTGTTGCTTCTGAGGGAAGCTCTATACCTGTTTTATGACTAAATCCAAATACCTCTGCAAGTTGAGCCCTATACCATTCTTTTCCAAGACCATCGACTATTTTGTTTATGAGCTTGGCGATGTAGATATTCGAAGATTTTTGGACTGCTAAATCGAAATTGAGGTACTTGTATGTCCCTACATCTTTTATCGGTTTCGTTCGACCCGACACATTTCCATTATCGCTCCGCATCATTTGTACTGGATCAAAAAATGGCTCCTTACCCATTTTTTTTTGCTCTTCATTGGCAAGAAGAGCAAGTGTGAGAGACAGAGGTTTTATTGTCGAACCGGGTTCAAAAGAATCAGTAACCGCGCGAACTTTTGTCTGAACTGCTGTATCAAGCTGGGAAAAAAAGGTATTGTATTCAGACGGAGGGAAAAAAGGATACTGCGCAAGTGACAACACCTCTCCTGTCTGTGGATCCATCAGTATTGCCCATCCCGATTCAGCTTCAGAAAATTCGACAGCTTTTTTTATTTCGTCTTCGCAGATAGCTTGTAGAACGTGGTTAATGGTCAAGTAAATATCTGCACCATCCTCCGCAAGGACGAGTGGTTTTCCAATGTCGAGCGGATTTCTTGGAGAACGTAAAAGCTGCCTTTTCCCCTCTTTTCCTTGAAGAATTGGATTGAAAAAGAGTTCTAAGCCTCCAGTTGGAATTGGATTGCTACACGTTTGGTTTTCCCCCTCTCGTATTGTATGGAGCACCTGCCCTAATGAATGGGCAAATGGGTATGATCGGCGGAAATCTTTAATCGTGTATACCGCATTTCTAGGAAGCTTATTGGTTTTTGCGTACCCTCTCCACCAATCAGCTATTTTTTCTGTTTTATCGATATCTAACCAAGAGAAGAGACGGCGGCTTCTTGTTTTTTTGTAAAAATGGCTGGAGAGTGCGTTCTGTTTTTCAGATGAGATATTAAGAATTGATCCCACTTTTTGAGCTATGATCTCTTTGTGCTCTTTCGGTATCGAAAGCGGATCTATATAGAGGTGGAATTTTGGGATATCGACAACAAACGGCTTTGGCTCTTCTTTATGATGTGGGACTACACCAGGATTAGAATAGAAAATACCTCTTTTAGCAGGTTCGGTCACACTAAAAAGATGCTGCATTTTCGCTTGCTTGGACCACCTTTCACCTTCAATAATCTGAAGGTGATAGAATTTTAAAATGAGTGCACAAAAAGAGGCACACACTACAAGCGCAAGAACTATGAGTCTGCGAAGATACGATCGAGAACGATTCATATATTCAGCCTATATGCTAGAGGATCGAAATACTCTTATGGTTGGTATGCGAGCTTCGGCTTAGATTTCAGCTCAAAGGAATTTTGATTGTCAGATGCATTTCTCGCAAGAAAAAATCCCTTAGGAAAAACAGGAACGTTCGTTGCGATTGGGAAGTGCAAGGTAGTATATTGGCTTGATGAAGCTAGACGGAGGAGGTTTTCTGGGCTCTCAAACCGCTCTTTTTCAAAAACCAGCCGAGTATTTTCTTCAGCTAATACCTTCACTTCCTTATTCATCTGAGGAATCATGAGACGGTGAGCAGTAATTTCATTTTCTTTTCGAATAGAAAGGAATGCAAAGAGAAAAAGTGTTCCTAGGCATAAAAATATTCGAAAAAGAATATTCATCGTTACTTACCCTTTTTGAGCGCATCGAAGTTTTGCACTTCGAGCTCGTCTATTTTTTTTCGTTTCTTGAACTGTTGCAACAATTGGTTTTTTTGTTACGAGCTCAAGGAGTTCTGCGTACTGCTCTTGATCCTGCTGTCGAAACTTGTTCGCCTTCTTCTTAAGCGAGTCTCTGAAGAGGTTCTTGATGATACGATCTTCAAAACTATGAAAACTAATCACTCCAACTCGTCCTTTATGAGCGAGGTGTGCAATGGCAGCTTTCACTCCATCTTGGATCGACTCGAGCTCTTTGTTCACAAACATTCTGATTGCTTGAAAGATCAGGGTCGCTGGATGAATTTTTTTTCTAGGTGCTGATCCAAGTTCTTCCTGGATAATATCAGCAAGTTCTCGAGTTGTTTCAATCGGCTTTTTCCGACGGGCACGTGCAACTGCCTGCGCAGCTCTTCTCCACCGTGGTTCTTCACCAAGGTCTCTAAAAAGCTCTCCAAGTTCTCGCTCAGAGAAATCATTGACTACCTGTTGAGCAGTAAGCCCAGCAGTTTGATCCATCCTCATATCGAGTGGACCTTCTTTACTAAAGCTGAATCCGCGCTGCTCTTGGTCTAATTGCATTGATGAGACTCCTAGGTCGAAAAAAAATGCATCAACTCTATCTACTTTGTGCTCCTTGAGATGGTCTTCTACATTTCGAAAGTTGTCGTGTATAAAGACTACTTTCTCTTTCCATGGCTCAAGTCGCTTTTTCGCTATTTCTAGCGCATTCTCATCCTGATCGCAGGCAAAATACCTTTCGATCTCCGGATGAGCAGTTAAAAAAGCCTCTGCATGCCCGCCTGCCCCAACAGTCCCTTCATAGAAGGTTTTGATGTGCATCCCGGCAAACAGCGCCACACTCTCTTCCAAGAGTACTGGCACGTGTGGTGCATTCATTTTTTACAGTTCCTCGTATTCCGCTTGTTCTATCGGAGTTAAAGGAGCTGGGCTTTTTTCATCCTTCATCTCTTCACCATCGAGCAAAGCAAACGCTTCTTCAGCAAGCTCAGTGAGAGAAGCATTCTCATCGTTAAGGAATGCTTCGAGATCTGCTTCATATTTCTCTTTCGGCCAGATTTCGATTTTATTGAGCACGCCAGCAACAACAATTTCGCCCTCAATCTTAGCCGCTTTCTTCAAAATAGAAGGAAGAACTACTCGTCCAAGCTTATCGCACGTAGTGTGATGAAGAGTTGAGAAAAAGAGTGTGAAGAACTTTTGGTATCTCGCCGAGTGTTGTTTCGATTGGAATTTTTCTACAATTCTATCGATGTCACTTCTTCTATAGATAGTTAAACAACCACCAAGACCAAGTGCAACTGTGAACTCAAGCTTTCCCTCTTCAATAAGACCATACCGCATATTTTGCGGCAGCACGAATCGATTTTTATCATCGACCTTTGCTGTGTGTGATCCGTTAAAGAAGAAGTTTCCCATACGTTCTATCTACTATTTCCACTCATTTCCACAACATAACACCAGTCCCCAAACTTCGCAATAAAATTTCCAAAAAAATTTATTAAAACGAATCATGATATCTCACCTCTTATTAATACACAACTCTTTACGATAAAAAAATCAAAGTGGAAATGAGTGGAAATTCTGTAATTTAAAGTGGAAAAAGGGGCGTTTTACCACCAAAGTTTGCACCTGTTTGAACTCCATCATTCCTTTTCGATCTTTGGGTGTTTTCAAAATATTACTTGTCTGATATGGGTGAAAGGAAGGGAACAGAAGGGATACATATATAATGAGTATTGAGATAGACCCGATCGGGGGAGATCCGGCCGATCAAGGACCGATGACAGTAGACCGAATAGGGATTGAGCATTCAAAACGGTATGCGCAAGACCAGTCTACCTTTGAAGCAAAGTATGTTCGAGATACTCAGTATGTCTCTACACAGTCTTCTATTAATGTAAGCGATGCCTCGTACATCCCCTTAATTAACTCCCTAATGGGTACGACACAAAAAGCAGACTGGGCCCTTGTCGATAAACCAAATACGAAAGGCTCCCTCTCTCTTTTTACGTCTGCTTGTATTCCTTCCCTTGGTAATCAAGAACAAAGAGATGTTAAAGTTGATACGGTTCGGGTTCACCTCGAACGATTTGAGGAACAGTTTGCACAAGGTGGTGAAAAACTCCCTTTTGAAGAGCGTAAACAAATCTCTCAGCGAATTCACGAAGCGAAGTCACTTATCAATATCTATGAACAAATCGGTGAACTTGATACTATTAAGGAGTCTATTTTTGCACGCCTAAACCAATACCACAGGGGATAATGTATGGATGACTTGGCTTGGATGGATATTTTAGGACTCAATACTTCACAGATCGATGATATTCGATACGTTGGGTATAGTTACCTTAAACAAGGAAAGTATGATATCGCTCTGAAGTTTTTTGAAGCACTTGCTGTCCTCACAAAAAACAATCCATATGACTTGAGAACAATTGGTGCACTCCACTTGCAAAAAGGTGATAACTTGTCAGCCCTTAATTACCTTGAGCGATCGATACAACTAGAGCCAACACACAGCGGAGCACAACTCAACCGTGTGAAGGCCCTCTTTGCACTCGGGTATAAAAGGCAAGCTCTACAGGGAGCACAGTCCCTTATTGGGAATCCTGATCCAATCATTGCAAACCATGCCCAAGCGCTTATTGCAAGTTATTCCTGAATCACCTTCTGAATAAATACCGGAAGTGCAAACGAAGCTTTGTGAACTTCAGGTGTATAGTATCGCATTTCTCCAGAAACGTTTTCTTGCAATCGTGCACGCACTTCTTCAACCGAAGGCGCATACTCTTTCCCTTTGCTTGCCCATCCAAAGGTCATGATGCCACCAACATAGGTTGGAACAACGCTACTAAAGAATGTTGCGTGCTTGAAGAGCTTTTTAAAGAGCCTGTTTGTTTCTCGTAGCTCGTCAGTTTGCAAAAATGGCACGCCATTTTGTGTTACAAAAATCCCACCATCTGCAAGACGTTTCCCACACGCAGCATAAAACCCTTCTGAAAAGAGTACTGCAGCAGGGCCGATTGGGTCGGTTGAGTCACAAATGATCACATCGTATAACTCTTTAGATTCTTGAACATACTTGTTACCATCTGCAATCACAACGTTCAAACGAGGATCATCAAAAGCACCTTTAGATACAAACGGCAGGTAGTCTTTTGCAAACTGAACGACTCCAGCATCGATCTCAACGAGGGTCACCTCTTCTACCGTTTTATGCTTAAGAACTTCTCGAATGATTCCCCCATCACCGCCTCCAATAACAAGGACTTTTTTCACGTTTCCGTGAGAGAGGAGAGGTACATGAGTAAGCATTTCATGGTAGCAAAATTCATCTCGCTCAGTAAGCTGAATGATCCCATCTAACGCAAAGACTCGTCCATAGAACGGATTATCGAAGATGATAAGGTCCTGGAATTCTGTCTGGTCTCGATATACTACTTTTCCTACTTTGAAGCTCTGAGCCCAGTCTTCATACAGGGTCTCATTAAACCACTCCACTTTTCCAAATAGAGAGCTTACAGCAAGTAGCGCGATCAGCGAAAATTTTTTCATAATAACCTCCAGGGAAAGAAAAAAGAGAAAAGAATACGAGAGTTAGGGATAAGTCTCAAAAGGATTATTTTTAAAATAATTACTTAACATTTACAGAATCAGGAGGTTCTCATTTTCTGGCGTCAAAGTTATGAACAAAAAGAGGTGATCCTCTCTTTTTCTTTTCTCAAACATATAAATCTTTAAGAAAGGATAAATGGTTGTTCATAACTCGAAAAAGTTATGAACATTTCCACACAAATTTGCACCGATTTTTTTTTCATAAGTTCTTCATTTGAAGCTTAATGAGTTAGCACATTTCTCTAGGAAGTTTATCGACAAAAGTGTTGCGAGGTTAATGTTTGCGTGGTAGATTTTGGTTTAGTTTTTTAACACATTCATGGTTGTGGAAAGTTTGTTCATAACCTCTTGTCCTTTTGAATGTGTTGTCACCATTTAACCTTAGATAGGAGTTCTCATGCTCGCCTGTGCAACACAAGAAACTTGGCAACAATTCCTCGAGTTCATTAAGCAACGTTGCGGGAAGGCTGAGTATGAAAATTGGTTTGCACCAATTAAGGTCTTAGAAGCTACTGAGAGCTCGATTTCTCTAGAGGTTCCAAATATTTTCGTCCGCGAATATTTAGTCGATAACTACAAAGAAGACTTGGCTTCTTTTCTTCCCTTAAAAAGTAATGGTGATCCTGCAATTACCTTTGTTGTAGCCGAACAAGTAGCCGAACAAGAAAAAGAACAAGTTTCAGAGCGTGCTCCTGCACACGATGAGCAAACACCTATACAAGCACTAAATGCATCATACACCTTCGAGAACTTTATCGAAGGTCCATCTAACCAATTCATCAAATCGGCTTCTTTAGGAGTTTCGCATCGCCCAGGAAAATCATATAATCCCCTATTTATTCATGGCGGTGTAGGCCTTGGAAAAACACACCTCCTTCACGCCATTGGACACCACATTTTAAAGTCTAATAAGAAGCTGAAAATTGACTGTATTACGACAGAAGGGTTCGTGAATGACCTCGTTCATCACCTCCGAAATAAGTCTATCGATAAGATGAAACGGCACTATCGTAACCTTGATGTACTCCTTGTCGATGATATCCAGTTTTTACAAAACCGTATGAATTTTGAAGAGGAGTTTTGTAACACGTTTGAAGCGCTTATCAATCAGAATAAGCAAATAGTCATTACGAGCGACAAGCCCCCAGGCCAGCTTAAGCTCTCTGAGCGAATGATCGCTCGGATGGAATGGGGCCTCGTTGCGCATATTGGTGTACCAGATCTCGAAACGAGAGTAGCAATTCTTCAACATAAAGCAGAGCAAAGAGGCATCGCGCTTTCAAGCAAAATTGCTTTTTTCATTGCTGAGCATGTTTTTAGTAATGTTCGACAGCTAGAGGGTGCTATCAATAAGATTGGCGCCTACTGTAAACTTATGCGCCTCGAAGTTACACAAGATATCGTTGAGCAGACGCTTGGTGAACTACTTCAAAAAACAGGTCAGCAAAAAGATGTTTCAGTAGAAACTATCCTCTCGAGCGTTGCTGAAATGTATAATGTCCGTGTAAGCGATCTAAAAGGCACTTCTCGCGCGAAAGAGGTAGCATTCCCTCGCCAGATTGCTATGTACCTGGCAAAAGAATTGATCAGTGATCCTATCATGAAACTAGCCTCTTCATTCGGTGGGAAAACCCACTCTACTTTGCTCCATGCCTGGAAAAAAATCGGCAAGCAGCTTGAGAAAGATGAAACACTTCGCCGTCAAGTTGAAATGACAAGGCAAAATATCGAGGCATAAGTCCTACTTACGAGTGGGAATTGCGAAAGGTGAGCCCAAGCCACCTGCCCTACCCCGCGGCCTTCTAGTTAGCCTAACAGGTCGGATCACGTGGTCCCTCAGCGCAATAAGAATAACCATTTCCTGTGCGTTTAACAATGTTGTATCGAGCAGTTTTTGCACCTCTTCATGAAATGCATGGAGTGTTTTTGCTTGTCTACGAACGTCTCTGACTAGACTTCTTGATAAATCAGTATATAACAGCCTGTTGAACAAACATGCTATCCTGAGTTGAACCTGAGGTTTCTCGATACGTAAAGCAAGTCCATGTGCTTCTGTTGAGAAATCTTGCATCAGTAATTTTTTTACGAGCGTGTAAGCCATTGTTGGTGATGTCTTCGGGTCTCTTAGTTTTGCCTCAGCAATCTTCACTGCATTTTTGGGAGTGGGTCTTTTAAGTACTATCTCAAATGCTTGAGCGAACATTGTTTCACATTCGATTGAAAGGACAAATTGTTTAAGTTGCTCATGCTGCTCAAGTATTTCAAATTGCTTGAGAACTCTATCGAGGGATTTCAGGGGGAACTCATTTTTTTCTATTAATGTTTTGATAAAAGAAAGAACATCCTCGAAAGGGAGTACTTCAAACAGGGCTGAAAGAATGCGCGGTGGAATTTCAGCGGGAAACCTTTTTCTAAGCTGCATCACGCGATCAAACCGCTTCCTTCGAACAAGCTCAATGACGACTTTTTCCGCAATGTATTCATCGTGAGGTGATTCTTCAAGAAGCGCTTCTACTTCTTTGTCATTCAATTCATTTGCCCACAAATAACGTGTACTCTCACAACCCGAAGTAAACACTCTACTACATGACGCATCAAAGGCTATTGGGCATACTGTATCGTGTTTTAAGAACATTGGATTGACATCGATGTCAAAAATCGTAATCGACCGATCGCAGGCATACACCTTTTTCGAAGATACGTCTGCAATTTTATCGGCGAGAGAATAGACTTCTTTACTCCCTACTGAACATGAATCGAGAATGATTGTTTCCCCTTCAAATGATTCGAAGAGCTCCTCATCTGCTTTTTCTATAGTCAACGCTTCTTTGTCTGATAATAAAAGGGAATCAGGGGTCCCATGTCCTGAAATGACACAATAGTGAGCCATACCTCCGAACGAATCGAGGACATCTTTTAGTTCTGAGACACACCCCACCCTGGCTAGGATTACGTTTGCAACGGAGCCAACTTTTTCGATCAGTTCTTTTTGATGTTTACTGTAGAAGGTGCTGTCTTTTTTTTCTGGCAAAATCCATAAAACAACACGGACACCCTTCCCATAAGGAACACATTTGATATCAGTCAATAGATCGTCTGCTTCTTCAAGCGAGACTCTTCGAGTCATAGGTAAACTTACGCTACCTGCTGCCATAATACCCCTCCACTTTCGCATCTATTATAACACAATAAAATATTTTATTTATATACAAAATATGTAATGCCTTAGCGTTTCATAACGATAATTATCCATTTGAATAAAAAGACCTTCAGGGTATACCTTGCCCAAAAAATCTTGAGGTTTCGATGAGATTCATAGCTACTATCCTGATGTTTATTTTTTGTGAAGCAACCCTGTTTTCTAACACGTTTTTGCTCTCATTCCCTAGAAGTGGAAATACGTGGTTACGATACATCATAGAACATACGGCCGATTCCCCAACCCTTGAAGGGGGCGGTGGAGGAATTAACCAACCAATGCTCGCACAGCTACAAAACCATCTCTATCAGTACCCTCCTATCTTCAAGACCCATTTTTGCCACGATGTAGGTCAAAATGATACACTCATTCTTGTCGTTAGGGATTACAAAGAGTGTATTATTCGTCATGCCCTCCACGAATCCAATCCTCCATACCGTCAGATGGTCGATGAATACTTTAAAAACCTTTCGGTTTTTGATGCTCATCCGAATGAAAAAAAACTGCTTATTTTTTACGAAGACATCGTAGTCGATCCAAAACCAACCGTCGAGCAGCTTTGTCATTTCCTCTCACAACACTCAGAGCAACGAATAGATTCATTTTTTAAGGATTTTGAGACCCATAAAGAGCAGTGCTTGGCTCTTTATCGGAAAAAAATTGGCCCAACCGTTACGAATGGACAAAAGATAAAATTCCATAACAACGAAGCGAATCGAGAGGCAATCGACACGATTAATCACATTGTAAATGAAGAGCATCGTGAATTAAGCGAAAAGTACCTAGAACGGTACCTGTAGTTTTACCTGAGATCTTGGAGGACGATAAGTAGCCTGTTTTGTAACGTAACGCTCAGCAAGGATTGTTTTTTTCTTGTCAGGCAGTGCGTTACAGAAGCACGCAATTTCGTCCTTTTGTTTCTTTGTTTGTTTAATATATCTGCAAGAGATTTGTCCCTAGGTTCGAGAGGATCAAACTGAGAAATATACCGTATCAGCTCCCACCCTTGTAGCATCGCTGCAAGGGATGTCGTTACTCTCGCCCGTTTTTTTAAGGACTGTTCTACTAAAAAGGGCATACAGCCATCGACTTCAAAGGCAGGTTTGATTGAACCTCGAAACCGACACTCATAACAAACACACCTTCTACGTCCACATCGTTGACATACCTCTTCACGAGGTACCCATGAGATCGTAGATAGACATTCATAACATAAACAATACGAAAACTGCGCAGACGCAGATTCACAATGCAAACACACTTCTGGATAGACAAAGTCTCTTATCTGAGCGAGTACTTTGGTTTTTTTACTGAGCCAGTGATTGAAAGGATAAATGGTTCTGTTACCTTCAGTATGACGTACTGTTTCATTTTAATGCTGACATTGACATCACCTTGCAGACTAATATAAGAGGGCGAGTTTTTCGAAAGATAAAACTTCGAACGTTTGCCTTCGGAGCAACTCTCTCTTAGGTCTGTAAAGTAAATCTTCCCATCTCTTATTTCATAATCAAGCTTACCTCTGATAGGAACAAGTAATCCCATATCGATACCTAGGCGAGCAATCAATTCAAAAGGAATGTCGAGTAGATTGTATTCTTTTTTGAAGGTGTTGGTGAACGCTAAGCTTCCATTACCTGTAAACGATGGAAGGTTACCTAGTTCCCCTGTGATGTCATTAAAGTGCATTTCTCGAACGACAAGAGGTTTCATTTTCCCTCTATATTTCCCGATATACCTCAGAAGGGATGGCCTAAAGTCTGAAAGTGAAATTTGAGGAACAGAGAGTCTCCATTTGTTATCCTCCCCTCGGATGCATTGAATTTCATTTATGGTAAGCTGGCCAGCTTCATCACTAATAATGAACCGATCTATTGAAAGTTCCGATGAGGAAATACGAAGCGTTCCCATAAGCGTTTGGATTCGTGCATTGAGAAGCTCGAAGTTTTTCCCTTTGATGTATCCAGCAAAAGTACTTCTATGCAAGTCGTCCCAGTCAAGAGTGACGTCTCCACTCACCTCATACCCTTTTCCCATCCCAAGGGTTTCTACGATCTCCTGCCATGCTTCCGGAAGGACTGTTGCCAAAAAGGGCATATGGCACCGAATTTTTCCTGATAAGACAAGCTCAGAATCAGTCGTTCTACGTGATTGTTGCTGAAAAGAGACATCGACTCCAAATATCCCACCTTGGATCGATTTAATATTCATTTTCCCATTACTATCTTCTGCAAACAATGCAGTCACGGTAGTTCGAGAATCATTAAGCCTCTCTTCTGGGGTACGTTTATCTTCAACGGTTAATCGAGCAGTAAGTGATGGGGTAAAATTTGCCTCTAAAGCAATTCCAACAGGTTGCTTATTCGTATTAATAGTAGCAGAACATTTTGCACTTTCTTTTCCAACGCCAAATAATACATCAGATATAAACAATGAGGTGTTTCCTACCCAATAATACCCGTCCTTGACGGAACCATCGAAGGTGAAATTTCCACCTGTGTATTTAATTGAGGCTGAGATATCGACTTGATTGTCCCAGGGAAGTTCTACTCCATACCATTGGAGCGAGTGTTCGCTTGCAGTTACGAATGGAATACTTTCTGTTTGTGCAATAAAGAACACCATTTCAGGTGGAATAAGGGCATGCATCCCGTCTGCATAGCAATCTCCTGTTCGGAAATGGTGAAGGAATTGAGCACACTCAAGTTGGGCCCAATGTTTTTCATTTTCAAGCGTCGAAAGGTGTAGCTCAACATTTTCCAGCTTTATTCCTTCTTCTAAATCGATGTGGAAAGAAAGCGGGTGGTGGCTCACGAGTTGCAGATTTCCTTTTCCTATCTTTGGAGCAATGAGATCGGCAGAACCTGAGATGATTGGTTTTTTAAAGCCATTTGAAACATCAACGGTCAACTCCCCGGTACACGTCAAAGCACCGGTTAAATACCCTTCGTATTCCTTACTGAAAGAAGGAAGGTCGTTCTTCAATTCTTCTAATTTTCCGTATACCTTGTCTATGACACAATGCATTGTTTTTGCACCAAAGCTATATGTGAAAGCGCTTAACTTTGCGTATGCTTTTTTTCGTTTTATCTCGATAGTATCAAGCTTAATTTCTTCATCAAGCCAGCTGCCGCTACTCTGCAGGTGTAACGAGGAAAGATTAAGTGAACATTCTGTTATCGCAGCCTTTTCCTTTTGGAGTGTAAATTTCCCCTTCCCAAGGTTCTTCCCGTTAAAGGTCACTTCATCAGCAGATGCGCCGAGTGTAAACACCTGCTTTTCTTTGTCGTATTGGATGGAAATATTTGGGTCACACTTAAGGGTATAGTTTGAGAGAAAGGTGTCTATTTCGCTCCCAAAAGGTGTAACATTAAAGAGTGAAGCGAGTTGTGCGATGCGCTTTATTTGCGGAATTGATACTTGCGTATCAAAGAGGCCTCGTTGGATTGAGTATGATTCATCAAACGTGAGCACTGCTGTATCTAGAGGTACTGAATAGACATGTGCATTCTCTTTATCTAAATTAAGGTGGTATACGCCATCTTTTTTCTGGAGAGCCCCCTGAAGCAAAGCAACATCATAGGTTCCGTTATCTATTCGTAGAGAAAATGTATCAATGACGTCATCTTTGATTGAAAAATTTGTCCCTCTTATAAGAAGGGGTTCTCCATTCATCAGTTCACTCTGAATGATCCCATTGAGATTCGAAACGACAAGGTCTCCAGATGTCCCGTCCCATTGGATATCGAGAGAGAGTTGCTCAATATCAGCAGCCTCTGAAAGGTGATACGTTCCCTCCACAATTCTGAGATCTGCTCCCCACTGGAGAATATTATCTTCATTCTTCAGGTTCGCTTTTAAACGTAACCCTTTCCCTTCTTCTTGAGTTACCATCCCAACAACGGGAAACGACACCGTTTTGAAGTCATCAAAGTGGCGCAAAATATTTTGGAGGGTATCGACTTTTCCATAGAGGCCTGTTGTAATCAGTTCGATGTTAACATCATCGCTAACTGGAAAATGAACCATCATACGACCCTCTACACAGAGATCGTCATAGAAGGCTGACATTTCTCGAATGTAGACCTCTTTTCCCTCTATGGTAACCTCACCCGTTGCATTGGAAAAATGTAATCCCGTCTTTGGAAGAGTTACAGATGCACCTGAAGCAGAGAGTGTTCCTGTCCATTTATTTTCCTCGAGATTATATGCGATAGATGCATCTTTCTGAGCTTTATCAATCGCTATGCTGAGCACCGGAGAATGAAAAGAAAGGTTTGGTTGCTTGAAGTTGATACGTAAATCTTGGCCCGTTATCCCACCCTCAAATGAGGTCTTCCCTCGTAGTCTCCAGGGTTGGCCCGCTATTCCTAATGGAAGGTTGATCATTAATGAGGAGGTGTTTCTTCCTGCAAACGTCACTTCACGAATTGCATCACGAATTCCCTTTGCATCCAACCCTCTAGGCCGCATCATATTACATTGGAAATCGATCTTATCAGAGTGAGCGAGCGATAAAGCCGATAGAACTCCTCGAATGTTCCATGTCTGCTCATGAATCTGCAATGTACTTCTCACGGACATTGAGAGAATAGCTGATAACTCATCTGCTGTTAACGAATGATTTGGCAGCACTGTATTAAAAAGTGCTGCACATCCGCCTGACGTCTCGAGGGAGAGTTTGACGGAGGGAAGAACTCCCCTAACCGATGCTTTGACGACACACGAGTCAATATTTGCCTGAAGGGTTGATGGGATCACGTACCTTTCATGGATTGCAAAGTCCCCTGTACACTTTGTGATATTTGCCGCAGGCAGCGAGATATTCTGGAGATGAACTCCCCATGAAGGCACCCCTGAATCGGTATACCGGAAGAAGCACTGTACTTCATCACCGATTACACCGCCGGGCAACGTACCAATTTCAAGAGCAAATTTCTCTAAACTTAGCTGTTCAACTTCTAATGTATCTAGTTTCCATCGATGGAGACGCGCATACGCACTACCGGTAAAAAAGCCCCGTTTAATAGTAGGCATCTCTACATTCGCGGGAAAGAGTTGGGCTATTTTTTCTTTTAGTAGCAACGAGATAAAATGTGAATCACACTGAGAAAAATCACATTTAATCGAACCTGATCCTTGAGGATCATACGAAATATCACATCCAACTTCGAAAGGTTCTGCATTTAATTTCAATTCCAGTTCTGTGACCGAAGTTGATATAGTGCGCATTCCATGAATATGAAATGGATGGAAACCTCTCCAGTGCTTCATGGCACCTTTGACAGTGAGCATCTCCCCACTGCGTGCAGGAAGAATAGCTCTGACGTCTTTAACAACATGGGTTATCTTTCCACCTTCTTCTTTCTTATTCACGAAACAAGAAGAAAGTTGCCATTCAGCATCAAAGATTGACTTCCCTGGGTTTTCTGCTCCTCGGAAGGTAATAAATTCTCCAGCCCCGACTTGGAATGTCCCAAATTCAGCGAGAAGGTTTTTTACCGAAACACCATATGCTGTTTTTTCTAGCTGATTATTGCTACTCAAAACACTTGAAAACTTCCCATCGATTACCCCTTCTTTCAACACAATATTTTTCGATGTAAAAAGAGATAATGCTCCAACAGATCGAATATCAAGCTCATTGCAAGAGGCCTTCATATGCAGTGCTTTTCCCTCTTGGGAAATCATCAAGGTAAATAGTGGATGTACCCCACTTGTAGGGTGATTGACAATCAGTGAACGCCCTTCTTCATGGTCTGCAAAAGAGAAGTGGAGCGAGGTGTCTTGGTTGACATTTACGATACCACTTTCAATTGTTAGAAAAGACCCAAGGGAATACAAAGTGCGAATCTTTTTTAAGGAAAATTTTTTCTGCTTTCCTTCCGGAATTTTATTGGGCAAAGTAACGGACAACCCACTGAGCGTTACATGTGGTGAAGGATATATGGTCTTTGGTTTTGAGAAAAAAGAGATGATACAGGCATCTGCGTGGATTTCAAACTGCGCATCACTGGGAGAATTCACTGTAAATTGTTTGCAGGAGAGCTCTCGGAGCGAAATTGAAGAAGAAGCACAGCGAACGGTAAGGTCGGTTGGAAGTCCTCCACTCGAACGTAAAAAATACTCGGCGATACGACACACTACAAAATCACGTGAACGAATACCAATTCCAATGAAGCATGTCGCAATCAACACACTCGCTAGAATTCCCTTCCAATGTTTCCCCACTAACAGCTTCATAACCTCGTACCCGAACCAACAAGAATATCATTCAAGCATATCAGCAAGATATTTTCTGACAAAGGAGTATCTCGCACCATTTTTTCTTGTATCCAAAGATGTGTAGTTCACAAAAAAAAGAGAAACGGGTAGTCTACGGTAAGTAAATTGCATAACAATTCGATGATCCGAAAAATTCTCGACTTTAAACTTCGCATAACTGCAGAAGGAAAGCCATTACACTTTTTCCGACCTCTCGTGAGCGCAGTCGACACCTTCCTGTATGAGGTTCCTCTACGAACGAGTAAAGCACCTCACATCCGTGATGCTGTCGATTTGAAAAGATGGATGCTCATTGTCATATTCGCCCTCCTCCCATGCACGATAATGGCAGTATGGAATACAGGACTCCAAAAAGCGATCTACGATAGTGGTGACTACCAACTGCTCAACTCCTTCCTCTCACTTTCATCGTTTGGTGATTACTTCTCGTTTTGTTTTAGTAATGGATTATGGAAAACGATCTTGACCAATGGTCTGCTTGCATTTCTTCCCATTCTCGTAATCTCCTACGCCGTTGGCGGTTTTTGGGAAGGTGTATTTGCCTATTTCAGAAGGCACGAAATTTCTGAGGGGTTTCTGGTTACAGGAATACTCTTTGCGCTCATTCTTCCTCCGACAATCCCTTATTGGATGGTAGCCGTTGGCGTTTCTGTTGGAGTAATCCTCGCAAAAGAGCTTTTCGGTGGTACAGGCATGAACATTCTTAACCCAGCACTGGTTTGCCGGTGTTTCCTCTTTTTTGCATACCCTGCATATATGAGTGGAAATGTATGGGTGGGAACCAATCCATACATTGTAAAGCAAAGCCTTGTCGAAATGAATCAAAAGGCAAATAAAGCTCCTTGGGATGCGTATTCACAGGCCTCTTTTCTCGGTAAAGTTAATTCGAGTACAGATGTATCGAGAATTCATATTGATGCTATTGGAACACTCCACGGAGAATATACCCCTCTTGCTTCACTTATTGAATCCAAATTGCAAAAATGGAACCGCACACAAGGAGTTTCATACCGACTTGACTCGATGAACCCCGTACGCATGAAAGAATTCGTCACCGGTGATAAGTTATCAGGGGGGCTCGGTCTTTCAAATGATAGTTATGGATCCGCCATTGAGTTTGCCGAAGTCAAATTTGGGCTTCGTAATTATTCCGATGGGAACCTTTTCTTCGGGAACATGCTTGGTTCAATGGGAGAAACCTCTACTTTTGCCGCGCTACTCGGGGCCATCCTCCTCATTATTACTGGCATTGGATCGTGGCGAACAATGCTCTCTGTGGTCGCCGGAGCCTTCTTGTGCGCCTTACTGTTCCAGTTCGGATCCCACTTGGGCTTTGAACATGGTGCTTGGAACCCAGCCAAGTTTGACCTTCCGGCATATAAACACTTAATTGTTGGTGGACTGGCATTTGGTCTTGTCTTTATGGCAACAGACCCCGTGTCCTCTCCTGACCTTCATTTTTCTCACTATCTATACGGCCTCTTAATTGGAGCCCTAACGGTTGTGATTCGAGACATTAATCCAGCATTTCCAGAAGGTGTTATGCTTTCAATCCTCTTTGCGAATGTCTTTGGACCACTCATGGATAACTACTCAATAAAACGATTTAGGAGAAAGCGCCGTGTCCGAGCAAAAAAAGCACTTCTCTAACGCGCAAACAATCTCCTTTGTCGTCATTGTTTGCTTTAGCTGCGCCTTGATTCTGTCACTACTTGCGAGCGGCCTCCAAAAATACCAAAAAGAATCAGAAGCACTCTACAAGAGCAAACAGCTCCTTATTGCCGCAAAGCTTTTGAGCTACGATGGGAACTTCATGTTCCCTGAACGAAACCTTACCTTTGTCCCCGCAGTATTTACAGGTGGTCACCTTCAGCCCTCAGAGAATAAAATCGTCCAAGCATCAGATAGCGATATCACCTCTGTCTTCTCAAAATACATTTACCCTCGCCTCACAGACACAAGTGGGAAAATATACACATTTGAAGAACTTGGAATGACTGTGGAAGACTACATGCATGAGCATGAGAAAGGTGGTTTTTCTGACGCACAGTACAAGCTGGTATACCTCGTATATTACGATGGGAAACAGCCTCAGAAACCTCTTCCAGCCTCTGCATACGTGCTTCCCATCAATGGATTTGGATTATGGGATGCCATCTATGGCTACCTCTGCCTTGCCTCAAATGCTGATACGATTATTGGAACCACCTGGTATGAACAAGCAGAAACGCCTGGACTTGGTGGAAACATCGCGCTCCCTAGCTGGCAGAAACAGTTTAAAGGGAAGGTTGTCTTCCAAAAAAGCCCTGACGGTTCAACAAATTTTCAGAAAGCTCCTCTCGGTATCACTGTGGTAAAAACCACTGTGAAAGACGAATTTGGAGATCAGCCGAAGGGACAAAGTGCGGTTGATGGAATTTCTGGTGCCACTATTACTTCAAAGGGGGTAACGGAGGCGTATCAGAATTGCCTTGATGAGTATAGAGCATTTCTTATACAAGCACATAGAGCAAGTGGGGGGTAACTATGAGCGCCGAAAAACCAGCTTTACGCTACTTTTCTGAACAGATTTTCGAAAACAACCAGATCCTGGTTGCGGTCCTAGGTATTTGCTCTGCACTTGCTGTAACGATTAAGGTTTCAGTCGCACTCACGATGGGTGTCTCTGTAATATTCGTAACAGGATGCTCTTCATTTTTAGTATCACTGATTAGAAAGATCACTCCCGACTCGGTACGAATGATTGCCCAACTGGCAATTATTTCGATGTTTGTGATCATCGTAGACCAATTCTTGAAAGCGTTTGACTATGAAATGTCTCGAACACTTTCCGTTTTTGTCGGTTTAATTATTACAAACTGTCTCGTGATGGGACGAGCAGAAGCTATGGCAAAAAATGTCTCCCCTATTCCAGCGTTCATGGATGGAGCAGGAGCGGCAGCCGGATATGCGCTCGTTCTACTGTGTGTGGGAATCATTCGGGAGCTTTTAGGATTTGGAACAATCCTTGATTTTCGGCTTATTCCAGATAGTTTTTATGCAACGTCTGAACATCCTGATAGGTACGTGAATAATACTTTTATGGCTCTTGCGCCTTCAGCGTTTTTTATTATTGGGATCATGATCTGGATCAATAACACCTATTTTAACAAGGAAGCGTAACAGCTATGTGGATGGGGCAATACACACTCATTAATTTACTTGGGCTCTTTATCCAGTCGATCTTTATTCAGAATATCCTTTTGTTCTACTTTCTTGGGATGTGTTCGTACCTTGCGTGCTCGACAAAATTAAAAACAGCGAATGGCCTTGGCCTTGCCGTTTTTGTTGTCATGACAATCTCCGGAGTGCTTAACTGGTTTGTCCATAACTTCATTACAGGTGCCGGAGCACTGACATGGCTCTCATTTCTTGGTATAGATGCTTCAGAGATCAATTTGAGCTTTTTAGAATTCCTTATCTTCATTTCTGTCATTGCAGCTTTCGTACAGGTTCTTGAAATCATCATCGATAAGTTTGCTCCATCGCTTTATAGGGCCCTTGGGATGTACCTTCCACTGATTACTGTGAACTGTGCAATTTTAGGAGCGTGCCTTTTTTCTGTTGTACGTGACTATCCGTTTTTCCCAAACCTAGTATACGTTGGGGCATCAGGAATAGGCTGGTGGGTTGCAATAGCTCTCATTGCATCAATCAGAGAAAAACTCACCTATTCAGCAATACCAGAAGGACTCAAAGGAATGGGCATTACCTTCATTACAACGGGCCTTATTGCGATGGCATTCATGGGGTTCACAGGTATTAACCTAGACAAAATTGACGACAGCACCTTCCCAGAAACTGTCGAAGATGAGCCATACCAACAGCTCGGCCACAACGAATAATCCCCCATTGCAGCTACCACCAGATGACATTTTGATGTGGCTATTAGCGCACAAATCGTTCACCTACCCATAGTAGCTCCTGCTCGATATATGACATTATCTCAAAGGTGGGTTGCTCACACAGACGCGAAGATGTGTAAAAAACACTCTTAATCCTCTCGTTAGCGCCTGCTCGGTAGATGGGATTATCTCAAAGGTGGGTTGCTCGCGCAGGAGTGAAGGTGTGTGACTAACACTCCGAACGACGAGCAAGCAGCCCACCGAAGAGAGAATCCCATCTATTAGCCTTCTTCGGTGAGGGAGACCATATGCTTATATGTTTCTTTATCGTGAAGCTCATCGAGTTCTTTCGGATTGGAAAGCAGTATTTTGTAGAGCCACCCGGTGTTTTCGGGATCGAGATTAAGCGCTTTCGTTGATTCTCTCAGGTCTCCGTTTACTTCGACTACTGTACCACTGACTGGTGTATAGATGTCTGCTGCAGCTTTCGTAGATTCGAGAACGGCAATTTCATCACCTTGTTGCACGATTGCATCTGATTTTGGAAGTTCTACGTAGACAATTTCACCGAGTTCATCTCTTGCAAATTGTGAGATTCCAACAGTTCCAATGTTCCCTTCAACGTTTACCCATTCATGTGTTTCGGTGTATTTCATTTCGCATCCTATAATCGCAGGTGAATACTGGGCCAAATGTGAGGGCTACTTTCTAGTGAAAATTCACTTGAAGGAGGCCCGAAATGTTGTGCCCGACCTTGAGTTCTATGGATCCGATACGCGCAGCCTATTCGTGGGAATTCTTGCGGATCGTATCCATAGAGTGTTTCTTTTGTGAGTATAGCTTCTAAGGTGTACCCTTTTTTTGTAAAGGAAACTTGTGGACGGAGCAGCTCTTTTTCTGGATACTCATGTGAATCGTCACTTCTAAATTTTGTCACTTCACATCCTTGCATTTCATCGACTGCAGCAGGCAGGAAGACAAAGTGATGGCAAAATTTTGTGGTTGTTTTGGAGGATTTGAGATCCCGCGTATCTAAGAAAAGCTCTATTCCATCTCCACGTTCCACTTTTGGGAAGGAGACTTCTTTAAATGGAGCGTTTACCTCAAACCGGAAGGAAATCGATTCTTCATCAAACTTGATCTTAACCTCAGCGAAAGGATCTTCGCATGTGAGCGAGGTCAAGTCAGGAAGGGCCTGGAACGTCCCCTTCTTCCGCAGCGAGAGCGAAAATGTGAAAAAGCTTGCTGGAGAGAGAGGGGGAAGTTCTTTTAGCACGCGCTACTCTCCCTGATCGTAGAGGAAGTGAATCGCATCTTTTTCCTGCATCTCAGCAATAAGCTCAAGAAGAAGCTCTTTTTTTGCTTCTTTGATAAGTGCTGAACGTTCTTTTTCGATGAGCTCAGGCAGTTTGTCTGTATCGACTCCTGAAGCGGTCACACAGTAGATAAATGGTTTTCCATCCGCTGTCATTTTTGCATTTGACCAAGTATCAGGAGACGCTTCAAAAGCGCTCTCATCGTACCATGCACCAATTTTTGATCGAATAGAAGTCACTTCTTCTTCCTCAATCCTCCATTGGCCAGCTTCTATTCCAAGGAGCTCTTGCGGTGTTTTCCCATCTTCAATTTTTCCACGAATTTTATCGAAGAAGTAGTCGAAGCGGTGCTCGGCATATTCGTCGATATTGAGGGTTTTTTTTGCGTAGGTATCGAGTGACCTGCACACATTTTTGTATACTTCTCTTCCCACTTCATCTCGTACCGCATGAAATGACTTCCAGTTCCCTTCAGCGTCTTTGAATACCTGTGGTAGCTCGGTACGAATAGCTGGGTATTTTTGTTCTAGCTGTCTTGTAAGAAGCCCATCGAGAACACCCTTCTGCTTTGCCTCTTTGTAGGAAAGTAAAGAGAGGGATTCTGGTTTCTCTGTCACTTCAATTGCATAGAAGTGTTCTCCATCTTGGGAAAAGCTTTCTACCGGTTTTTCTGCTGTGAGTAATGCGTCACGAAGCCCTTTTGTATCGGTTATTCCAGGAAGAGGTTCTTCTACATTTCCTAATGATATTGCAAGTACCATTTCTTTCGCTTCAGCGGTTGTGAGCATTTGCTGGAGGAGTTCAGGTTGCCGTGCGAAGAGTTCTTCACGTGTATACATGTCAACTTTTTCTCGCACCTGCTCGCTCAGTCCATCTAGTTTTTCTTGCCGAGCTTCTTCTGTAACACATGCTTTTCCAGCGAGCTCAGGGAAGTTTGCTTGCAATTTTTTAAAATGGGTTTCTTCAAGTTGGCAACCCCAAACATCTTGTACGGGAATTTCTAAGAGTACTTCACTTTTTTTCACGCTCCGAACTGACGTCGTAAATGGCATGTAGGTCAGTTCCGCAACTCTTTTCTCAACATGTTCAGCAGGGAGTACAGCTTGTGGTAAATCAAGTGTATGCATCGATTTCCGAGCCTGCGGATTGGTCACAGCATCAATATAGTATTGAAGCTGTAACATATCTCTAAATGAATGGAGAGCAATTGGTTCTGCGAAGTGATACACTTTTTTCTCTACTTTTTTGTCGAGGTATTCTTGGTATGTTTTGGCAGTTAAGGTATCAACAAGAACACTGCTTCCAACATCTTGAAAGTATTTCCTAAAAAGAAGCACTTTTTGCCATAGCGCAACTGCATCCTGCTCTGTCAAGTGTACATGTTGAAGTTGGTTTGTAACAAAGCGAACTACTTCTTTATCTGTCGCTTTCCCACCCTGCTGTGAAGCGAGCGCTTGTCGTGCATTTTCATAGAGGGATGCTTTCGCTTCTTTTTGAGTAACTGTGTACCCTTCTTTCTTCGCAACTATTGCACCATTTAAGATTGTTTGAGCGATGAGGTCAATGCCCTGCTCTCCAAACCAGTCACCTATATGTTTTGCTCGAAAGAGTGCAAAGTTTCCATTTACAAGCTCGTTGTCAGGTTGAACCCATTTGTATTGCTGCGCTTGGTAGTGGAGGAATTGCTTCAGCATGTGTGGTGGAAATTTTTGCTCGTATAAGTAGAGGGACAACAGCGCATCCACGTTTCTTTCATATTCATCAGAAGGGATTTTTTTGAACGCGACAAAAGCCTCTTTTAATTCTGGAAGCACATGTTCCCACAACCCTTCAACACTAAGAAAAGGTGCTTCTTTGTGAGCATATGGCTTGAATCGCTTAAGCTTTGTAAGGCGCTGTCCAAATTCTTGCTCTAGCTCTGCTTTGTATGCGATGAGCAGCTCTTTCGCAAGGCCGCTCTGAATAAAGTCCGTTCGAATAACACCATCGTTGAGCATGTTTGGCATATCTCGCATCATGAGCATTTGCATATCGTGCGCATCGGTTCGGATAAACCGTTTCAATCGATTCAGTTCAAGAAGTCGTATTTTTGATCCATCGATCGCAATACCCACTTCCCCATCTTTTTCAACCACTTGCTTGTCAAAGTTGGCTTTCTGTACACCAAAGAATGAGAATGAGGCCAGGACCAGGACGCTGACAACGATAAAGAGCCCTTTTTGATACTTCCGAAAAAACGCTAACATGATGTTCCTATTCTGATAATAAATTGCGCCTAGGGTATCAAAACACTACTGTTTCCTTCAAATGAGAAAAAAATAATTTGACGTGAATCGTTTTCCAAGCAATAAAGAGGGATAATCAAAATCGATGAAGACTAGATATGGCACGAGAGTCAAAAAAGCAAATCCTTCTTCTTTTTGTAATAAGTCTTACCGCTGCGATCGGCGGTTTTCTTTTTGGGTATGACACCGGGGTGATTTCGGCCGCGATTTTATTTATTAAGCAAGAATATTCTCTGACGAATTGGAGTGAATCCCTCATCGTTGCAATCGTTTCCCTTGGGGCAATGTTTGGCGCCCTTTGCGGAGGTCCGCTTTCAGACAAGTTTGGCCGAAAAAAAGTTGTTATTCTTTCGAGTTTTTTCTTTATCATCAGCGCTATTGGGCTCGCTTTTTCTCCAAACGTTTTGTGGATTATTTGCGGCCGCTTTGTGGTAGGCTTTGCGATTGGAGTCTCCTCTGCTACAGCACCACTGTACATAGCGGAACTTGCACCTCGATCGATTCGAGGAATGCTTGTCACCATGAACCAGCTATGTATCACGATTGGGATCCTTGCCTCCTATCTTATCGGCCTTGCACTCGCAGAGATACAGGGTTGGCGGCTTATGTTCGGACTTGCTGCAATACCTGCTGCTTTGCAACTTATTATTATGCTGTTCTTTCCTGAAAGCCCAAGGTGGCTTGCTATCAATGGCGGTCAAGATAAAGCAAAGGAAATTCTCTATAAGTTTCGTGGTACAAGAGATGACGCTGAACTTGAATTTAACCACCTTTTAAAAACAAGGTCGTTCACAGAAGTGAGCTGGACTGAAATTTTTAAAAGTACTGCTAAAATCGCACTTTTTGCAGGCGTTGGTTTGACAGTCATCCAGCAGGTTACAGGGATCAACACGATCATCTATTTCGCCCCAACGATTTTTAAGTTTGCGGGGTTTGAGCAAGATAAAGCTGCGATCCTTGCGACATCTATTGTTGGATGTGTCAATGTACTCTTCACCTTTGTCGCAATTTATCTTTTAGACAAGATTGGAAGAAAGCCCCTTCTTATAACGGGCCTTGCAGGCATGGTCATCGCTCTTTTTGTTCTCGGCTTTGGATTCTTGCTTCCTAGGTCGCAGCTGACCGGATGGTTGGCTCTTATTTCAATGATGTTTTATATCGCGTTCTTTGCATATAGCCTAGGCCCAATAGGCTGGTTAATCAACTCAGAGATCTATCCTCTCAAGGTTCGTGGAAGAGCGATGGGGATTGCGACGTGCGCAAACTGGATTGCTAATTTCCTTGTAACGGTAACTTTCCTTTCGCTCATACAGTGGTTTGGGAAAACTGGAACGTTTTGGCTCTACGGGATCATTGGTCTTTTTGGAATTTGGTTCATCATTCGGGTGATTCCTGAAACGAAGGGACGCTCTCTCGAATCGATTGAAGATTTTTTTGCCAAGTATTCGAAAGTGTCTTCCAGAAACATTCCTGAATAATAAAATCTTTCTTATTATTTAATTTCATTAACCGTAATGTTATAATATATATACCTTAATATATTAATTAAATAATAAGAGGTTAATTATGCCATCATCAATAGCAAATTTATACCACAATTTGCATGCATATGAATGCACTCGACCAGAGTACCTTACAAATGAAGGAATTGGAGAAGACCCAAATGCAACAGGGCAAGTCCCTAAGTTTCATGGGAGTCTGATCACAAATGATTTTAAAGCAATTTCTTACAATTCTTTAAGCCCAATCATGCAATTCATATACAAATTATTTGGAATTATCCAAAGTCATGCATCACTTGCAGAATCAATCAATAAAATAGTTGTCAATCTTGATGACCGTGCTGAAGGTCTCGATGACTCAGAGCTACTTTTATTAAAGGATATTATTGACGATTTGCGAGATAGATACCTCGAGTCACGGGGACATTCAGCGGTGGAAGGAACAAAATTACCAGAAAGCGTGACTGATGAGGAAACGCTCCAAGTTGGCGCACACTATAATGGCGCTTCACGAAGAATCGGCCGAATGCTCGATGCGAGAAAAGCACATGCAGAACGTAAAGTAGAGCTAAGACAAGAATCAACTCAAAAAAAAGAGCCTACGATCGTACCTAAACTAGACCTTCCTGAACACCTTCCTTTAAAGAACATCGCAACAGACATCTTCGCAAAATAATTCTCATTGGGTGCGAGATTTTATCCGCACCCAATTTCATATTTTTTCTTTTACAAATTCCCCCTGATTCTTGTAAAACTGCCTACTAGTATCACCACATATTTTTAGGGAATTTCCATGAATGCTCGTCACTTTTCAATCATCGCAGCACTTGTAACTTTTTGCGCACATGCAGCAAACGTCAGCAACGAAACAGAGCTCAATTCAGCGATCATTGATGCCAATTCGGGGGGTGATTCAACAATTACAGTCACTCAGAATTTTAATGTCAGCACCTTCTTAAGACCTTTTAATGCCACCCCTGCCTTTGTGTATGCTCAGCGAGATATCACCTTTGATGGTGGAGGATTTACGCTCAGTGACAACAGCGCTCCGACACGACCTATTTTTGTCGGCGGGGATAACCCACCAGTCTCTCAAACCGGAACCGTTACGATTCAAAACCTCGTCGTTGATGGCTTTGTGACAGAAGGAGGAAGTTCATCAGGAAACGGCGGCGGCGGTGCAGGGCTTGGTGGCGGGCTTTTTGTCGGAGATGGGGCATCCGTTATCCTTTCTAGCGTTGCGTTTGAGAACTGCGGTGCTATTGGCGGGAGTTCAGCGGAGCTTCCTGCAGACGGAACCGGTGGTGGTGGTGGCCTTTTAGGAGGCGGTAATACTGACGGCGGTGGCGGTGGCGGTTTTGGCGGAAGCGGCGCTCCATCTAATGGAACAGCAGGCGGCGGCGGTGGCGGTGGTGCCGGATTTAACACAAACGCAGGAGGCGGTAACGGGAACGGCGGCGGCGGCGGCGGCGGCGGTGCATTTGACGACTCTGGAGTAAGCGCTGCTACTGGAGGCAATGGAGATACCGGCGGTGGTGGTGGGGGCGGACTTGGTGCAAACGCAGGCGTACCCGGAGTTGATGCCGCGGGAGGTGGTGGCGCCGCAGGAGGTGGCACCGGTGGTGATGGTGGTGATGGCGGCCAAGTTGGAAGCGCTGGTGGCGACGGCGGCGGCGGCGGTGGCGGTGGCAATTTGGCCAACGGTGGAGCAGGCGGAAGCGGCGGTGGCGGCGGCGGTGGCGGCGGCGGCGGCGGTGGGCCCGGAGGCAACGGTGGAAACGGTGGTTACGGCGGTGGCGGTGGCGCTAGCGGTCTTAATGGAACTGGAGGTGATGGCGGCTTTGCAGGCGGTGGCGGTGCTC